>JGI24021J15306_10001830_pt1 | contig 21762 bp, 15 predicted proteins | sample Ectturendosymbi1_FD_15306 | JGI IMG/M metagenome (IMG submission 15306) | reverse complement strand
CAGGTAATTGAGCAGCCCTCTGAGATGGTTCAGGTAATTGAGCAGCCCTCTGAGATGGTTCAGGTAATTGAGCAGCCCTCTGAGATGGTACGGGAAGTTGAGCAGCCGTCTGAGATGGTACGGGAAGTTGAGCAGCCGTCTGAGATGGTACGGGAAGTTGAGCAGCCGTCTGAGATGGTACGGGAAGTTGAGCAACCGTCTGAGATGGTACGGGAAGTTGAGCAGCCCTCTGAGATGGTTCAGGTAATTGAGCAGCCCTCTGAGATGGTTCAGGTAATTGAGCAGCCCTCTGAGATTGTCTGAACAACTGAGCAGCCCTCCGAGATGGTCTCAACCACTGAGCAGCCCTCCGAGATGGACTCAACCACTGAGCAGCCGTCTGAGATGGTCTGAACAACTTAGAAGCTCTCTGAGATTGTCTGGGTAATTGAGCACACCTCTGCCACGGTCCAGTAAATTGAGTAGTCCTCTGAGTTGGTCTGAATATCTGGGCAGCCCTCTGAGATGGTCTGAATAACTGAGCAGCCCTCTGAGATGGTCTGAATAACTGAGCAGCCCTCTGAGATGGTCTGAATAACTGAGCAGCCCTCTGAGATGGTCTGAATAACTTAGCAGCCCTCTGAGATGGTTTGGGTAATTGAGCAGCCCTCTGAGATTGTCTGGGTAATTGAGCAGCCCACTGAGATCGTCTGAATAATTGAGCAGCCCTCTGAGACGGTCTCGGTAATTGAGCAGCCCTCTGAGATGGTCTCGGTAATTGAGCAGCATTCTGAAATTGTCCGGATAATTGAGCAGCATTCTGAAATTGTGCGGATAATTGAGGAGCCCTCTGAGATGGTCCAGGTAGTTGAGCAGCCCTCTGAGATGGTCCAGGTAGTTGAGCAGCCCTCTGAGATGGTCCAGGTAGTTGAGCAGCACTCTGAGATGGTCCAGGTAGTTGAGCAGCTCTCTGAGATGGTCCAGGAAGTTGAGCAGCTCTTTGAGATGGTCCGTGTAATTGAACAGCCCTTTGAGATTTTCCGTGCAATTGAACAGCTCTCGGCGATGGTCCTTGTACCTGAACAGCCCTCTGAGACTGTCCGGGAAATTGAGCAGCCCTCTGAGGTTGTCCGGGTATTACAGTGGTATGAGATGATTGTGAAGTATGTGTTGCGGAACAAGTTGAAGAACTGCTGGCTTCTTGCTGTTTGGAGGGAGGGTTGAACGGAACATCTGTATCAAGAGTGGATATGATCTAATGTCGGGAAAATCCTAAGTATAACTCCTACTGCTCAATCAACCAAGTTAGTGTAACCGAACATTTAAACTTAAAGTGCACCGCAGTAGTGGTCGATATAACCAATGTCACATGAGTGCAAATTGATGCTTAGGTTCTCGACGGAGCTTTCACACAAGGAACCAACCATTGCAAAAATTTGTTACATTTCGTGTGATCATTGTGACCCTGCCAACGACCTCGTTTAATTCCTCCAATGTATGTTCAGTATGAAATGGAACTCAGGATTGACAATTAACGGGGTTTGGGGTCAGCAGCCGGAGCATCAAGATTTCCTCACATTTTAGATTTCCCCATTGCTTGTACTAATGTTTAATTTTTGTCCTTTGCATTTTTTGTGGTTATGATAATTTCATATTTTTGCATAGTGGTAATTGGTAGTGTTATAATTATTTAAAAATTTATTGTTTTCGTGTTCTTAAATACAATATTCCGTCATAGTGGGTATGTCCAGTAATTTTGAGTTTTAATATTTTGAACAATATCTTAAATATTTTTTCGTGTTTTTCAATCCTTTCACTTTTTTTCAGAGTTGTCATCTATTTATGTTCACACTCATGTTTGATCAATTTTGGCGTTTATTCGGCTCGCAATGTGTTATGTAGGCATACTCGGTGACATTGGGTTTCAATCCGATTAAGAAATTTTACATCACTTGCACCGACTGACTTGCGCCGGCTGCAGTTGCGTGTCACCTTATCTACTGCCGACAATTGCGAGAAACGATTGTCACAAAGCTTGCATGACCATTCATCAGTTGCTTCATTTGCATCACTTTGTCTTCACACACGCAAAATCCTTTATTCCTGTTGAAATTTAACGTTTTCAATGTAAAGGTGCCTCTCGTTATTAAACTGGACATATCTTTGACAAAGCGTGAAATGAAACGGTGTGGGCGCTGGTTTGACTGTTCCTTTCCGAAGAAAACTGCCCAGACTGTTTGTCTTGTTTTAACACAAGCAAACAAAATCTACTTATCACATGATGACAACATGAAGAAAGAAACACTTTACGACCAACTTACAAAATCTAGTTTCATTCTGTTATGTAATCGTCAACATTTTGTTCCTTAGGATTTATTTTATTTTATTCGAAAGTAGCAAACATTTTGAAGTTCAAACGATAGAAACGAACATTTGGTCGGGAACTTTGCGAATCTGACCAAGGATGCGGCTTCTGCTTGTCGACTTCCTTAGACTTTACGTTAAAACATTTATTGAGTGTCCACGTAGCAAGTGCTGTGAGTGTCAATTCATTCACTGTAAAAATTTATCAAAGTTATGTTTCAACTCAAAATCTCTTGTGGTGCCGACGTCGGTTGCACGATTGCCTTCGATTCTTCAACATAAATTAAAGACATTTCTTCTTAAAAGGAAATGGTAATGCGATCTTTCCTTGGAATTTTATAGTTTTTTTTTATGTGGTTCAGAAGTTCTTTTCGATAGATTTCCGTAACTTCAGAGTTATACAAGTTTTCATGCGGGACCGTGTTGTCACCCTCGAAAATATCGTCTAGTTGTCGATCTGATTAGCTGTACGTAAACTCCTTTGTTATGGTAACCACATATTTTATGGACCAAACATGCACAACCTATGCAGTGGACACAACGTTTATTTAATCCGTTTTTAGTTGTCATTTTCCAAGCAATACAAAATAGTGTTTTAATTCTCTATGCTATATGCTGATGGGAAATAGTATGAAGACAAGTTTTGCACAGCGAGATATGTCGCAACATCCTCAGTTAACAAATATAAAGTAAGTTTAATGTAGACACGATTTTCCAAGTAAAACTCACGAGAAAGTGTTCTAGCTATTTTAACTAACATATAGAGCTTCAAAAAGTAATCTCTCTTTGTGGACAATCTAGTATCCAATGCTGACAGTATTGGTTTCCGGAGCTCTGCAGTGTCTGGCAGTCTTGTGTTGTTGCGGACTTTGTGAGTTGAAGATTGAACATCGGTTTTTTTGTAAACTTTTGTGTAACTATTAGCGCAGCCACAGAGGGCCAAGGGTCCCATGCATTCCCTCAAATTTCTAGCATATCTTGTCATTTTGTGCTTTGACCAGCAATGTCCAACAAAATACTGTTGCTCTCCTAAAGTCAAAATATTTGGCCGTCCCCAAAATTTTGGGCCGGCTGCGTTACTGCTTGTAACCACTTTCATACAGACGGCCTGCACCTTTCTCGCGCCCAGCCATGTTCCTTAGTATCAAGCCTTTCTTACAGCACCTTCTTACTTGATGTTCAATCTGCCACTCACAAAAAGCTCGCAACAACGCAAGACCGCCAGACACTGCAGTGCAGAACTCCCATGAAATAGTATTGTCATTCTTGTGTTGCGTAGCTAACAATACTATTGTGTTGTTATTGCACTGATAAGAGTCTAACTCGATACATCTCTCGACCCCATTCGAAAATATTACGTAAGCGCTCGGCCCCACACATTGCCTATAATTCTGAAGATGTTCAAATAACAACCGACAAGATAAAAGCACTATCATTTTACAAGTTAGATTCACAAAGTTTTGTTAAGAAAAATCTTAGGTACCCGGTGTGGATCTGTAGCGACCCGATTTCTGATTCTATGGTCACGATTGTCCCTGATTCTAGGGACACGTATTTCAATTCTAAGGGCACGATTCGGGTCCCTAAAACACCTTAAAAAACCTGCACACCACATATGCTAATCAGTGAGACGACTGAGCTTGCATCTATGCAACTTGTCTTAAAGTTCTTGGGACGTGTTGGTGAGAACTGAACTCACGTCATTCTCAACGTCCAGCAGTCTATTCCTTGGTTTTTGCTTTAATGTGGACAAGGTTGAAAATCCAGCTTCTCAGGCAGGACTGGATATCAGAATTTAGGCGCCTGAAGCAAACTCTCAGTAAGGTGCGCTAAAACAGCTGTTGAGGAGCTCCAATGCTGCATTTGCACATATATTGTTACTTTATTTTGAAAGTGTGACTTGCTTCCGATCTTATTAAATATGGCTATAGAGTGGTTCGTAAGCTTTTTAACAAAACAGAATGTAGTATGCACTATAGCCTACCTTTTTAGACATTATGGCTGAATTAAGCTAATTTTTGTCTGTGACCGAAAATAAAACCAAACAAAAACCAAGTGCGAAACTCTCAAAGGGTGCCCCACTGCCCGCGTCATCTCTGAAAAGGGGCCCGAGGCGACCGTATCTCGTCCGCCTCCCCTAATATCCACCGCTGCTCACAGAGGTAGGTGGAAACTAATGGAAGCAGACAACTAAAAAGGAGCATAGGTAGGTTTGGGTGTGATTGCTACATTGCCCAACAGAATTGTCAGGGTTTTTCAGAGAACAAGTCACGTGCTAAGGAGTTATTTCGCAGTTGCAAATACTGAATAACATAGCCATTTCATTCAGAAAGTGAATACACGATCGTTACGTCGATTATCTTCTTCAGGATGCAGCAGTTTGTTTGAAGCGTATTAACTGCGAACTACACTATGCTGTTAAATTGAACGTTTATGCACATCACTATCACTTGTTAGGCTTGCTGGTAAGATCCCGCCATTTGTCAACTATACGCTGCTTTGCGCTGGAATCATGAGCTTGAACCATAACGAACACAAAATAATGAATGCAGTACGGAATTATAACGATAAAAAATAGATTGTTATTTGTTGCTTTGTTGGAATTTCAGCTGGAAAGTATTCACACCAGGAGAGATTTTTACGAGGCTGACGTAATTTCAGCATCACTGGACAGCGCTTGCTTTTCTGCCGCAGGCATGTTTCTACAATAAGATCGATTGAAACTGTTTAGTAGAAACCAGGTAGGCATTATGATCGATATGATGTGAACTTCAAAAGTCTGTCCGTGCTTCGATTTTGCTGATGTAAATCACACTGGTGATACTCACAGTTCTAAAAATTTTAGACTTCAGCAAACGATTGAGGCTGCTATTCGCGACCCCACAACCGCTCCTCCGCAACCCACTTTCGGGACGCGAACCACCGGTTGGGAACCACTGCTCCAGACGTTTGCATTTTCGCTCGTTTTAAAGTAAACTGTGAAGTTATGCCTCTGCGCAGTTTCCCAAATTTTTAAGTAATGATGATTCGTCATCAGGATGGAGTTGCGCGGCTCCCTAGGCCACTTTGATCTATACGTAAATCCGTCACTAGTGGCACAAATATACAGCTCACGTTCTACAATATAAATGATAATAGAAAACTCGGGCTGAGCCCGAGGAACTGGGTGGTTTTTCCCAGCTGCGCCGTTTTTACCGGAGTAGGTTTATTTCGAATGCTTTACTAAATCATGTTTCAGCCATCCAGTATAGTCGGGATTGGGAAACACTGCTGAAATGTCAGCATTATTAGAGTTAGTAGCCTAACTCAGGGTCCGCAAATAAAAATTTTTGGTACGACTTTCTGAATTCTCGCGACCCAATCATTTCTTGAGCATATAAAATTTGGAAAATACGTTATAGTTAAAAATCAATTTTAAGACTACTAGTGAGAGTAGCAATTTTCTTGCACAGAATTTTATGGAACTTAGTGCATAAAACAGGAAATGATTGCATTTCTTCTGTCTAATCAGAATGACAATCGCAAAGTCAAAATGTTAAATTGTTATTTTGCGATCCAGAGTCACAGGCGTAGCCGGGGGTCCCAAGGGGCCATGCTGTCAAATATTATTAGCATATCTACTCCTTTTGTGCTTAGGCAAGCGGGATCCCAAACAAAACACTGTAGCTCGCCTGTAATCTAACACTTTGGCGTCCCAAAATTTTTTGGCCCTCGCAAAATTGTTCTGGCTACGCCACTGCCCAGAGTGGAAAGTCTAAAGACCCAAATTTGGGGGCCGCAACCCACATATTGCGCACCTTCGGGCTACCTAACCAGTCAGATTTCGATTATAGGACGCACCACCCTAATTTATGTAACAAACATACATAGGCTTAGCCATAGGAGCCTAAGGGCTATGGCCCCCCAAAAAGGTTTAGTACATATAGTCATTTTGTGCTTTGAGAGGCAGAACGCCAAACAAAATAGCGTTATTCGCCTAAAATCAAACATTTTGCTCCTTCCCAATTTTGTTGGCCTCCCAAAAGTTTTGGGCTGGCTGCGCTACTGCAAACATACCAGCTGGCACGCACCATAATCATCATGCTGACCGCGAACCCCACAGGTTTGTTGCGCATGCGATACGTGGTTGATTGTTAAGCCATCCGACTGTAAAATGTTTTCAGAGGCCCATACTAGAATTTTGTTTATGTGAATGCTGTAACGATTGATACATGTTTAGATAATATTTTCATGAGTTTGGTGTTCAAATTAACTTGGCATACATCTAATAAATTGTTTGTTGAAAAAATTGTCCTTTAAAGGGTCGTTTTCGGTGTAGTGGTGCTAGAATGGACCTTGCCTAGATCCCGCCGGTAATTTTAAGATTTACCAAGTAAAGTCGGTGGGCAATTTTGCAAAAACGTCCTGACACGGTTGATTGCATGACGTCATAAACTACGAGGGGGACGCTGAAAATGGATCTTGCCTGGGGCGCTGGAATGGCTTGCACCACCCCTGCAAGCCTGCTCTGATGTACAAGGTGTTTTTCATTTCAATCCTTGGCACAACGCAAGACGTACATTAAATCATCAGCGTCAGTCTTCAACTCGCTTTCAAAATTTGTGTACTTTATAAAACAAGGTGCAGCTTTCTTATTACGGCAAAACATTTTATATACTAACCATTTGACTCTTTTTCTACAAATCACTGCACTTGTTTCATATTGTGAAGTTGACAATTCCACCGCTTAGTAGTTATTTTCAAGCTTGCACTGTTGCGCTCATACGCTTTGCAAAATAATCATGGGTATTGATAACGGCTTTGCACGAAAAACCCTTTATATTTGCGAAGTAAAAATAAAACTGGGAATACTAAAAAAATCCTCACTGTCCCTGTAGATACGAAGCCTGTCGCACGGCACGGCAAAGGTTCTGTCGAATCAACTGACAGTGCATCTTCTTACTCGGTAGAGTAAATTTACTTTGATTTAATTGCAATGATTTGAAAATCTATCCAAATTGTTGAAAACAAGCAAAAAAAGCTCTGCTAATTTTGTTCTTACATCTTTGTCGGCCAGGGCCTTTCACTTTCATTTTTGCAAGTAGCCGCTATCTAGCAACAAGAGTTTGTCAAAATGTTTTTTGCCGTATTTGAATTTAAAATTAGCTCCTTTGGCGTATTTAGCCAAACGTTTTTTTGGTGCCTGGTTTAATTCAGTTATACTGCAAAATTGCTTTATATCTGCGTCCTTAAACGGGTTGCAGTGTGAGCTTTTTAACTACGTATGATATTTTTATTCTGTCAATTCAAGACTCGCGAAGTTTTTCCTGTAGGCAATCCATTTTTAGTAGTTACTTGAAAAGCTTTAAAATGCGATGTAACAATAATAGCTTAAAGTAGATTTTCAGTAACTATAATACTCATGCCAAGAGAAACCAGTTTCGACCCAGCACCCCCCGCGCAACTGTGTGTGGATCATCCTGCAAACATCCCCCTTCTTCAACTGCATTGTCAGTTATAGTTTCCGCATGGCCTTATCAATAACTAAAATGTGTTTTAATGTTAGCTTTTTAGGGACACCTAACATGATAACCGTACTGTGTTTTTCGGTGACCAGGCAGACTGTTTACTATGAAAATGTAAATGCAATATCTTCCTTATCGCCAATAAACTTACTACTACTACTACTACTACTTACTAGCAAAAATTTACAGTACTTCAGAAACACCAAGATTTAATCTTTTTTGTTTTATAATATAAAAGTTATGCTTTGCAAAATCAGAAATTATTAACACAACTTTTGCAAATGTAAACTAATATGAAAGAATCTAGATGAAATAAAATAAAACTTCTGGTAAATGACTAAGAAAGTAGATATGAACAATTTCATTGATGATTACTCACGTGTTATATTAGTGAAATCATCTTTAGACTGTTGTATTGCTTTCTGGGGAAACAGCATTCCTGAGTCGTCTTTTCGAGGCGAAAAAGACTTTTTACCTGAAAGTAAATTATTAAACTTTATTATACAAGAGTTACGTAGCACAATTGTTCTTATCTTTGCAAATATGTGAAGAACGTTTTCATATAAAGCAAGTGCTAGGCAACGAGAAAGAACCGAGCAATTAGGACAATGTTACTTGGAACCAGGGCCGAGTTTGCTAAAAAACTTTGGGGGGGACAAACCTTCACCATATTCACTCAACCGAAGTACAAACCTTTTTTGTAAAATTGACCAAATTGGGGGTACATTACGGAATTGATACCTGGCTATGCCCATCGTGATGGTATAGCAAATAGTGTATACAAGCATACAATGGTGCTATATCTAGATATTCAGCACTTAGCACTGAATTTAATATGAAAACACATCAATTCTGAGAGCCTAAATAGACAATTATGCTCAAAAATTGTGATAATCAATTCAAATTTGGTCAGTTTCGATAAATAAAATATACTGCTACATGCTAATAATCACCACATAAATCAAATCAGACACAAACCACAAGATCTTTTGGTAAATACCAGCAGCGCAACCAGGCGCATAGCCAGAAATTTTAGTAAGGCTGGGGAAAGCAACAACCGAGTTTCAACATTTAAATATTTTTAATGTTCCTTGTTTTTAAAGCATCATCCATGAAACGTGGATGTTTCTGGCGTTTTTTCTTGAACAACTGTGTTCAGATTTAAGCCGACAAATAAAAAGTTTGCTTTCATTGAATTGACAAGGTTTATAAGTTGACAGTAAAGTTCCAAACTTTGGATCAATGCCACCATTTGCTCATAAACTTTTCTTGCAAAAGCGCTAGTAAACCTCTCAATGCCCAATGTTGCACTTGAGGAAGAAGTCACCGCGGCCACCATTACGACTGCGCTTACTGTATTTACACGCTTCTGATGTACACCAACACAGCACGTTCAACCAAAGCCAAACAGCGACTGCTGCTCTGAGGCATTGACGTCCGAAGTACGCCTACAAAAATTTCGCGGATATAAGAAGTGGATCCCGCTGTCATCTAATTTGAGTAATTAATTCACGTCTGTAGTTGATAGCCGTATACGTTAGAGTCCTTCAACGCGTTTGAAAAATGTTTGGATTTTTGATAATCCTTAAGATCTTTTGGCTTCGTTCAACCTATTCCGTAAAACCTTTGTAGCTACTTCAAACTTACTTCATTGAAATTGTTTGATGAGACTTTGCTAAATTTAACTGACTTCATTGAAATACAAGATGGAAAACAGTATTACAAAACTTATTGACCACGCTCAGCTGCAGGTGAAGATAGTTAAACACTGCACGTAATTAATTTGTACAAATCGCGGGTTTCTTGCAAATACAATAACTTGTCTGCGGAATTTGAAGCTCTAATGGGAAAAAATTCAAATTTGGTTTCATTTTAGTCACATACGCTTTGCCAACAAGACAGATTGCAAAATCAAGGATGGATATTAGGGAAGGATAACGAGACAGTCACCTCGGGTCCCTCTTTTTTAGAGATAGCGTGCTCCCCTTTAAGAGTTTTGCACTACTGTTTAGTTAAAAAGGTAATGCACCACTCTTAGAGCCGCATTTAAAGAAGCTCTGAAGCAAGTCATATGTTGTCCAAAATAAAGCAAAAATTATGGGAAAATGTGCCACAGGAGGCAGCTTTCAATTGTGAAGCTGCAAAACTTCACAATGCTCTTGAATTCAGTTCATAAATTGAAATGTGAGACAAATTTAACTCTTTTATCCACGTAATCCCACATCTACCTTTCACAATGGCGATTGGTTAGGGCCCGATTCTGAGAGCTTTCCCTTAAATTTTATTATGCACCCCTGTGTAAGTTATTTGAGTATCTGAAAGTAATGGCAGTGTCAATTCCCTCAGACTTTGCAAAATGAAAAGCATCTTGCTACTCACGTTAGATTTTTCTGCTGACTCTTCTCGTTGCAGTTAAATGATTTCAAATAATTTACTGCAAGATAGGGTGGCAATTAACATCAGATGAAAGTTGAAACGCTGAGCTCAAGAACAGTACGTCGGAGTCTAATATCTTGAAAATACTGATTTTTTACTGCAGGCAAGGAAAAGGGAAATCATTGATGAAAACGTTAAAGCACAACATAATTGTAATTGAACCATCACAATACATGTCATCACAAACAAATATCTAGAATGAATGCTATTGTTGCTAGACAGTTACTATGGAGCAATGAAGAAGACTTTGAAACTGAATCGCTTCTTAGCCAAAGTTTGAGCTTCAAGACACATAAAATGTATATCACGGCCATATTCACGCATGTAGCTTTAGGACTGTGCTAAAACACAATCTGCGATATTCATTTAAGGCTACGCTGACACTGGGAACAAGATTAGGTTATATTTGTAACACCCACGGTTATCACAGAGGAATTTGCGAAAGTCTTGAAATGAAGCGTACATAACCTTTACGTGGAATACAGCAAGTTGGTGCGCCAAAAACAGCTGCGAAAAGCGTTACTCCAATTGTTTTTACTAGCGGTCATTGATTATGAGTACAAAAGGTCAGATACAAGTTTGAGTTCGGCTAAAAGCTGAAGTGGGATAGGTTCCTTGAGGCTGTTTCGTTGATATGCACTGAAGTATTTCTTTGGCTTATACCTCAAATATTTTATTAGCCTGAAAACATTGGAATTGGGGGTGTCTTTGCCCCGTTGTCCCCCATAGCTACGCGCCTGGTGGCAACCGTATTCTAATTACAGGCTACAGACCAGCGCAGGAATTCTTGATTGAGCGAAGTTCATGTGCACACCGATTCGGTAATTCAGATTAACTAACACAATTTCACAATCATGAGAATTCAATTTACATAGGAAATCTGTATACTGTGTCTACAGATAATCCAGTGATAATGCTCATTTTTCTCATTTATTCCCTAATTTTATGCTGGGGAAGCGTTTCCAACAATAATGTCACCATGAAATTTGCATAAATAAATATATTAGTTTTTATCACAAAATGTTGGGGGGCATAAAAGATATTATGTCCCCCCTGTCCAAAAGTTGGGGGGAACATGTCCCCCCCGTCCCCTCATAAATTCGGTCCCAGCTTGGAACAGAAACATTTTGTTTCTTTTTTATAGAACCATTTCAAAAATCACTTGGATGAGGGTATTCAAGAGAAAGAAGCTTCAAGAACAACCTTTTGCAACACAGCCTTGCATCATCGCGTGTGTTGGCAGTAACTTACATTTAACGATAAAGAACATAGCGATAGTTGCTTCGCATGTTGTTTATTGTGCCAACCTATACTATCCAAACTGTTGACTACTTTTGTAGTTTCACTGCGCTGATGTACCATTAGCTACACATATGAAGCACCAGTGAACGTTCAGGTTAAGCGCAGATGGTCTTGAGCAGAAACATTTCATCGACAAAATTTTCTGCATTCCTTATGTTCAATGCCGCTCCCCTTTGTTCTGCGCCCTGAGTCACAACTGTGGGCAACATCTGAAATCAAATTGTGTCTGTAAATCCTACATACCGACTGTAATCTTTAGGTGTTATCCCAACCTTTTTAAGAGCAAAACTGTTTCGGAACATCGTGCCATGTGAAGTAAACCAAAGCTACACATAACTTGCATGAAAACTGTAGAGTTAATAAACGATATCTTTTTGGGTGAATAATCTAATGAACTTCCATTGATGGTTGTTTAGATAAAAATAAAATTCTTGTGCAATACGACAACGACTTGATTACCACAAAATTGAGCTGAGAATGGTTGCCATATTGTATCAACAGTAGAAAATCACTCACGACCTTGGTGTTGCTTCGAATGCGACTGATTTTCATCGTCCTCTTTCATTGGTCTTTTACTAGCCATGGTTCATTGCTATAATTTTGAATTGATTGCAGAAGCAAAGCGTTTTGAAGAAGTTTATACGTTATTATAAAAGCATAAATCTTAAACATAAAATCTAAAACAAAATGTTTCATTAAACCTTCCAGTTTCCAAAATCGATCTTAACTGATGTAATCATTTGTTGATTGCTATTGCATCAGATTTACAGTAAACTACACGAGCAATTTACATTTGGCTGAAGCAATCATTGTGTCAGTCGCTATTGCATCAGATTTTGAGAATGCTCATCTCTTGAATTAACTATAAAAAATGTCGTAGAGTCAACCACCGTGCCAGATGGACGCGACATCCGGGAAACGCAAGAAGATCGTAACTTTGCACGAACACACAACTAAGACACATAGCGAGGTTGCTGCATTGGTTGGTGTGAGCCTTGCAACTGTCAGCTGTGCCATTAATTTGCAACAGGACACTGGATCCGTTGCTCCTGAATGCGAAGGAAAGGGTGGTCGTAAGAAGAAAACAACTCGAAGAGACGTTGCTTATTTACCTGACGAAGTAACAGACTTTCGCAAGACGAGCGATGCATTGGTTTCGGATTGGAAATAAGGTTTCCAAACTGTTTCCTCCACAGTTCGCAGAAGTGTGATCGCAGTTGGTCAAAAAGCCAGAAGACCAATGAAAGAACAAAGATGTAAGTGGGCAAAAAAAGTGCAAAAATTGGACAGAAGAGCAGTAGAGAATAAGGCCATATCGTTGTAAAGGGTCAGAGAAATAGCACTTTAAGACAATCCGAACAGAAAGTTCGTGATTCTCATATAAATCAGTTCAGAACTTTGGTACACGAAAACAGAAATGCCAAATGGCCTTATAATGAAAATCACGGCCAATGAAAACGATAAATGACATATTGCAAACGTTTCGATTACTCCTGTTATCATCATCAGTGCACTGCAAATTCAAACTGCTTTAAAATACTACTTAAAATATATCAAATTCGTTATGCCTACAAACTTAATTTTATCACTAACTCTTGGTGTCCGGCTGCTTTCGGGGATTTTCGGAAAAAATAAACGCCTAAACGCACGTTGCTTTGCGCGGGAATATTTCCGTTCCTGTTCGGGTTACGGACATAGTCGAAGGGTCAAACGGTGCGGCAAGTCTTCTAGTCTGCAATCGAAAAAAAATTCTTGGGAGGTGCGTTTTTTTGCGAGTGATGTCATAAGTGGAGGAATTTTAGGCGACCTTGGCCCACTTTGCCTGGCCCTGGGCGCCAACCGTTAGGTGGTAGTATTTCGCTGAAGTTTTACTGGAATACTGGAAACTAGGCTACGATCCGAGTCTCGATACTTTGGATGACCTGCTGGGGTTTTGGGTTCAAAAGTTGTGATAAAAGTTTTGACGTCATAAAAATCCGCACCCCCCAACCAAAAAATTTTTTTAAGCAGGTGAAATAGCAGGTGGTGCAGGTGAAATAAAAAAGATCCATGTTAATTTGCACATTGGCGTAGTGTTACCCGGATTGCGTGATTGATATCCATTGCAAAGATAAGTTTGTGTACGTATCAGGCAACAACTCAGTCTTAGACAAACTGCTTGAACTCAGGAGTTCTGTAGGTTGATCTGCAGTAGCACTGTATAACGTGAACAGCCATTGCATAATGAGTGTTCTCAGATCTTCTGCGTTAAACGGGGAATCCTATTCTACCTCCCGCCGTGTCAGTAATAATTTAAGATATCCATAGTGGCTTTGCGTCTATGTCGACAATGCCTGCATCACCACATTTGCGAGAAGTGTTAGAAATAACATGGTTTGACTATTATGAAATTAGAACTTTCTGCTGAGTTGGAACAATCCATGAAGGAGGATCCACGGGAAACCTGGCTAGTTTGCGTGGCTTCCGGCGAAAACTTCTGACCGGAAAGGTTGTCGCCACTTGCAACCATCACATCCATCAGTGAGGAAATTCTGCTGAAGAGTTTTAATCTGGAGTCAGACGTTGTTCCACTATTCTTATTTTTCCAAGGCTTTGCGCAATATACGTTAAAAGATGCCTTTAATTTCATAATTAGATTGCTTTTTGTAATGTATGTGGACACTTTATCTGCTGCAGAATATTTAACTTTAGAAATTTCGGCAGATTTTGTTGGAATAGTCGCAGCTTTTCCAATTATGTTCTCCGGCGCAATTGGAACACCTTTCTTGCCCTTGCGTTTTTCGCTACGTGGCCAAAACGATTGCATTTGAAACACTTCAATAGTTTGGGTATGGACTCCTATTTTAACGCACTCGTGCTTCCTTAAGAAATATCTTTACATTGAAATGTGACAGCACAGTGCCGGAATTTCGCATGTATTCCTGTCCTTTGAAATCTTGACAAAACAAATTTCATATTCGCACAACTTTTAATATATTCCGTGGAAAGCATGTGGTACATTATTAATAAATTATTTTGTGTTAGCTGGTTGCAACAGTGAGGCTAGGAGGTTGTAGTAGCAAAACTAGGACGGGTATAGAAACACATGTACCATCAGAAACCAAGGGCAAACTAAGCCTATAACTTGAGAAATTTTGAGGTTGCCATTATGCAAAGGAGGGCGTGACTGGTAAATCACAATAGACTATCAGACAGCGATGACTAGTGGACTAAAGGATTTCATCAGTTTTTCAAAGACACTTTGCAAAACTACTGGTTGGACTTCCATCGTGTTGTCTACGCTAGCGCCAGACAAGTCTTCCGTCATGTTATTGGAACCCTTTCTTTTCCCTCGTTTGGCTTTTTATGGAGGCTACCTAAGATGAATTGGAGATTGTGTTGAATTATGAAGGGTGCCACCGCGCTACACTCCTTGAGGTACTGTTAGGTTCGATGAAGGTTCGATGATGGCACACTACCTAGCAGAAATTAAGATCTTTGGACTGAAAATGTCCTTTTGAACGATGCACAGAGTTAGGAGAAACACTCTCCGCAGCAGACCAACTATAATCACTCCTCTCAACTTGTTAGAACACCAATACACGTGTGCACAACTCCGCCAGTACAACTCTTTTCCCCGAATCAGACGACCTGACAAACTGGTCACTGTAACTGTCAACGTACAATACTTTTCTCCTCAATTTTTTAGCCTGGAAAATATAATTTGGATGTAACTGCTTTTTTCTGCTTCATTTAATCACACTCAGCAATCCCAAGGTTCATACGGGGACCCTTGTGAGAAGGAGAGAGAACAAAGTTTCTCTGTTTTCATTCACCTGTAAACCACTCCACCCGAAGCATAGCAATCTGTTTTTTGTGTAAAGTGCTTGCGGTTTCGCTGATGATTGGTTAATTGTTGCTAAAGGGAAGGCGTTTGTGTTGATAATATTTTTTCAAAAGCCAATCATTCCTTGTTCAGAAGCATCACAGTCAGTTGCATTATTCAATTGTGAGGCCCACAATTTTGCTTTCAACAGCATATTTACCGATAACCAACGACAGCAATCATAATCATGTAATTTTCTGCAAGCCACGCGCAAAAAACAAATTTTTCTGTTGAAATACGATATTACTATTTTTGTACATTTGTCTATGTATGCCGTTGTTTCTTTCTAGTTGAACCCGGAATTAAGTTGTGACAGATCGAACGTTTTTCATTTGCACGTTACCAAAGCCGGATTAACTGGTATGGCGGTCAGAAGCAATTTTTACTGGAGGGCCCCTATGACTTAAATCATGACGTCCTCGTTTGTAAAAGTTATTTTTTCTCTGATTCGCAAGGTTCTCTTTTCTTTTTTCAAGTAGTCGAGAGTGTGCTTACTCAAATGCAAATACAGTCAGCTGCGAGAAGTAAATACTAGAGTGCATTTTTACTAAGAAAAAGTATTTCACAGGCTAGAGAGTGACTCGGCAAAAGACAACATTCACCCAAACAGTAAGCAGAAACTAGAGATTGCAAACAAAAACACCGGATAGAGAACGTGTCAATATAGCCAGCCAAGCAGTGTGCGAAAGTTGTTTCCAAGCTAATGTCTTGATTTTCACCTTCATTTTCAGGTGCTCTGGCTAACGCCACTGCTTTACCGTTGCTGCTTGAAGTTTTGCAAGAAAAAGCGATTCAGTCGCGGCGTTTTAGCTAACACTGCGAGATCCTTGCCCTTTTTCTTAGAAGCTTTGCCCTTTTCATGGGCCCCTGATGGCATTACAGATTTCGGCATCGCTCAATTTAGACACTGCAATCTCGTTTGCTGCTCTTTCGTTCTACGAATCGACTTATTAAAACGTTTTCTGACGGACCACGCAACAACATGTGGTGCAACTGCAAATGGCTTGAATAACTTCATATGTGCATGATGCAACACAACGATAGTAACCTTCGGAAGAAAAGTGCGTTTCCACCACACGTTACCCTCTTCGACAAAACAAAGGTGTAGTTCGGCTGCAGCTACCTCGAGACTGTACCAGAAGTTCGGGATCATTGATACCAGTGTTGTCACTTCTGATATATTAACATGACATCAGATGTGATGTGTTCAGATAAATTTCTGATGTCTGATATTTTTTCAACAAATCTGATGTTGACTGGGTTGTTGTTTTTGTGTTCGACATTTCCTCTCATTTTAGGACGAAAATAAGTTAGATTCATGATATTAAATTTCCTTTTATCAATTTCTCACCCTAATGTGTGTTTGGTTATCGTTTCAAACCAAAGAAGCTCTCTTCGCTGCGCTGAGACTAACATTTTACGTAAATTATAAACGACTTCTCCATTTAAAGGCGATGTTTCGCTCTGTTTCGGATTGAACGAGGTTCATCCCGCTTTGTTAGATTTGTTAATAGAAGCAACTAGCTTATATGGAACTGTAACATAAAATTTGATGTTATCTGATGTTGAAAAAGGCTGCAATCTGATGTTAACGAGACTGACCCCAGTGGCAAGACTGTTTGATACTAAACAGCAGTCAGCAACCACTATCTTTAGCACGCAAATAGTGTCGTTTTCGTGACATTTGTGCAATAGGCGTGGTACATGAGTAGAGAGTCATACCCATGCCAAAAGAACGATTATAGGAAATGTTACCAGCGAAATCAAATATATTTGCATTGAAAAAAACCGAAAATACTTATAGGCTATTCAGTAGCGATTACTAAAACTGGCAGACCGTCAAACGTGTAGAGAAATCGGTTGCTGTCGGTGCCCCTGATACTTAACGAAGCACAAGAATATAATATACAGTAGTGTTGTAAGCTTGTATCGCTTCTGAATCGCAAAAATGTTTCAAACGAGTATTTTGTTTGAAACAATAAATTTCATCACGGGGGCCCCTTTACAGCGTGGGCCGGGGCAATCGCTCCCTTTCCCCCCCTTACTCATGCCCTGCACGTTACTTTCGTATGAAAAATAGGTTGTTCTTAGCGACTTCACAATTTTCAAAATTTTGCACTATTTCGTGCAGCTTGGCTTTGTGACCTCTTCGAAAAGCGCCATATCTTGCCTTTATACTTGAGACAGCACGCTCTTGGTCATTCCCTCGAACACCAAGACACATCACACTCATGACGTACAGTAGAAAATATTTCCCTCTCAGCAGTAAAGGGTCTCGTGGCCCACCGACTGTGCAACTTCTCCATTTCGACAACTGTTGCACATCCACAGAGCAAAAATATAAAAAACTTTTAATATGGCGTTGTGCGCTGCAGTAAAATGCCAAGGCTAATCTGTTTGTTGTTAGAAGTATAGATATTCGAGGCTCAGGGTATTGTTGCAGAATCATAGATATTTTGCATAGTTAGGAGCAAAAACATTTTGCTGGGAATTCCAACGCCGGAACAGCGGTAGGGCAGGGGGAGGGAATAAAAGAGTTGAGCGCAATGTAAAATTTCAAAAAAAATCGTTCACCAATTATGCTTGTTTCTCTTCAGCAACAATGTTGACCTCAAAAATAATAACATAAATTATGGAAAACCATTCTGAATTTTCTGTGTGGGCGAATAGCTGCAAGAAATTGTTTAAAGTTGATCTTGATAAGCCGTGAAGTTACTGTGATAATGTTATCCAAAAGCACCGCCCCCGTTGCCACCCTTTTGAAATGTCAGGGAGAAGTGCCCCTTCTCTCTTGCGTCCCATGGTGTGACACTTCCAACAAAGTGCGCATCTGTGAAATTCGCAAAACCCTGTATGTCAACCACTTCTGCTCCGAATCCAGAGGCCCCAACTACGTTGGTTCGGCCCTATGCCCAGAATGTCGCGGGAAATTGACGAGGCAAGCTGACTAAACCCACGGGAAGGCGGCCAAGAGTAAAGACCGTAATTCGGTTGACACACATACAGGCAATATAGACATGCAAAAAAACAATAACTAACATAGTAATCGATGAAAATGACAGCAGTAAATAACAGTAGTAAATAAAGGTTTTGTTCATATTGCTTTGCAAAATATACTTTACGCGAATGGCGGCAGTATTAGTTATGATGTCGATATGTCTGAGAACAGCATAAAAAATCTGTCAGATCCTGAACGCCATTTTTTTTGGTGCATAACTACGTAGATATTTTGTATTGAAAGATGGTCAGCCGCCAACGCATGGGTTTTTGAACGTGAATGGATAAGTTATTTTGAAATATTAAAATATTTGCTTGATTATTTAGGAATACTCTTGTTAAAAAAAATTGATTTAGACCTGATGGCGGTAGCATAGTCACTCTTCGTCATAGGTTTGTACCTGTACAGAAATCCAAATGTGTTTTAAATCTACTGTTTGAATTTTCGTTTGGAATTTTCATCTAGAAAACATTTAGAATTTTTTGCATTACAGCTTGAAAACTTCGTTCACGTTGCATTACAGATATGCAAAGTTCAAACGTCTATTTTCTGATTACAAGCTAAATTACTGCTCTTCTTGTTCATCATAATATCAAGTTTATTTGATTTGGTAATCACGTCTTAAATACGAGAGACATATAAAAGCGTTTTCGCCCCCAACATGGAACAAAAAGTCATATTTTTATAATACAATTGTTAACTAGTGCAAACGGCCTTATCAATAGGTATCAATATCAAATCTTCTTCACGAAAGAAAAAAATCTTTACTCCTAATGCTATAAAAAAGTTTTGTATGCAGGCCCGAAATATTTTGACAAACTCAATTCCGAGCCCGGCCCGATCCGAAAAGCCCGGCCTGACTTACAACTCTGCACCACGTCAAAAGTTTCATTCTAAGAGTTCTACTGCACTTGCATAACGACACCAAAATATATTTGAGACAAATCAAAATGCACAACGGTGAATTGGCAAAGAAGTACCAAGTTTCACCTTTAACACGAAAAGAATGTCCAACAAAACTAGGTATGATGTACTTGTAAAGCAAATATTTCGCACTTGGATGAAAACGTTGCTGCAATGTGGGTTTGATAAACTCAAGTAAATCAGATGAGGTACGAACCAATGCATTCAGCACAAGCACAAAGTGTGCGAGCCACGGAAAAATTATTTTTTTTATTTGTTGGTCACCACTTTTGCGACATTACAAGAAGTGAGAATAAATGTATATTTTATCCTTATTTCCGAGACAAGTCGCTACGTTTTGAGCTGTAGGTCAATNCACAGCTAGGTAAATACTGTAGGCTACTTCTCCAGCGTTTTGAGTGAAATTCTCCTCACCAATAGTTGAAGACAGTCTTTTGCAAAACTGCCCATCCCAAAACTAAGTTTCTACAATAGTGCTGCTTTTTTGTCTTCGGCAAAAGCTTCGCAGAGATTTTCCTGAAAATCTAACTTTCTAACATATACACTAGCATCATTGAATTATCCGCTGTCTGTTTCTGAATACGTGGCAACCAACGTTAAAGTATAGCCTGTCAAATTTCTGCGCGAAACAAATAATGGCTGTACTGCGGTCTATCACATGTGCAGCTGTAATACTCTCACTGTTACAAGAAAATAACCTTTCTAACAGAAAACCACACAAGGTAAAATATCGGACAAAAGCAGTTAACCATCTATGACGGTCACTAGAGACTTGAAAAATGCTAGAAATTATTTTATCGAAGCTAAAATTTATAAACTAACAGAATCAGTGATACCACAGCAAACTCTGTTTCAACATCAACTTGGCTATGCGTAACCTACCATCTAGCATAAAAAGCTCTTCACAAAAAACGTGACAAACATCACTTTTATTTTTGAAACCTCTCCAAATACAAAACCTAAAGAGAGAAAAGTGGGGGACATGGCATATTATATCCCCCCCACCTGAAAGAGTGGGGGGACACGTCACCCGCGTCCCCCACCAAATTGCGCCCATGAAACAGACCATAGGTTTGGTATGGCTTGTGACAATTCATACGGTTGATATCGCATGTAACCAAACATACTCTTCATATTGTTATCCTAATATTGCTGACTGCCTGTGTTACTGATCAGTGTTTACAGTTCTTTTTATGTTGTCACTATATGTCTTCAACAAACTCTGTGCTAAGTGCCAAGTGGTACTTACAACACTTGGGCAAATAAGTTAACCTTTGGAAATTACGTGTTTCTTCATTTCCAAATGATCTTGGAAACATGTCATGTCTGTAGTTTTTAACTGTGAGATTTTGTAGTGACACACAACTAGTTTCTACCTAGCTGTGAATCTTTTGCTGCCTATGCAATCAAGTGTTAAGCCAATTTAGCATTATGTCTTATGTCCACAATCCCTGCATTTTTTATGAAGAGGCCATTTGTTTAGAAGTATGTGTCTTGCTATTGTAGGGGTGGCCAACCAATCAGAGACCAAGAGCCACATACCTTACTGTGTTACAGCAAAAAGGCACATCATGCACATGGGCACATGGGCACACATGAACATAACTCCATCTCTTCCTCACTCACACACATACTTTTGCTTAGCTAGATTTATTGTAAATATCACACACCACCATCATGACAATGACAGAACTTTACAACGCATTTACTGTTATGCATGTGATTTAGTGGGAGTTCTGGTATATACTTACGTAAGCCCCGCATGGAACTGGACAAAGAGCCATATGTGGCTCGCCAGCCGTTGGTTGGCCATTCCGGTGCTGTTGTATTCAGTGCGAGCGCAAAATGAAAATGAACTTGCATTGGAATGCTTTTTGACTCATTACAGTAAACTGCAAGCTCTGCGTTTGAAGTGTTCAAAATTTGAGTGATGATGCTAACCTAACTATTGATTTTTCAGGTACAGTACTTGTATTTATATAGGCGTTTTTGTAAAAGAAAAAGACTTTGGCATTTTTCTGTCATAAGTGACAGATTATAAAAATAGTTTTGAATTAATTGCTTTTTGTGGAGGCACTGTGAGTACACAAAGATGTATTTGTATGTGAAATTGAATTGCGAGGAGGCAAACTTTAATAAATTTGGCTTTGTCAAGTAAAAGGTTTGGCTCTTTTTTGGCCGTTTTTAATTGAGTGTTTGGCTTTTTTCAGCAATTTTGTTGGCCGTTTTTGGCCTTTTTTAACTGAAGGTTTGGCTTTTTATGAAAAACTAAATCTGGCAACCCTGTCTGCGACCATTATATTTCTGCTTACTTTGGAGTGTGTGATGCAGTTGTGAATACGTTTATGTTTGAAAACTGTCGTGTACTTTAACTTGAGATTAGACAGAGA
>JGI24021J15306_10001828_pt1 | contig 21768 bp, 11 predicted proteins | sample Ectturendosymbi1_FD_15306 | JGI IMG/M metagenome (IMG submission 15306) | reverse complement strand
CTCAGCAGTTAAATTAGCTTTGTTACTGTCCAGTTTCAACTCGTAGTGGTGCATATATGTGGGAAGGAGCTGCTAGATGATCAACACAGTTGCGCAGGGGGGTGCTGGGTCGCAACCGGTCTCTCTCGATGGTTGGGTTGCTCAGATCCGCAAGGACCTGGGCGTGGCAGAGAAAGTATAAACCCAGCTAAAATGAAACTCTGCATAGCCACAATATGGCGGCAACAACGCTCATGAGAACTACTGAGTCATTGCATTGCTCAGGTTAAATGCCAACCATAACCTAACTGTAAACCCTAATCCTAAACAGTATAACCTTAAAACTGTAACCTTATTACAGCCCTATACCTAAAAGCCCAGGGCAGGGGTCGGGAACCTTTTTGGTTAAGGGAGCCATGAAACCTACATATTTTTAATTGTATTTCCGTGAGGGCCATATAATATTTTTCAACACTTAATACTTAACTAACATGTACATTTTTAAGCAAAACAAACAATTTTAAACAATGGTAAATGTCTGAATATTATCTTTAAATAACATGCTTCTTACTGTTAAAGCGACTCCTGGTGCTGCATGGTGTTGCTGATGGCTTTGTAGGAAAATTACAGAAAAAGTTTCATCCGTAACAATCGTGTTAATAAAATATCAAACAAGCCAGATGCCATCATCACAAGAGCCACACCTGGCTTGCAAGCCATAGGTTCCCGACCCCTGCCCTAGGGTAAAGCTTTACATCCTCAGAGGCAATAGCCCAGGAGTTCTCACGCAGCATTGCTTCCATGGCGGGTGAAGTGGTTAATGTAGTGTACCTTACATAAGGTGAAATTTTGATTGTGCATAAGTTTGTAAATACCACCGAAGGCTTTTGTGCATGTATTTAATGTCAGTGCAGCATAATTGGTCTACCAACATGTTCATTTGTGTTATTTTCTGATTTGGTGTTCAACTAAAGTTTGACCATCTAATCTCTAGAAGTTGCAGTGTTTTACAGATTTATAACATTGCATTTGCTCATTGCTCTTATGTAAAATATAGTATCACTGCAAAATTTTTTTTGCTGGTCTTAATTCCCAGGCATGATTGCAAAAATTTATTTTTCTGTCATGTCTGATACATAACATCATTGTAGGTCAACGTCAAGTATATTACCGTATATACTCGTGTATAGGTCGCACCCCTAGTTTGTGACTGTCAAGGTGGGTATTTGTGGTTGATCTGTATATCGATCACACTGTAATTTGGAAAGTTACACAGGTCATTCTGAAGCAAAAACTATCAAATATTTGTCTTTTTTTAAAAAACCTTAGTTACAAATACCATGCTGTCAGATTGCCACACATAATGTAAAAATACCAATACAGAAAAAGGGTTGCGCTTCTATAATTGTAAATGCACTTGCGTATGTAAAATTTTATTTATTTATTTAGTCTATGGTATGCCCTGGTTCAGAACTAAATCCAGAGAATTGTTCTTCACTGTCATCATCAATGTCAAACAATCTCATCATTTGTTCATCAGTTAGGTCTACACTCTACATTGTTATTATTGGTCATGAGAAATAACTTTGGTTCTGCACTGGTGAATATCTGACAAAAAATTCAAGGAGTGAAGCAGAACAGCTAAAACACAGATAGCTTATTGGCCCTTTTTTCGGCGTGATAAATGAGGCGAGTGAAGAGAAGAACAGTGATGAATATATTTGGTGTTAGCATGCAACAGGTTAAAGTATGCTACCGGTACCGGTAATAACAACATTTTAATTTCGAATTAATCGGATCAGCGAGATAGAATCGAATCTTTTTGTGAACCGGATCTGATTTGGACTGATTCTATGGACGTCTGTTAACAAGAAGACTGGTGTTTGTATTTATGTCCACTTAATTTTTTGGTAAAAAAAGTGCTACCTATACGAGAGTATATACGATAGTCATTTGATAATACCACTGTAGAAAAGACTTCGGCATTAAATTGAAAGTTAATATTTGCTTTTCAGTGTAGAATTTGTGGCAGTTATTGACAAAAGATTGTGAGTGACATGAGTGTTTAGAAGCATTGCTTGTAAGGTAAACCCATGTGACAACTCAAGCTTGGCTTCTTTGTAGCGTGAAAAAAGGTGGCAGGTCGACTGATCAGTGTGTGTTGGTAGACTTCCAATGCCCTTAGGAATAATGGTAGGAAATGCTTGTAAGCCTAATATCAAAAGACAAACTTAGGAATAAAGATAATGTCTGAACTGGCAGGTGGAAAGTAATAACATTTTTTAGTTTTGACCACATGATTTAAGAAAAATTTAGTCTCTGCTACAACTTATCAATCACATCACATCACACTTCTTGCGCTTCAAAAAGGTCTAGAAACATTCCATTTTCATTTAAGGATGGCAGCAACCTGAATATGAAGTTTTGGGAATGTAATGTGAGCATTAATTATGTCATACATGTACTTGCAATGATATCTAGTCTGCTCTTGTATCCTACATTGTTCTGTTGAATCTAAGTTCATTTTGTCTTTGTTAAAAGTAAATGCAATAAGCCCAAGCAAAGCAATACATATACTGTGAAGATTTACCTGATTGCAAAAGTTGTTTTCAGTTTAATTATGTTTTTGCTGTCTTTAATCTTGTGAAATCCATTGTGTAGGTTACAAGATATGTAGGAGATTGATTATTATAGTATGTTTCAGGTCACCTTAAATGTGTTCCATCGAAAATTTCCAAGTACAAACAAAGTACGATGGTTAGGTTAATGTTAGTAAATAAGAACTTTTTTTGGAGATATGTTTTCAGTTGCATTTTTTGATACTGAGAATTACTAATGTAGGATGTGAAGTTTGATAAAAAAATGTGCACTCCATACTACAAACTTTGTTTTCATTTTTCACATGTGTAGAACTTGTATTGCTGCTTTGTTGTATTGAAGTACACCCAGGTGCTGGTGAAGAAAATGGAAGAACCAAGTGTTCGCAAACGAAATTTGGAGCAGAACAGTGACAAGGAGGTATTGCCACCTTTGCTTCAATGTAAAGCTTTGCTTGCTGTATTGTTTTGTTAATTACATAGTCTAATGGCAAAGGCACCTGCAGGTTGGATGTTCAAAGTATGTTAGGTTAGACCTGACATTAAAAATTAGTACTTACAACTGTCTTAACAAACAAAAGCATAAAGACAGCTTAATGAAATGAAAGAATTTCTGTAGCACTTGTATTTATAGCTTGGTTTTCATTATGTCACTGGATGAAAGCAAATCATGTGTTTTTGCCTAAACTTTAGGTAGGGCAGTGCTCTTCAACCTTCTTGTCATCGTTGAACCCCTGATATACTTTTGCATTTGTCATGGAACCTCCTTTAACAAAAATTTTAAAAACATCAAGTGCTTGTAAGAAAATCATATATTTCATTATTAGATACTTCAACAAATAAACAGTTATTAATTACAGAAGTTAAAAAGCAAGAAATTTGACTCAGTTGTTCTTGCATTTTTGGACTGTAGCATTGCTACATTCAGAATTTGGTCATTCAGCAAAAAGAACCCGTATCTCAAGTATGTGTCATCAGATTTTTTAACTTTGGCAATTGAATTACATTTGGTCTACTTTGGATTAGGTGCCCCTTTCACATTTGAATTACATTGCCCATGAATGTCCACATCTTCGCTGTTGTTATTAATTCACTTCACATAAGAATATATACTTTTTTTTTATGCTAGTTTGCTTTATCTGGCTTGACTGAACACTAAAAAGTTGGATTTCACATTGTGTTTACTTTATTCCCACGAAGGTTGAACAGCAGCTCTAGCCTGCGACTCAGTCTACTCTCTACTAGACTCAGGCTGAGTCTACTTTTCTACTCAGTCTACTCTACTGTGAACTGTACATCGGCAGCATCATATAACTGTGATGCGATAATAACAGCAATAATTGTAAAGCCACAGTAGTGACCCACACCAAGCGAATCAATCGTAATTTATTGTGTAAGGAAACTCATTTCGTGTGTTACACATCTTCAGTCCTGTGCAAAAGTCGACATATGAAACAAAAAGAAAAATTACGTACTGCTGCTGAGATCAAAACTCAAGATTACAAAAATTGAGCACAATTTCAACCCCTCCACTGAACACAGCTACAAAACTGTTCAGCTGAACGAGATCGTAATGGTAATTCGGCACTTCTGATTGACAAAAAATCTCTCCGCGTTTAGCGTGGTTTCTGTCTCAGACGATAACGTGGTTTACAACAGACCATAACGTGCAGTGAAAAAAGTCTAGCAGGCCAACTTAAGTTAGTTTCGGCGTTAATGTGATAAGGAGTGATTCAGTAAAAAAAATTTTTCACTACAATTCCGGTACAATAAACGATTCAATTTTTCCATGCTAAAAATTTTTTTCAAGCAACAATTCCTAAGTCATTCCCTTGTCTCTCAAAGTTTTTTAATTGATGTCAACTTCAGTGGAAAGCACCAGTGATAACAACATTCGGAATTGCACACAATAAACAACAAGTGATGCAACAACTATCAACATTTCTTGTTCTGCTATCTGCGCTCAACCTCCTGTATAACTAACTGACCTAGCTGAATGTGGCACGGTGATTTAAAAAATTTCATAATGACGCATCAACATACTGAAGCAAGAAACTATTATCCCTATAAAACAAGGAACCCTCACAGAACTCCACTCTGTTTTTTTTCACTGAAACATTTCGGTCATTTTCAACTGAGACATTTTGGTCACTGAAGCATTTCGACCATTTGTCTCACAATTGCATCAAAACTCACTGTAAAAGTGTTTTGTAGCCTATGTTTTCAAACATTCTGCCAAAATGACTTCATTTTTTTCGGTCATTTCAAAAACATTTCAGTCTATGACCGAAAAAAAACAGCCCCCACCACATGTTTTGCAGAATCCCTGTTGAAGAGCACTGAGCTAGGGGCAAGACCTCATCACATGTATATTTTTCAGCAACAAGCAAATCTATTTCTGTTCTAATGAAAGAATTTGCAAATTTTTTAACCTTAAATCCTTGCTATTCTTAGCACATTATTAGAAATACCGTATTTATTCAAGTAAGAGCACAAAATTGTATACCAAAAACACCAACGCAAAGTTCGGTGCGCGTTATAAACGAGGTGTTAGGTTTTTATGCTTTTATGCCAAAGGGTACATGAGTTTAGGTGTGCATAATAAACAAGACTATGCAAAAGAACGTGCGAGTACGGTATATTTCATATAGCCTGTTTCAGCATAGCGCAGGGGTGCAAAAACCCGGTCGTGCACTTGCACTGTGTGACTAAATATTTGGTCAAAAAAAGAACTTTAAGCCTTTACTATAAAAAGACAGCTCGCCTAATTTTCTCTCCTGCTGTATCTGTGTTGCACGACATTGGGTAGCTTTGGCAAGCAGCTGTGCTTTTTTAGATTTCGATTAGTCATTGCACAATGCATGACCTGGATGTAGTATGCGGCCCTAGTTCTTTTCATATACCAGAGCTTCTGTCAAGTGGGAGAGCGCTTCCTAAAACTGGAACTTAGTGTTTTACCACATGGTATCTGTGGACACAATGTGCTGTAGATAAACTTCCCTGTTTGCAGTTTCAACACTACTTAGGCTCTATGATGTAATAATACAAAATATTGCAACATAAAGGAGGACATTGACGTTGCAACATAAATGTTGTGTTCAATTCATACTGGTAGTTTGCTTCACCAGGGTACCGTATGTTGTAAATAAATGTTTTGTTATAGCCGCACACTTTCAACAGCATTTGTCATTTACAATCCTTGGTCTGAGCTGAGAAAAAGTGAAAAAAAATTTATACCAATTTTCAATCAAAAAATTAAGGGTACACGTTATGCTTGAATAAATTTGATAACAATTGTAGTGGTGAGCAGCTCTTTGTTCTCAAGATAAGAAACATGGCAGTGTTTTTTCCCAAATACAAATTAGTTGCATGTGAAATGAAAAATGTGGAGATGTTTTGTTAAAGAAATTTCTCTTTCCATGATAAAACGGTGTAGCCCTTTTTATTTGATTTTGGTGACAGTAATTAACAGCAGGCTGAAGCCTGAATTGTGCTTTTTGCTGGGGCGGTTGAGGTGAACACTCTCGTCCAAGGAGCACTACGGCGATTTATCCTTGCTAAGTTATTTTTCTAATGTCATTTTTTGCTCTTCTTAGGTCAACATAATCGTTGATGCTTCTCTGGCTTTGCATGTTTCTTGCATGACAGCTCCAGTTAATGAAATAGACGTTACACATATCTGATTTCATTGCAAGTGTGCTGCATCATTTGTTGGCATCTTCTTAAAAATTGTTTTCTTGCATTAGGTCTATAGCTGCTTATCATAAATTTGTTTCATGCTGTTCCGAACTGTACAAATTTTTCTGTTGCATGTTTGGAGACTCAAACACTAAAGTAAAATATATGAACTGTGCAGGGACATCTAATCTGAAAGGCCAGTGATGGCCAAATATATCACTGCAAAAATCTTCAAAATGAAACGGCTGGCAACGGTGTGTTCATGCAACAATGTTGTTTGAGACATGACAAAAGCACTATTTATTTTTTATGTAGCAAAATGGAAATATTTCATGGAAATGACATTTCGGTCTGGGAACATTTCGGTCATAACAATTTCTGTATATAAACAACTGATCACCTTTGTTTATTGAAATGATTATACAGGCAGGTGAAACATCACGCTAGCTAGTGTTATACCAACTCCCTTTTGAGAAGCCATGATTGCGATTAAATCTGAATTGTAGTTATGAGTTTGAAGTATTTGTATTTAATTGCAAAATGTCGATAATAATGATTTAATTTTCTTGTTGATAATAATTAAAATCATGTTGATGATGATTAACTCTTGGATCTTGGGTCATGCTTGTAGTTTTTTTTTCAATAAAACTGTTTGCTGATTTAAGTCCATTTGCATTAAAACGTTAACATGTAAAATTTCTGCAAGATTTCATAGTCTGACTGAAATGACCAAGACTGAAAAGTCCCATGACTGAATTGGCCAGACCAAAACAGTTCAGACTGAAACAGCCGGACTGAAAAGTCCTGTTCCATCTGTATACTTATTGTTAGTGTGTAGATATATGATTTGTATATTCTTCAAAAAACAGCTTCTTTTCTTAAGATCTTCAATAATCAAGGTTAATATCAAAAGCCTGAGCTGAAGATAACAGGCCAACTCAATTTTCAACAATGCTGATTTTTGGAAACAATGATTAAACAATGCAAAGTCAATAATGCACCAACATAGCCTACTTTTTCAAACAATGTTGTCAACTTTTTCCAGTGAGCTAAAAGCTGCAAGGTTACATAAATTTCCAGCTAAAATATGCTTTGTCCACGATTTTAGTGCTTTGTGTTTTTCAGTATTGGCTACCATAAGACATACATAACTAATTAAAATGATTGCAGATTTTTAAGAGCCAGTGCAACATGCATACAACTTAACTGTCTTTGAACATAACCAATTTAACATGAAAAGAGGTCAAACCAATTGCATGTTCAAGTTGGATCACAAAAACTCAACATTGCCAATCTGTGCAAAATTATATATATCAAATGAAACAAGGCATTGACTGCTAAACCAAGCAGGCTTTGAAACAGCAGCCTGTCTGCAGGCTGCTGATGTGTATTTATAATCCCAAATATGGATACTCTTCAATAACATGGTACTTTTTCTTTACAATGGAGACCTGGTTGTGGCATATTAATACTTGGGATGTAGAAACCCCTGAGGTAACTGAGAGTGTTTTTGTCATATAGGACCTTGGAATACTGACTGATTCCAGTCAAACCCTAAATGAGCCGCCACCAGTTGCAAAAGACGAGACACCGGATTTCATGAAAGAAGCTTTGAAGGTGAAGTCGCATGCGCAGGAGCTATTTCTGATGTTTAGCGTTTTTCTGCAGTGTTTCATTCATTCTACTACCTGCAATATTTTTTCTTGTCATCAGTAGTTTACAGCTTTTGATGCAACTCCAGAACTAGTTGACTGTTTGCAGAGGAAACAAATGTAAGAGAACAATGCAACCTGCATTTAGCAACGTTATTGCAATAGTTTATCTGCATAGATAGCATAGTGCACTTTTGATGAATTGATATATCAATTTTGTTAAACTATTGTCTTTTAGTCTATAAGTCAGTCTATGCCTGTTGATTAAAAATCCAGGTAGAGTAATTCAGTGTTATATTCAAAACTATAGAAAATTTGTACTGTTCAGGTGTACTTATTTGCCAAACTTTTTAAGCATTTAAATTTGACATCAAAGCCTTTCTATGTTAGATGTATTACAGTCTGCTGGCAGTGCCTTTTTCATGATGCTACAAATTGTGGTAAGATTGTTTGGTCTGAAAAGACAGTCATACCACAGTATATACATAATCTTATTCAAACATTGTTAAAAAAACATGGAAACATGAGCTCAAATTTTCCCTTTTTTATTCATGCAAATACTTTCAACTGCAGTGCAACACAATTTTTCAGAATTCAATAGCGATGTAAGTTGTCCACCACAACAATCATAAATGTATGTCTTATACTTCTATTTCATTGTATGATGATTGTCATTTACACACAAAAACCACTTGACCCCTCCACTCACCTGGTTTACTTTCAAGTGTATTTAGACAGTATGAGTAACTCAGCATTGCACGCGCTTCTCTAGTCTCCACAAAGGTGACGAGTTTGAATCCATCAGCAAATTTTTGTGTAAGGAAACCAGTCTCACATAACACTTCGTATCTTCAGTTCTACAGTCTGCAATGCTTACAGGTGAAACGGCTAAAGCAAGAGCAGAGAAAACAACTCAAGACTAAAATGAATATAAACAGAACACAAGCTGTGATGAACAGACAACTTGAAAATAAGTATTTCCCAAATAATTGCTTTCACTGAATTACAAAACTATCTGATAACATTTGGCGTCGTCTGTCACTTGATTCGTGCTTGCTGTCTTACTGAATCGGTTTTACAAACACAGAAAATTGCAACGCTTGGTTTATTGTTGTTTTTTTATAGGACTTAACGCCTCGTTGGAGAAACTGGTGGATTAGAGGAATTTTCACATGGCTTATGATCGGCTTTTTCGGTGTTCTGATCTACGTGGGACCCATAGCCTTTATGATCACTGTATGTCATTCGTTGTACATTGTTTTCATGCTGCGGGAATTGCTCGAGTGTTGTAAGTGCAAATTCAAAATTTGAATATAAAACGGATGTTTTTCAGGTGATCGTGTGCCAAGTAAAGTGTTTTCATGAAATCATCACCATTGGCCATCAGGTAAATATATGAAGATGTCAAGTTTCAATTTAAAATACTGTTTTTACGTGAGCATGACTTGACTGTTGGAACTTAGAAGGCGCCAAGTAGAAGGTCCGCCACAGTCACTGTCGCATTTTTTATTTCATTTTGCAACCTGCTTTTCTCTTTTGTTAGCATGGTGAGGCGATGAATGTGATAGAAAAGTGGATTCCATGCCTGTTTTGCTAAAGCTGTGAGTTAGGAATCAGAAAGATATTTTCGCTGAGGTCAAATATTTTTTGTGATGGCGTATTTTCGTTTAAAAGTTTTTTTGCCATGTTCTGTATGAACACATACAAGTCTTCCATGTTCAACGTTGTTATCACATTCCACTCTGATTGCACGACTTCTCGTTTCAGGTCTATAAGTCGTATGATCTGCCATGGTTCAGGACACTCAGTTGGTATTTTCTTCTGTGTTCAAATTACTTCTTTTACGGAGAAATCCTGGCAGAGCATTTTGCTATACTTATTCAAAAGGAGGTAACTTGTTCGTCTTTGATTGTTTCCTGTTGTGACGTTGCTTCCCGTTCTTACGTGGTGACAACGAACAGTGACATGATCGCCGCCTCCTCCCTGTGACCATTCGTTGAAACATGATGTTCCTGCTATTAATCATTGCCGCGCTGCAGCCCACCAACCTGCTGCAGACAAATGTCTGTCGCATGCTGTGTGTGTGGGTAGATGCAGCGGTTGCTGTCATATCATGATGATGATGTTCTCCCATTTCCAGGAGTCACTCATGTTCCTGGCCAAGTATCACAGGATGATCTCATACATGGGATACCTTCTTGGTTTCATGTTTTTTGTACTAAGTCTGGTCAAGAAACGATACCGTCTGCAGTTTTTCATGGTGAGCTTCGATTTTTTGTCTTTCACAGCTTGTCAAATTTGTAGTTTGCGTTTTAGATTTTGTTTTCGTAACGCCACGAATTCTTTTCATCGCCAACGAATTCTTTCTTTTCATCGGATGCGGCGATCAGTACATTGTTGCATTGCAACGGAAGTCTTGTTTGTTTTCAAGTTCGGCTGGACTCACGTCACGCTTGTGATAATCGTCACACAATCTCATTTGCTCATGCAAAATATGCTGGAAGGACTTATTTGGCTGATTGTTCCTGTTTCCATGGTGATCTGCAACGACATAATGGCGTACATGTGCGGCTTCTTCTTCGGTCGCACGCCACTGATCAAAGTAAGTGCCGCTGCTTCTTACATGTTGTGGTTTGGAGTGAGCGATGATCATGACGTCATTCACTCTACAGCTATGTTCACTCTAAGGTGCGCAACTGCGCAGTACCACCAGACAATATGCGCAGTGAAATCTCATTCTCGCGCACTTGCAACATTCTAAATTTAATACGATATATACATATCGCATGGCCCTTTCAACGCTTGAAACGCTTGACTGGTGTGTCTACATGGTTGTGAAATTGCATGCGCACTTAAACAAACATTTGCTCAGTGTGAAATTTTCTTGGAGGGAACACTGCTGTTCTCGATTTTATTTTAATGCTGTAAATTCATTCAACATGTTTTTGCGCGTTCAGCTTTCTCCAAAGAAGACGTGGGAAGGTTTTATTGGAGGAGCGTTCTTTACAGTCATATTCGGATGGTTTGTAAGTGCTTATATTTCTGCTTGCTGGGTGGCCATTTGTGCGTTGGTGTCTGTGAGGCGTGCACATCACTCTTTTCATAGCTTTTTATACTTCAGTGTTTACCTATTCTCGTCTGGTTCGTTTGCGTATCTCTCCGTGCTTAGTGACGTAACTGGCCCGTTTCCTCCTAACGTGATCCTCCTCATATGTCCACTGGCAATCGCTTACTTTTGTCAGGTTATGAGATGTGGCGTCATCATTACCTTTAGTAGGCGTGCATGTGCATCGAGCCGTTGCAAAAGTCGATCCTGAGACCAAAAATCTCGTCTTATTAATTTCCTGATGCACTATTCACTATTGTGATGGATCACAATCAAACCGCCGATAGCTGCAATGGCTCGTTGCGCGCAACTCCGTTCGTTTATCAAAAACTTAATCGAACTCTTCACCAGCAAGTTGAACCTCTGCTAGATCCTCTACCTCATGCAATATTGATGTCCGTCTCACGTTTCAGGTAGACGCCATTCGAAAGTTGTGTCTGAATTGTTTCATGCGTTTATTTGCAGCTGTCTGGCTTTCTGTGTCAGTTCCCGCACTTGACATGTCCCAGCGACAGGTCGAGCCTGAACGTGCAGTTGAATTGCCAGCAGTCAGCCATCTTCACATGGACGGAATACGAGGTTCCTCTCTTCATTCGGGTCCTTCTCAAAATTGTAAGTGAGATTTTGAGCAAATTGATGTCGTTCACTTTGAAAGATTTTGTGTTTTTCAACCGGGCCCGGTGCCCCATTCGAAAGTTTTCAGTTTATCATTAATACTGGCGTCAAGAAGCCTCGTAAAGCCCTCAACTCAATCGCAAGTGATTGTTAATTGGGCGTAAAGGAAAAAACGATTACAATAGCGTCAGGTTTTGTTGTGTTTTGGAAGAAAGTCAACCGCTCGCTCATGTGTGTCGGCGCATCCTGATCGGGTCGTGTAAGTTAGTTGCTGCAAGCCAGCTCGTATTAAATAAAGTATGTTTTTTCTTGCAATCCTTCGCTTATTTTCAACTTATGTAGTCGTGAATGTTAGTTAATTGCTAGACTACATCCGCTGCAAGGTCTTTCAAAAACGTTTCAACATTGCTCAGTAAATTTTTACTTGTTTGTACGGATCGTCCATCCTCTGTGAAAACTGCCACTGTTCGATACATGTTCCTTATCCAGATGGTAGCATGGTCGTACATGTAAGTTTAGGCCTGTCGCCAAGTGCTGCCAACGAAATGAAGCCTTAGAAAGCTTCACGCTGGCGAAGGCAAGCAACTGGTTTAATTGTACCTTGGTCCCACACCGTGGTTCCAGCACGACTGGCAAAGATTGTTGGGAGTGTCCAGGCGTTCCAAGAGCACCCAGGGTTGCTGTTCGAATACCGGGGTTGTCTCATCGCGAGTGTGATCTCTGCAGTTTGTGATTCTACGCGTCAGTTTCATTCCTGGAGGATGAACTTTCCTGCCACATTTTCCTGTTAACTTGCGCAGATGCATCAATTTGCATTGTCCTCGTGAATGTCGCCATTATCCACCTGCTTCCTCCCTGAACCACGAACGACACCCACTCGCTGCGTGTGTTTTGCACTGAGCTTGCGATGATGCAGGTTGTTGCTGATTTAGTCATGCTCTTCATTGTTGACATAACAAGGGCCTTGTCACGCCTGGCTCGTCTTCATTTTGCTTTTATTTCTTTTACCATCCAACTCGCCTTTAATGCCACGTCGTCTGGATGGAAGAATAATAGGTTCCACAGTTGATTATTTGATTTTGTTTGTTTCTTAGATACTTTGTCTGCAGCTGTTCGTCTTGTAACTAATACAAGTTTGCTGAAATACTTACATCAGCTGATGATGCGCGCGTCGAACGCTTTTGTTCACAGCTTGTTTTGTCATTGCAGTCGCCTGGTGTCGTCCTTGAACAATATTTTGTTAATTTCACGTCTAAACAAAGTTCGGTGACAAGCATTCTTGTAAGCATTCCAAATTTTTTTTGCAGATTGGCCTGGACAGACCCACCATCTTTCTTTATCCATTCCAGCTCCATTCACTTAGTTTTTCGGTCTTCAGTTCGTCGATCGCCCCGTTCGGGGGTTTCTTCGCCAGTGGTTTCAAACGAGCTTTCAAAATCAAGGTAGGGACATTGTTTTGTTGTCATGCCAACAACCCCGAGTTCATTTTCTTGGATCGACCGATGAAAACCAGCGTCAGTGATTCGGGATCACCTGAGCACCGCGTTTTGTCCACAAGGGCTTAGTTAATTTACCGCTCTGGCGTTTCGTTGGTTCATCGTAACCCGCCGAAGAAGGTAGATCCCCGACCATGAGAACCGAAACATGCAACTTCAATTTTCTGCTGCGCAGATCGTATGAAACGTCGCAAAATATAAAAATATTGTTTTGCTCCACAACCTCGGTAAGGTTCATATTATACCAGGGTTTTTCAACGAAGTTCTCTGGTTGACCAGTGGTTCTCTGGTTGACCAGTGGTTCTCTGGTTGACCAGTGGTTCTCTGATTGACCAGTGTTTCTCTGGTTGACCAGTGGTTCTCTGGTTGACCAGTGGTTCTCTGGTTGACCAGTGGTTCTCTGGTTGACCAGTGGTTCTCTGGTTGACCAGTGGTTCTTTGGTTGACCAGTGTTTCTCTGGTTGACTAGTGGTTCTCTGGTTGAACAGCGGTTCTCTGGTTGACCAGTGGTTCTCTGGTTGACCAGTGGTTCTCCCTTCTGACAGTGATTCCACCCTCAGGTTGCTTGTGCTCTGTGGCTTAGTATGAATGGCTGCAAGTTAACAATTAACTCAAGCATCGATTTTTCTCCGTGCTTCCTTCGTTCTTTGGAAAACAGTGAACGTAACTGAAAGATAGTAGTGTGAGGTTTGAACGGGAGCAGCACCTTCATTGCGCATACAAACCGTTGATGGGCAAACCGTGGCCTTCGATGCCGAAGAGATGGCCCTGAAAGGCCCAAAAAAGACGGTCTAGCGAGAAACAAGAGGTCCGCCCTGACCTGTCAAGCGAAATCTTTTGTATTTTTGGTGACAGCAATCGGCGGCAGGCCGAAGTCTTAAATTTGATTCTTGCCGGGGTGGTTGAGGTAAACGCTCTTGCCAAGGAGCGTTACGGCGATTCACTCAGTGACCGTGGATCGAACACCCAACCTTCCAATTGAGAGGATGACGCTCCACCACTGAGCTATAGCCGCGCTAAAACTTGTTGAGGGTAAATTTTCTGGAAAACTGGACTTAAAAAAAACTTTTCAGTCGTTCGTTTTCAATTATGAAAAAAGATTTAAAGAGAGTTTTGCCCAATGTGTGATCTGATTCTATTTGAATAAGATTTTAGGGCTAAAGATGCGTAGTGTTTCGTGAAGTCTATTTCCTATAAAATAAATTTGCCGATGGATTCAGTTGTTTGCTATCTTTGTGGAGATTAGTTACTTGAATACAGTGCAGTCTAAGTTTAAATTTGACGTTTAAATAGCTCTTGGCACTAACTAATATACAATGCAAGTAACAAGCCATGTACACCAGGACTTCGGGGACATCATTCCAGGCCACGGCGGCTTGATGGACAGGTTCGATTGCCAATATTTAATGGCAACATTCGTCAACGTGTACTTGTCAACGTTTGTCAGGTTCGTTGGAGAACATTAAATAACTTGCCTGCTGCGACATATGCCATGTGTGCTTCGCTCATGAAACGTTTTGTTGGATTTGAACCGTGTTGGCGTAAAACACGGAATAGCTTATTTCTAGGACAACTAAATCTGTAGTTTTCTTCCACGTATTCCTTAAGAACGTAATTTCTGTTTCTGTTGTGTGCTGACTGTTGAAAACTTCTGATTTGTTTATTGTTTCGGCGACCCTGGGTTGTTCTGTAAAATTTTTAAAATGGAACACAGGCTTTTACCAACTGTAGTTCATGGTGTTTTTTGTTATTTGCAGGTACAACTACCTGTTGATCTTTGGATATAACCATAATAAAAGCTTTGTCAAATGTAAAATAAGTTGTTGCATCATTTATGAAGTTATTGTTCACCAACTTTGACGTGCAAACATGTTTGCCTTGCCAACTCTGACGTGTAACCATGCTTGCGTTATCAACTCTGACGTGTAAACATGTTTGCGTTGTCAACTCTGACGTGTAAACATGCTTTCGTTATCAACTGTAACGTGTAAACATGCTTGCGTCAGGCTTCCATCACCACAGAAGCTCTTCCCAATCATCGCGTCCATGAACCCATCAGACCAACTCGCCCTCTTCTTCCAACTCAAAGGACACCTCGTGGAAAAGGTTGCAGATAGTTTGTTTTGTTGTAAATGGTTTTATAACTTGTCGGAAATAAGGTTCGGTAAACATCTCATACGTTGTGGCTGTTACCTGGCGATGAATTTTGTTTGACTGATGGATTGGAGATCCGCTTCCACCACGATCCAAATAATTATTATTCTTGTGTTACATTTTTATTTGAAATGTTTTATAATGCTTTGCATAGCACGTCTTTTCATCAAAAACCCACCTATGCAATGCTCACCATCAAATGGCTTTGCTTTCAAGTCACTTTTTCACTGCACTTACATCAGACATATTCCCCGGTTGTAAAGCGATGGCTGTAAAGTTTCCGTGTTTTCTTATTTTTTGTTATCCAAGTGACGTTGTTGCAAACCTTAACGGTAAAATTTCTGGATGAACTGACAAGGTTAAGTTTGCTGCAGTGCTACTCCATGTAATTCTTGTACGAAAACAAAAACACCTCCATTATTTCCTCGGACTTCTTTCCAATTTCCTGATGAATCGAAATCCTTGTTTTTCTGCAAAAAGCTTTTGTTTCAGTTCCGTCCTTGGTGATTATATAACGCATTGTTTCTGGTGCTTAGTAGCAAAGCCAGGTCAAACATCTGTTAAGAGAACCATTAATAGCAAGAGTATTTGGCTTTTCTGCTTTTGTCAGGTGTTTTAGTATTAAGGGAATTGGCACTAAACTGGAGTCTCAAACTCTTGCTCCAAAGGCCGAGTAAAGTAACCCGTGGGTCGCATTATGACGTTGACACCATTAACAATGACGGTACCTGAGCTTTACCAGGAACAGCTTTTACATCTTGTTCCTGCTGAAGTTGTGAGGTATGACCAAATCATTTCTGGCCGTCTCTACGTTCCTTTCAAAGGAACTTTTTCACTCGCTGGCCGAGCACTTTTAAACACTTGTGAATAAGATAAATAACTTATATCATAATTATTTAGATTCCCAGAAGGCATCGCGGGCCACGTATGACCTACGGGCCGCCTGTTTGAGACTTGTTAAGTTTGAAACGGGACTAAAAAACATTGTTTGTTTCAGGGTCTGGTTGCTGACCATTCAAAAGCTATTGAACCCTCCCCTTAGCAACAGGTCACATTCTACAACCTGCATGGAATGCAGCTTCCCTCCCATCTTCAGACTACAGTGTTTCGCGTTGCTCAAGCCCGTGTGTTCTGCTCACAACGATTCGGTCGCAGTAAAAAGGAAACTTGTACTTCGCAGGTGCACCACACGTGGTTGTTTGTGACGTGACACACTACGTTGTGGCGCGATACATGCCGATGTTGCTTTGCACAGATTTTACCGCTCTACATCTCATCTGGTGAAAATTACGTTTTATTCTTTAGGTTTTGAGGCAGAACCGTCGCCAGAAAATCTTCAGTTGGAGGCTTGACATTCTAAAATTTCACAAAAAACTCTACTGATTTACAATGTTTCATATTTCAATTTGGGGGACGTGGAGCTTTGTTTGGGGGGCTAAGCCCACCAGCCCCCATGGCGACGGGACTGTTTTGAGGTTTGTTTGTTTCCAGGGGCGTAACGAGGGGGCACAATTCTCCGGGCGTCGAAAAGTCCCAATAATGTCACAAGTACTTTCTTCAGTGCAGCACATTTGCTTCCGAAAGATCTCAGTTTCGAACATGGGGGCGTCAAACTCGCTTCTTGCCCCGGGCGCCATCTGACCTCGGTACGGCCCTGGCTGTTTCCGTTCTCGTTTGATCTGCGCGCCAGAAATTTGCGAAAAAATACGACAAAAATGTATTTTTCAAAGCAATTACTCTCGTGTTTTGACCAGTACCGCAAATAATTGATAATGATGTTAAAACGCTGTAAAGTTTGTGTTAATGGAAAGCGCGTGAAGTAAACGAACTCTATTCACATGTCCAGCCCGCTGTCGTCACCCTATATATGGACGTTATTCTGCGCCTGTATTTTGCACTGATAGTGCGCGGCGTTTGTGTGGAACAATGGATTTTTCAGATGAGGTGTAAGCAGGATGAGACTTTATTGCCATTCACAGCATTCAACCCCCGCCGTCAGACCTCAACGTTTCAAAAAATTCTGCATATGGAGGCATTGTGTTCCCGCGCTTCTTCCTAACCCGTTTTTTTCAGTTTTTCCGTCGCAAAAAAGGTGTCGCTTGGCTTTCCGCGGTAGGTGTGCACTTGCAGTTACTTCGTCAGGGATAGTTGCAGACACTTTCACTGAGATTGGTTTTGTTCTTTTCAATGAAGCAACGACGGGTGACGTCACGGGAACCCAACACCCACTTTTATTCAGGCTGTTTTGTTTAAGCTGCTGTAGCATTGTTGCGTCACTTCTGACGAGTAGTAATCACACGCCATCAAAATATGCGAAAGGTTGCACCGTGCTCGCTTTTGTTACGTAACAAAAGGCGGGGCGAATATTCCATTATATTCGTGAAACAATGCAATTTGCGATTTAAAAAATACGCAATGCGATTGATGAGCAGAGAAATTCTTGCCCCGCCGTCAAGTTGTTAAAACGTAACTTTTAGAAATCATTCGCTATCGTGGAGTTTCTATTTTCAGCTCTTGTTGGCAAACGGCGTACATTTTATAAGACGAGCAAAAAGCCGTGAGCGACATTTTCTTCGATTTAAAGTTATTCATCTGTTCCATATTTCGGGTATGTCGCCTTCACAATGTGTAACACTATTAAAGAGTTCCTTAACTCATGATTGAAGGCCACCTGACCGGGAAATGGTGGTGATACGTCCCTGGGCCTGCCCGCTTCACGCACCACTGTGCAAATCGTGTTGATCACGTGTTTGAATGGTGGGTTCTCATTGGAGCATCCACCTCGCTTGCTGGAGTGACCGAGAAGCTTTCATAAAAGGCCCGTTTTGATACTTGACTGTTGATATAATTTAAATGATGCGTTTTCACTGTACTGTAGTTACTGTTGTGTTTATTATTCTAATAAAATTGTTTATATATTAGACGTAGTAATATCTGCGAATTTATTAATGGTTCCAGTGCAGTTTCAACCATAACCGATACGAGTGTGCGTTTGCATTAATCTATTGCAGAGGTTCCCGACCTTTCTGACCATATACCCTTTCAGAATTTTGAGAAATGAGAATGTACCTCTGAAATTTCCTACGGCGCAAGGCTGAGTAAAATAATAAATATCCACTGCATTTTTAATAGAACATTTAGATCTTCAGAATTATAACGGTGGACTTCCTTTTTATGTCTCAAAGTTTATATACTGCATTTGAAAAAAAACAAATAATGATTTGTGAAATAATATCCACTGTTATATGAATAAGTATTTGGAAATAAATAACATATACATATATTTTTCCCTTCTATTGCTAACCTTAAATGTACCCTTTCATATAATGTACCCTGGATTGGGAACTCCTGATCTGCTGTGACGCATGAATCAACGTGATTTGGGTGGGATTAGGAACAGAACCGTCACCACAAAGTCCTCAATAGGGGGATTTTACGTTTGTGCAGGGGGGACTTGACATTAAAACTTTGGTAAAAACTCCACTGATTTATAGTGCTTCATGTTCAATTTGGGGCCTGGGGACTAAGCCCAGCAAAGCCCCCTCCGACGGGACCGATAAGGAAACTGCGTAATTTGAGTGATGTTTTTTATCAAGGGTATCTGACTTAAAGTTGTTGGAACTAAACCAGAAGAGGAGATCTGTTGCTACAGTGGGGGGGCACTTGCAATCAAATGGTACATAATCCTGTCCCTCGTCGCAGGTATTCAATAACCTGCGCAGAAATCAAATCACTGCAAACTTCTGGCGGCAGCGACCTGGAGCAGTTGATATCAGACTTATCCTAATTAATAGATTGAATCACTGTTATTACCGTACGGAAAATATTTGCATTCACAATAATCCATTATTTAAGTACACAGTATTAAATCAATGGACCGTTTGGAATGTCGCGTAAGTACCTGTATGCTTCTTTAAACAATATCCTGGTCATCCGGCGCGGAAACACTGGAGGAATACACTGCACTCGGTTCAAACCCACATAAATTTTATGCACCTTCGTTTAATGCCTCATGTTGTCCGTGATATTTGTCTTGTCTGAATTTGCAACACTCGCGTGACGTATTTATTTCACATTTGCGTCATAACCACGTGACAATTGTCGGTATTATTCCGCTTTGTTGTTTGCTTCCGGTATGACGTCACGGTGGGAAGTTTCTCGACTAAATGTGACGTCGATACTTCGGCAAACATGCACCAATCACGTGACTCCTTCCTGCAATGTGGTGTTCGACGTAAACGGGATATGTTGAACTGCAGGGTAATTGCAGTCGTCCAACGAGATTCTGTGCTACTGAAAAAGCACTCAAGCCTGTGGCGTGTATCTTTACACAGCGATTTTACGCAGAATTACGATTTCATTCGTGAGATGAATTGCTGTGTGAGGACGCGGGCTGATTGTGTGGCGTTCAACTCAAACTACCTGGTTGAGTTAATTATTTTCTTACAATCTTTACTGACGAGTACGTTGAAAGCTTCTTCCTTTGTTTTCCACACTTTGCGCAAGCTGTTGCAAAGCTGTGTAGCTGATTGTTCTGTAATAATGGAAGGGCCCTTAAGTGTTGATTACGTGATTGACGGGACAGCGATTCGCCCCGCATATGTTTCTATGACAACTAGGAATGGGATTTTTTACTCATATATTTATGTTTTCAAATGTGTCTTGGCATGTTGCACCGAACGGCTTGCTCCATCCAGATCGAGATTTAACCTTTGGTTTATTCGTGTTCAAGCATATTGAAATGTTTGGTACATAGGTATACTGTTATGTGTTGATTACAAAATCTTTCCGTATTTTTATTTTCTTCGATTGCCTATTTATGCATTATACAACTTTTTTCGAAAAGCTATCACTTTAAAAGTCTTTGATTGCAATTAAATTTGACCCGAACTAGACTTGTACTCCACCCATCGCTCTGTCTATCACAGTAATTATAATACGTTTGATGTGTGTTCATAAACTGTGCAAAGTATTAGTATGCGATATAATCATGTTATTATTGTCGTGTGTTATTATGGGCTGTGTTAGATGGCCGTAATAAACTGCGAGTATGCGAAAAATCGAATGAAATTTATGAAGAAAAAATAAATAATGCCATAAAATCAAACCGGGCTTTTCAATGAGACAGAATGCAAGCGGAATCATTTCGAGAACTTTTTACCATGAAGCGCTTGTCCGCTCAGGTGATATTTTTCAATAGCGATTCGACTGAAATGAATATCTTCGTCTGGAGAAAATCAGATGAAACAAACATTGTATGAAGCAATGAAACGTGCTTTGAAATCTTGGTACTCGTGCGTGAGGTTGGGTCGCTTTTGAAATGCTTTCAGTGATGGCGTGACTCGAGCCAGGAGTTTGGTGATTCGACTCACATTTAATGATTCGAGTCAGTCATTTTTACAAAATCTCTAAACATCTGATTGACAAACGCAGTTTGTTTGCACACAAAAAATGAGCTTTTTTGCTTCAATATTGACGCAAATTTTCTGTTTTGACTGTGTCTCCTAGTGGTGTTTAAGGATCAACAGTTCCACCTATCATTGAAGTAAAACTGAGACTGCTTTTCACTGAGGGGCCAGCAGGCAGGGCTGGATTTACCGATAGGCTTAAGCCAGGGCCTCAAGATCCAAGGGGGCCTCCAGCAAACTATGGTACACATAGAGTCAATTACCTGTATATGATCAGTTCGACAATTATTACGAAAAGAGATGGGCTTTAAACCTCAAGCACAGGAACTTGTGCGTAATATTCAAAAGCATCTCATTGCACGCGTGATGTAGGCAGCCCCACATTTGCTAGGGCCGGCCCTGTAGAAGCGTGCTCATTTTCACACAGTTCCTACCAACATGTTGCTTCTTGCTTGAGATGAATCCTCCGTCTAAAAGTTTGGATTCCGAGCGGCAGAGAGCCTTGCATTTTTCTGAGAGAATTAAAATAAATAAATTTTTACTGTATGAAAACGAAATATTGTAATTTTTCCTCATACAACTATTATATTATATCAATTTTTGCATGGCCACAGTTCATTTCATTTGGATAATCCAGAACTGGTTGAAAAGGAAAAGGACATGATATCCAAATCCAAAAAATTTCCCGATATCTGGTAGGATGGGACTCCAAACCCATATCCTGTACCCCACTAGTGTGTTGACTGTTGAATATAAATAGCCTAGGTCACAGGAAATTTCCACGCGTTATTTAGCTCAGACAGCTACATTCCAGGGTTAATGGGGTTAGACAAGGGGGACAGTGGCGATTCTACGGGGGGGAAAGGAGGGGCCATGGCCCCCCAGTTTTTTTGTTGGCCCCCTCAGTTTTTTTGGCTCGATGGAGTTTTGGGAAATGACTACCTGTTGCAGTAATCGGCTGCGAACTTCATGAGCGTTTGTGTTCCTTCTCCCGTGGTACGAATGGGAGTTACGCAGCTGTGCTTCGGTAATTGTGAGGCAACAATCACTTCATCCTCCTGTGCTTGAAGTTAGCGTATTATG
>JGI24021J15306_10001824_pt1 | contig 21773 bp, 19 predicted proteins | sample Ectturendosymbi1_FD_15306 | JGI IMG/M metagenome (IMG submission 15306) | reverse complement strand
ACACTTTTCCGATTCTTTTGAGGGTGAGGTGTAAATCATGGGCACAGTTACTAAGTTCTCGCATGTTCTTGGGTGACTGGCTATAATAAAGAATATAAACATTCAAGAAAAACTGCATGTCATTTGTGCCACTGGTAGCGTCTACTGCAGAGGTCTCAAACTCAAATTGCTCCGAGGGCCTAATGAGGACTTACAAAGTAATCCGAGGGCCGCATTGTGACTACCCAAGGGTGCATTATGACGCTGACACAACAATGGCGGTAACTGAACCTTCTTACTACAGTAGAAACAACTTTTACATCTTATTTCCTGTGAAAGGCATCGTGAGTTCAGGCAAATCGTTTCTAGTCGCCTCTACGTTCGTTTAAAAGGTACTTGTTCACTCGCTGGCCGATAACTTTTAAACACCGGTGAATAAACTAAATAAAGCAAATGCTAATTATTTGTAAAATCGAACAAAGCACCCCGGGCCGCACAAAACGCTCTCCCGGGCCGCATGCGGCTCGCGGGCCGCGTGTTTGAGACCCCTGTAATAGACGTTCCGTAAGGTAAACGTTTTTTTTCGGCGAAATAAAAAGGAAAATCATTAAAGTGTTAAAAACGCTGATAAGATCGCGAGCAGGTGCTCAGCTCGTGCAATCAGGGTCACGAAATTTACTACACTTTGATACATGAGAACTTAACAATCCGTCCACCTGCTCTCGTATGTCCCGCGCACCGGGGTTGGGCACTTGGTAGATTCTGAGTGATGCAGATACTACCGAATCGGGATCGATTCCGGACTTGGACAGGTCGAAGGTGAGGAATTCCGAGACACCTTGAGTTTCTTTGTACGATTTGTATCGAGCTGTGTCAAAATATTTTATGGTTGAAACGTATTGCAGCACAAGACGTTTAAATCACACATGTCACAAAAAATCGGCCTATTTTACATAAAACAGATGGTTGTGTTTGAAGACTGTAAAAGTGCAACAGATGATAACATGTTCTTGATCAAAGTTATTCGCGCTTTAACACCTTTAGATCAAGGTTTTTTACTCCAGTACAGTCAGTTCAGAAAACTATCAGACACATTTGAACTGGGAAATAACACAAGAACCAAACACCTCAGTGAATGATATTTGCGATTAATTAGCATCCTTAAAGTTTACATGCAACCATTAACTAAACTTACAAATAAATTCTGACATCAAAAGTCACAGCCTGTATCTGATTCCTGGAACCTCGTGGGTGGCGAGACGAAAATAACATCACGAACTTGAAAGGGCCTTCGATTTTCTTAAAGTGACGTGTTCAACCAAGAACAACCGTAGCGTCGGTTGGAGGAAGTGACGTCAGAAGGCTTTCGCCGCAGGAAAAGTAAATATTTTTTAAATTTGCAGTGCAGAAAATACGACGCAGCAAAGACTGTGTTTTGCCACGCCAGCGGGTGAGTATTTTTAGACGGGCACTTTAAACGTATCGTTAATTATCCGTTCCTCACAACCTTCACTCATGTTTTAAGTGATGTGCCCGGAGCGTGAAAGTGCAAGGACGACGTTTTACCTGTTTATACGTTCGCCAAACTTTTGAGGCGACACGCAACAAAAACTTGCTGTGTGCGTGTCCAGGCACACTGGCACCTGCGCCGGAAATACAAGTTTTCGTTGGCTTTATTTTCGAACTGAGCACAACTCACCAAAGGAAATTTCCCAGACACACAGTCTAACACGGAGAGGAAAAACAGGTGCCCAGCGCAGAGACTGTCACTGCGAGCGTCTTATGACTCAGCAACCACGAAGCCAATTGCAAATTAAAAACTTTGCTTTTGGCTTCGACCTAAACGTTGTTACGTTTGGTTAAAGCACTTTACCTCAAGTGCCCTTAATTTAAACTAACCGTACAAGGCTTAATATCTTGTCAGGTTACTACCATCCACACTAGTGACGAAATGTGGCTGGAAAGAGATTTTCCAAATTGCTGGGCTTTAACTTAGGATGTGGTATGCTATCAACTCTAATAAAAAGTGGATTGCCGGCACAAAACCACACAAACGTAGAAGATAACCAGGAATATTTGCACATATCTTAGCTTATACAAAACAGAAAGTCACAAAGTAATCATTGCGTCAACAATTTACCGAAAACGCTATAGACGGGAACCATGTCTGAACTTCAACGTTTGTCTGCTCTGTTTGCTACTTTTTTGTTGCCATGGGACGAATTTACTCCCTTGTAGCGAGCTTCCGTCAGTTGCGTCAATTTAGGTCTTCTCGCAAGTTATCATAGACCACTGGTTCTCATTTGGGAGTACGCGTACCCATTGGGGCACGTAAAGGGGCTCCAAGGGGTACACGCCATTTATATATTGAAATTTTAACGTAAACGTACAATAATTATGCGCACATTTGTAAATATTGTGCTCGTGATTAGAGTCAAAGTGCAGTTGATAGGAAACATGGTTGCCCAATGGGTACACCACTTGACAAAGGTTGAGCACTGTAACATAGGCTATCACTAGAAGCGTTTCAGAAGCGCATAGAAATAAAGTAGATTTATTAAAAGGTGCAACAAAGCTTAAACAGTGATGCAAAACACGTAAGTATACTGTGTTTACAACATGTACCGAGGATAAAGAAAACGCAATAACGAATAATCAACGGTTAGGTCGTCAGCTGTTCCAGTCTCGTCTTGATCATTTTTGCTGGAAGGTGATGAGAAAAGTTTCCAATTATCTATCTGTGTTATTCTTAGAAGATGTACGGAGTGTGTATCGCTAGAATAAATGCATGGAAATATATAATGACTTGTTTATTTTTACCCTTCTTCCTATAATGCAGCGGTATAGACCTCACGCTTTCGTGCTGACAGGAGGTAGATCTCACGCTGTAGTGTGGTAGACCTCACTCTACAGTAGCATCTAATAAACTACGTTGCATCGAATTATGAAGCAAATATATCATCCTAGACAAAAAAAGATAAAAAAGTTTGCTGAAATGCAGGTGGGGTTAATTAAAGCAATTTGAAAGTAAGGTTGCGTGCAGCTAGGACCATAAACGCACCACCACAGGCCGCGATCCCATTGTCGCGCGCAGGCTCACTTGCTGAGCACAAAACTTTCTGCAGCAAAGTCAGAGCAAACCGTGAGCTGGAAGTTGCTTATAGTACGAATGGATGTTACGCCACACCAAAGCGCATGCTGGCACAACATCGAACAGGCTCCATCAGATAACCACGCCGGCTGCGATTGAGTGGTTTTCTAGTGGACTAAGCGCGGTATCGACAAAGCTCACCGCTGCGCAGATAAGGCTGATCCCGAGCTACTGCCACGCAAAAACGAAAGGACGCCTCGAAAGTTTAACAACCCCTGACCCTGGAAACCCTTGACTTGCGGAAAAACTACAAATAAACGCCGAAATAGCTGTTGCTTTTCACTTAAAATGGTCAAACTTTGATATACACTCTGACAAACAACATCGTATGTGAAAGTTAATGGCCAAATAGCTTCATTATCAAAACATAAATTCAGTAAAGTATAAACGCGTAATTTCACTTTAAAGAAAAGCTTTTTTTGCATGAAATAAAAAGGTTTTGTCGTCTTAAAGACAAGCGTAGCGCGACATTAGTTTCATTACAAATGCCTTGGTGTTAAATTCGTGAGCCTGTATACGCTCGTTGCGAATACGCTATACACAAATTTTTCAAAAAAAAGTGAGAATTCCGTGCTTGCATTCATGTTTGTGTCAATTTCTGCGGTTCATCAAATTCATGTTGTGCCAACCATATCAGGAGCGTAAGTAGCGGGTTGACCAATCTGCCGACATAGAACAGTGTTTCCGTTGGGCTTGCGCTGCGCTGATGCAGGAGGGTTGCAACTGTATTAGTAACATTCTACACGGGACAGATTACCTCTCGGCTAGATTCGTTGCAAGGTGTCTTTCACAGGTCTACGTTTCCTGGTATTGACCCACTTTTCACCCGGCGGTTCCTCACACGTACTGAGGATGTGATCAATTGCTTCCGTGCCGGCAATTGATTCAAGCATACAACAACCGGTAAGAGCAAGCCTACGCAGCATTTTTGAGCTCGCTGTCTCCGCTGTGCCACACGCAAGAGAGGGAAGCTGCAATTATGTGGAAGCTGTTACATGCGACCGAGAACCAAACCTAACTAGCACGTTATGAATATCTTTTGCGGCAAGTATGAATACAGCGTGCCACTGACGCAGATTCGATTTTTTGTGCTGCGCGACAAAGTCAAAGAAAATTTGTTTCAAGCGTGCCAAGACTATCTGAATATACGCTCCAGGAATACACAACCCGCTCTACATCTCTTACTAAGCAACTCTACCACACTTGAAAGCCGTCACGGTTGCACGATTGTCACACTTGATTGCCCGACAGGGGACGTTAATCATCATCTGAGCATCCGCTTCAACGTGCACATCGTTTCACCCGAACGAAAAACTTAGCGCATAAATCTATATTTTTACTGCCTTGTCTTTACGCCAAACCACTGTGCAACATTTATGCTTAAACGCGTATTTTTTATTTCATGCACACAAAACGCCATAATACCTGCTTGGGAATGGGCAATCATTTTTTGTGGTGTATACTAGCAACAGTTTTATCAGAACGATCACAACCTTAATTTTTTTACGTAGTGAGGTGGTTGCGAATGATACGTCTCTGAAGAACCTGCAAGAGTACTGCAGATCAGGCAACTGCTGTCAAAAAGATTTTGAGTAATTTGCCATTGGCGTAGCGATATATCGGAGTTGTTTTTGATTTGTGAAGATGTCAAAATCCTGTTTGGCACGACCAGGTTGGCTAAATTTGTTGCTTGTTTCTATTCCTGACCGGTGGGACTTCGCCACGTTCTACGTAATTAGTGGAAAGTGCAGGAACCTCAGAGGAGACAAGCAACCCACCCTTGTACCTTTTGGGTCCTAAACTCAATCGCCATACCAGGTACCTTGTCACGTGATAAATGTTTAAAATGCTATGATACGCAATGTTTTGTCTTGCAACTCACGTGCTTTAAAGAAATTGATGCATTGCACTTCACGCGCTGGCTGGCTAGTTGTTGCCTTAAAGCATGTTTCAAAGAGCCGATTATCACTTGGTGATGTAATAAATGAACTGTGCAAAAAGCAAAAATCACATTGCGGACTCAACGTCTATGTTGTGAAGTGCTTATCCAAGCTGATAAGGTCTTCAAAAGTGATCTACTGGTGTGGTGGGTGTTGTTCATGTCCACATAAAGTATTACTTGTTGCGTCAGTTGCACAAAAGCATTCTGTTTGAAGAACTGAAGACGCCCATTCAGTAGAGGAAATATATACTCTGTAAACAACATATAGTGTCTGATTCTTTGCTGTGAAAGGATCGCTTTCGATAGATATGGTATTGTTTCCATTATCGAAATGTATGAGCCTACTGCGATTTTTTTGATTCCTGTTTGCGTAAGCAAAACGTAAAAAAAGAAGCCAGTAACTAATTCCTTATTTTCCAATCCATCTTTATCGTAAAAACGGCACAGTTGTTCATTTCCGAAACAAATTTTCTCTTGCTTTAAAGACCAGCCAACTGCTGGCAACATGCTTATCTTGGTCACTTAAACACACCACACAATTTGCAAATCTATACTCTGGCTCCAGTGGATTTTGTTGTGACCATCACAGATTCAAACATGGAGTTGTCTCAGCTCGTCCTGCTATTTTTGTTCTTGAGCTTGTGTGGGCACTGCAGAGGTACAACACGACACAGAGGGCGCGCTGACACCGACAAGTACGAATTGTCATTATAGCCAACGGCCTCATGAGCGTTAACATGAACGTTTGATGTTTGCGCCACTTATCGACTAATTTAACAAGTTATATTTGAAGAAGAGCTTATGATGCCTGCTTATTAGGCGAAATATATACTCTGTAAGGTCTTAGTTTCTGATTCTTTACTGGGAAAGGATTCCTTTCGATAGACAATTTAACAAGTTAATTGATATTGTTTCTATTGGTGATTTACGCGATTGCAAGCTCTTCGCCAAGTTTTTAAAGGTTTGTTTTTATCACCGTCTAAAGAGGTCCTGCAAAAACGTACGTTCTGGCCCAGATTGTACAAATCACAGCACTCCATGCTAACTTTTGTGCCCGATTACCCTCAGCACATGTGTAATACAGCTTTCGTACTCAAAGGTCAAACGTGTTCTGACTTCGCTTTAGGCAACGCGTTTGAACGAAGTTGCTTTTTCAACAAGTGCTTCTGTGCGATACAAATGAACCGAAGGCAAGACACAAAAAAGACGTTTCACAAGTTGAACTCAGCCAAGAGAAAAGTGAAATGATTAAATGTTTTGTTGTGAAGCTCTGTTTGAGTAAGGTCATTTTAAAACCGTACTTTAAGTACAGAACTTACGAACTTCCAGTGTTATTTCAGCAGCCGAGGCCTCCAGACAACGTCTTCAAATCATCTCATAGCGTTTTAGAATATAGGATTGCCGCAGATTCTTAGACTAGGATGAGTATCACAAAAGCTCTTGCAGTTTGAACAAACCACATTCGGGCTACAGGGCGGAAGCCCACGTAAGTAGTGGCCACGTAGGCCTGAAGTACTTTGAAACGAACCAAAACATCAAGCCAGCCACTCGGTCTAGTCGACAGCCACAAACGACGCTGCCATTACCACCATGACCGTCTTGTTTTGGCAATCGCTCAAGTCTGCAAGGCATTAGGCAGCACGAAAGACGTTTGTCTGGACTCGATACCATTGCTGAAAATGCGTGAACCACGGTTGCCTATGCGCCTTAAATCCAGCCCAAAAGTGGAAACACTGATTAAAAATGCGTTCTGCTGGCTGCAAGCAGTAAATTTGCCGAAATGTTTCAACAGACTTAACTCGCACTTTGCTTCAGTCATACGCACAGTTCATGTTGCAAAATTATCGTTAACCGAACAATTTGTTAAAACAACAACTTTGAAAGATGAAAGAAATTATAAACTGAGTAGAAGCAAAGTCTCTACTGCTTATTTTTGATTTCCTTAAACTCCGGTCAAAAAGCAAGGCTATGACGCCTCGGCGTAAAAGAGTATATAAAAGTTTTATATCCTCAATAAATTCCTTTAGATATCAGGAGGTGGGTTCTCGTCGGGAGATGTACGTCAATAAGCTGCTTTAACTAGCGATTTTCACACTTGTAACGTTGCGTCCACACTTACCAAACACCTAACCTAAATCTGGCCCAATTCGAGCGTCGGGTTCCACTTTAAAATCAACTCAAGGGGTTCGCGCACGCAACAGCAGTTTTGATAAAGACGCTTGCGTCAAATACTTTTAATTAAGTGATATGGTTTTATCTGATTATAGGCGAGGTCTTGCTTGATGGGATTGAGGGAAGAAAGGCTGAGAAAGAGACCAGCCTCAGCACGTGCAAAAGCTACCATCGCACTGCACGCCCTGGATAAAAGATTTAACTTTACAACTGTGGGCTGCGCTACACAAATGAAGACCGCGCCCATCCGATATTAAATTCGGTCAAAAAACGTGGCGTTAGAAGTCTTGACGAGCGCACAGGAACCTACAACAGATCATCTTGATACCCCTGCTTTAATCCTCGCAAATTCCCTCTCCTCCGAGGCACTTATTTTAGGATAAACGAGGAGGGGCATTCGAAACCAATATGAGTGAGTATGCAAAAAGATATCCAATTATTACTTCAAGAAACAATCTTTAAAAGTTGGGTTTCATACAAAGAGGGTAGAAAGCCAATCGCTTCCAAGTAAGCGCAGGCTACGCGTTTACGCATAAGACATGGTAGAAAAAAAACAGAGTTTTTTCACTCCCTCAAATCGTGCAGGTTGCAAGTGGTTGCTACATGGTGGCAACAAAGTGATGAACAGCTCGAAACAGCCGCACTTTTTTCTAGTACAGATTTACCAACGAAGGAAGTCGTAAACCGGCAACTTTGCCAAAATAACATCCTTTCCAGATATCTGCGCATGGCAGATAAAACTGCACACTTGTGTTTTCCCAGTAACCCGTGAGGCAGGAACTGAGCGGCCGGACTTTTATCGTGGCTGAGTGCACTTCCACAAGTGGGAGGATNGCGGCGGGGTACTGACCCGGATGGCCAAACGCCGTTTGTATCTGGCGAACGATCTTTTGCACGTAAACGTAAGCTTCAAACAAGTTTACGCTCCGCTGAACAGTTGAGTCTCTTCGTAAACAGTTTTCCGGCCAGAAGGACATAGGCAATCAGCCCAGTTCAGAACGTCACTTTCACTACGGTGAACACCAGTGCGGACTAAGTTACGGTTTGGCAGATGATTGATCCGCTTTAGTTCAACGCCGAGACTTTGAGCAGGGCCTAACAGTATTAGCGAAACTAATCCTACCAACACATGTAAAGGCTGCGAATTACGCCGCGAAAAATTGTGCTTCTATTTCATTGAAAAAAAAAAGTTGTTCAGCTGTACTGGAAAGGCGTCGATTCTGACAGAGACGTTTTGTTAAAATAAAGGTGTGTAGCACCAAATCACACCATGGTTGTAATGTATATTGTTGCCGTACACAAGCTGCGCTATCAAGACCACAACGCGCATTCGCTGTTTGGCCCAAACATGAACTGCGAACAACAAACTAAGTTTCCTTTTTAACGGGTCAAGTAAGTCATCACCTCCTAAAGCAGACACATTTTGCTGCTTGGTGGTATTAACTCAGACCGTGACCGTGATGAATGCGTCTGCGCTCACGAAGATTAACTAGACATCGGAGACGTCATAACAAACCCTTTCATTGTCTGCGGAAGTTTCACAACATCACCGGCTCCTCTGCAAGCGGAGCTGACCAGTGCTGGCAAGCCGTTACAGGCTTTTTGTTCTTCGGTCTCGACGGCATGGAATTTGAACCGTAAATACTATACTTACATGGTTGCGGCGATTCGGCGCTGTTACTTCGCTGGCTGCTCGTGTACACAGTCTTCACCTCTTGCGCGTAGTAACTGTCTTCCGGCTCTTGACATTCTTCTCGCTTTCTGCGGGCTTCTTCTAGCACGAAATCCCGCGTGCGATTGAACTGCGCTTCGAGCTCAGGCGTGACGCTGTCGTGAGGCGGTCGCTCGGCGCTTGGCAGCGACGTGAAGCCCAGTTTACTTAAAATTTGTCCTCTGATCGCCTCGATTCGCCGCTTCCGCATCTTTTCAAAGTTCACGCCACACCCAGACATGGGGGCCGGCGTCAACGTGGCGAAAATTACTAATATCAAAACGCCACTTTTGGTCCAGTGTCCGTTTCGTCTGCATCGGCTGCAGCGCGTGCAACGCATTATCCAAGTTTGCTTCTGACGCCTAGCGAGGCCGAATAGGCCCTGTTATGGAAAACTCGTAAAATCCGATCTGAAGGTCAAGTTCGTCAATAAACCTGCAGCTGGCCTTGGTTCCTTGGGCGCAAATTTGATATTAGTACGACTTCAACAACACCAGTCGCATTTATAAACTTAACTGCTGTTAATTGGAATACTGCTTCTGCAAATAAAAAGAATAAAATGAGAATCGCTGTCGCCCCGCCCCTCGGTCCGGCGTCGTTTCGCCATTATCGCGTCGCTTTTTGCCGCACTCAGGCCTTTATATGAGCGCGAGTGAAAAACAGCTTTTTCTTCAACGCAAGCGACAGCTTGACGCGATGCGAAAATTCGTCAGGAATACTTCGTCAACGGTCGACCGTGCCACACTTGCGTGAGATCACAAAACTTTTCTTGGAAAGAAAAAAGTACCCGCATTCAGTGAAATCGAAGAAATTTTTGCAATTTATTTACGCATCTGTTCAGTGTCGCAGGGTAGGTTGGTATTGTGGCGAGCGAACGATAATAAATAACATGATGTAACATGCGCATCTTCGCTTTGAATTTCCTAAAGTTAAGTAATGCAGTTTCGTACGTCGTTTTGAAAGAGTTAACAAAAATGGGTGTTTTTGACAAATGATTGCAGGTGCTGAGCAATGTTCTTTTCCGCTTGCAAACCATCATTCCCGAAGGTTCCTCAATGCTTACGCCTATAGTTTCAAATGCAACAGAACAAATACTAGCCACCGGCTTCGTCGCCCAGCGCCAAATTTTATAAATCCTTACCGAGTAAAACAAACGAAAAACACTTGGCGTTAATTTTTTACTTTTTTTCACCAGGAGGCATTTGTGCAAAGTGCATGTTGTAAACTTTATTCTGGCTCTTTACTTGCTTCATTGCATATTACTTTGCTAACAAGTTTCGTGTGCCAGCTTACGTACGACTCCACTGCAGATTCTGTAAAAGCTCACCGAGGCCAGTGCTATTTAAAGAAACACATTTTGCAGAAAATCTGACCTTCAAGCGATGAATTCAATGTCGACGGCGAATCTGGACAGCAAACAACATCAGAAGAAGCAACGGTGTTGATTGACGTTTTTGATAAAATTCATTAAAAATGAAGCCTTGCTGACTTGTTACCCACGTAACGAGCAAAGAGGGTATTCTGCGCAAATCTAATTCGCTGCTTGAAACCAAATTAGCAAATTGCAGGATCCTAGTTCTCTATGTTATGAGATCAAAGGGGTGTTTGCGACAGTTCGTTGCTAAAAGTTATAATAAATACTGAAAAGGTTGGTGATCGTTTTTGATGGTTTGTCTCATTACAATTTTTTGAAAAGATTGTATTCATCGGAAACAAATAAATGTTTGCAGGTTTGGAAAGGTTTTAAGGTTATCGTCTTCATTTGCTTTATGAGATTATCGTAACAAAGCAAAAATACGATATTTGTTGACAAAACAATTATCGAAGGATGTAGGTATTTTAACCGCATACGTAGTTGTTAAACGCACTTTATCAAAAACTTCCTGTGTTACGTTTCAGAATTCATGGTTAACTTGACTTTAACGTTGTCGCAAGCAATTTTAAGCTAATATGCAGCAAGCCTCAAAAACGGACGGCGAAATATTGAGTAATGGCATAAAACGTAAATGCAAACACTGTCTTGGTAGCTATATAATGTCAAGAGCCAATTGAGCGCGTCATAACTGAACCGACCAAGTCGGATGATTTTGTTGAAACCTGAGCTGGCAGAAGGACAGCGGTTGAACCACATTCTCATTAGTAAGATGCCATCATTTCGTATCGGTCTTCAATGACTAACAAGTCGAAATAGTAGAGGTTGTCGGAGTTGTTGCGTACAGCAATGTGTCAGTGCTCAGAGCGGCTGACAAACGATCGGTTAAGACTCTGCTCTGCTAAAAACGCACGTAGATCTGTAGGTCGGATTTGCTGCTGAAAGCCAAATAAAGATGAGTTATTCATCAAAAACACTCTTCTTAATTTTCCGCAACCACCCAGGTAATCCTTGTCTACGGGATATCGATTCCTGTTACTATCGGCTTGAAATAAAATTCTCGGACAATTAAGGTTTTAGTAGATTTGATTTTCATCTTTTAAATAACTGAATTTATTTTGCTTGCACGCTGTGGACCACGTAAGTTCGCAATTTAGAGTGTGGCATCCTCTCTTCAGACCTTTGAAACGTGCCTGCGAGTGCAGGTGCATCCATCGAGTTAAAGCTTCTAACCAGTAAAGCACATTTGTTGAAGTAGCAGCGCGTACGGCCAGGCAGCTTATTTTCGAAAAAGGCACAAAGCAGATGCAAATAACATTGTTTGATCCCAGCAAAGTTTACAATCGGGCTGAACATTTTTGAAGCATCTGCGTAGAAGCTGTTCCACCAATGACTGAAACACAGCTTTGCCTTGGCATACAGGAAGATTATATTTTTTCTCTGTCTGACTTCACATCACCCAATCACAACAATCGTTTAGAGGCTGCGCGGTGCTGTCGTCCACCAAGAAACGTTTTGCCTTGCACGGTATTCATCTGAAAACCGATGACAGCAAATGCTGCATCGTCAACCATCTCCTTCGAGACAAAATTGAACTGAACTTTGCGGCATGAGCGGCACCGCTCTTTCCCGCACAACTTTTCTCCCATATCCAAAAGATCACTCCGGCCTCCGCCCCTACTCCCACCTGTGCTAAGCCTTGGGGACACAAAGCAACGCATTAATCGACATTTGCGAACAGATACAAAGCCCGGTTGCGCCGAAGAAACTTGTATTTGACGTACAGCCTCTCGGCCGGCCGCGATGGACATTTCTGGCGTTTCCATTGTCCGGGACACGCGCGCAAAGAGCAGAAAAAGCCAGCGTCGCCAGCTCTTTCCGGCGTCTTGTTCACATCTTCGAAAACGTGTCCCTGGAGATTGGGTACTCACCATTAAAAATGAATATGAGTCGGACGACTGCTGTGGAAACCGTCAGGCGTAATTTGTCGGACCTGAGGCCACCAGTAGGCAGTCCCAATGCGCATCAATCTAATATTTCAACAAACCGGACTTTCATTTTTCCAGTTTCATCTGTCAACAGCAACTGCTGGGCAAACGTCATGCACCATTTGCGCGTGACTGTCAGCGAAACGTTTATCTTATTGTAAATCATAAATTCAAACATTGAAAACAATTTACAATAGAATGTTCATTAAATTCAGTTTGATTGAAAAACACGTTCCCACAAAGTGTAAACTATGCAATGTCTTATCCTTGTTTTGTACGATCAATCATTTCTGTCAAATCAGTTTGGAATAGTGTTGACTGAGCTAATCCGTATCTACGTTGGCGATGTTGTAATACTGGAAAGTGTGGTATGATTGCTTCACTGTTCGTGCTAGTGGCCAACTTCGGCAAAACAGCGACAACAAGCTGGGTGAAAATGCTGAGCAAAGCTGTATTTCGCGCAGATCAAAATTACCTCAAACAGCGCAGTAACCCTCAACCTGGGGAAAATCCAATTCCAGCTGCTCGGTAAGACAGTCTTAGGATATCATTGGAGGTTACATCAATTCAATCACAGAAATGGCTTGCAGTTAAAAGTATGCCTAAACCGACATCTTAGCAAATTGATAGGATTAGGTAGTAATCGTGGGAGAGCAAAAACCACTCCAGTCTGTTGCGACCTATACTGAAATGACTGGATTTGCAGAGTCGTGCCTTCGAATAAGTCGCATGCAAATGCTTTTCAATTTCGAAGAGTTCGGTTAATGCAACACCAGAAAACGTCTTCAGGCGAAATATCAGCTGCGCAGACAAAGCGCTTAAATTTCTGCGCTTCGGCCAGAAATGTTGTTACAAGGACCCGCCCTTCGCAGTTGCAGACATTTCGCAAATAATGTCAGAGTTGCGAGCCGTGTTCGCTTTGCCACAGCTCATTAAGCGGTTCTGAAGCCTGCGTCGAAATGCGCGTGGGCAGATGACGGAAGTTGTGTAACGCTGGTGGTCCCCCTGCCTGCAGCACAGGAACCGCAAAAGCAAGACGAGGTACATACAACCGTCCTGTACAAGTTACCTAGAATTGAAGGGCTACACACACGCGGGAAAAATCTTTCGCAACACTCTATCCACGCGACGTCGCTCGTAAGTGTGATATAATGGCCTCCGTATGACAGAACGGGGTTTTATTGCGTTCGTTTGAGTATGCCGCACCGTTGCTGAGCATGGTATCGATCACGTTTTACTGTTCCGTTGAGAATGTTGATGTAATCGCAGTGAGTAAATTTCATAGGAGGATCAAAGCATTCGCTTCTGCATTTACCACAGTCATGCGTCTGATCATTGTTACGTTTGGTTCGCTCTCGCTGTTTTGAAATCGCACCAGGTTCCGCGTTGGGAAGTCACGTGACTTTCAGCAAGGCGATCTGTTGCAAATCTGTATTCAAGCATTCTGAAGCAAAGCAGTTGAAAGCAACCCACGTCAGCTGAAAGAGCGTGAATGATGAATCTTCGCATTTTCAGTTATTTCCAAGCCTGTCAGCATTTCAGGTGACCCTCACGGCGACTTGTTGACGTGTCGTTCAAAATTTGAACCAAACTTTTTCGATTTCTTTTGAATTTTTCACACCTTCAAGAAACGATTGCTTTTGCTACCTCCTCCAACACATCCGGTTGCAGCAACGTGCGTTAATTATCGCTGCTTCACCAGCGATAAGTGCGGCTCGTCCATGCTGGTGGCTTGCTCAGAAACATAACGGAGGTCACGCGGACACTTGACGCTGTGAACGAAAAGCGATTCACCAAATTGAGGAGCGGGGTGCCGGTTCGCTGAATCTTTTCGCGAGCTTTTCGCCGAATCATCCGACGGCACCGATGCTGATGAGCCTGAATTACACAAAGTGGCGCAACGACGACTCGCTCGCTGCGATCGAGAAAACCGCTGAGCAAGGTCGACGGCGTGCAACAAGGCCCTGCAGGAAGCGNGCTAGGTCACGCGGGTTGCGCTGCCAAGATTTTGGCCGTCAAATTAACTTCGTAGCGGAGCAAGGTTTTTAAAAAGTTTGCCGGCGGACGAGAGAGCAAATGTGCCACGCCCAGCTCATTGCAGTAACCTGAGTAGGCCCGGCGTTTTCGCACGAAGGGCCTTGGTCAACAAGCGAAGGCCAGAACGTGACAAGGTCAAGAAAATATCCGAATGCACTTCATCGCACACCTCCAAGTTTCGGCTTGCACAGATTGCCATAGAAATGCCCATCGCGAGTTAAATTTCGTTTAAATTCCTGGCTTCCACCAGCCAGAAATTCTTCGCACTTCATGACCCTTTTTTTGAAGAAACGTTTCGAACCTTTCCTGTACCAGAACTTACAACTGATTAGAATGCCTGTTATCCGGCCTGGCAGTATTGAATTCACCAACATTCCTGGTTTTGAGGGTCGACGCATGATGTCCGTCAAAATTTAATCTATATTTAGCTTCTTTAGCTTCAAAATTTTTTCAGCTGGGATTGGTGGTTGCAAAGCTTTAGCTAGACATTTGGCTGACAGAAACCGTTTGTTTGAAGTCGACGGCAATGATTTGTTAAATTAAAAAGGTTTGGAAAGAATTTGGAGGTATTCTTCCTTCTTTTGTCATAGACGTCACTGAAGTGTAACTGACTTTTGAGATTACGGTAGAATAGGTACGAAGCAAAGCTCTCTTGACGCAAACTAAACAAGATTGGAAGAAAACCCTGTTTTAACCTGAACATAAATGACATTTCTGCATGCACAGTTAAGGCAAAAATTATTTGCTGGTTGCTCACATGCAAGTAACAAATTAAAAACCGAGTTTTTCAAAGTTGTTTTTGCATCGCTTTTCACGTTGCAAAGCAACGATTTATATCATTGGTTCTCAAACTTTTTGTCGCTGCGCAGTGGCGTAGCCAGCCCAAATTTTTTGGGGGGAAAAGCTTAAGGAGGTACAAAATGTTAAACTTGAGGTGAGCAACACAACTTTGTTTGGGACGCCGCTTCTCAAAGCACAAAATGACTAGATATGCTAAAACCTTTTGGGGGCCATGGATCCCTGGGCCTCCCTGACTATGCCTATGTCGCTGTGAACTCCTTCCACTGCACCCAAAACCACTGCAGACCCCTTCATTTTGTCAAAGTTTTTTCGATTATTGAGAAATTAGATTTGGTCGCTTCTCAGCGTGAGCACGTCAACCGCCCCGGCAAGAAGTTAATTTCAGGCTTCGGCCTGCCGCCAATTGCCGTCACGAAGATCAAATAAAAAAAAGGAAGTTGACTTGCAGCATGAACACGTCAGACTACAGTTGTGGTGCGATTACAGTTGTGGTGCGATTAAGCTGAATAATGGCCCAAACGGGCGAACAAAAACTAGCGGATTTTCTTGATTGGATTTTGGTTTACGGACCCCTCAAACACATTCATGAACCCCTCAGGTTACACGGACCCTAGGTTAAGAATCCCTGATTTAGATGTACGTTAGGTTTCCTCATGTTTGCTCAGACATTTTGAAAAAAAGGTTAAAAAGCTGGCATACAATTATTCTCACTTATTTTATACACATTAATTTCTATTAACTTTGCGAACATTATTAAACCAATATCACATACTTTTTTGGCTGACTGACTGTGACCAACATAAAAATTGTGTTGCAGCCGGACGGATGGCTGGTACGTTTTAGACGATGTTGTTTGTAAAGTATCGTCTCATACAACACAATAATGATTACATAAGTTTTTGACTATCTTTTAACTGCGATTGTTTTTTTACGTGAAATTCGCTGTAAATCCGATGCCGACCCCTACAAAAGAAATTGAAAAAGGGGAATAAGTTTGAAATAAATGAGAACGATCGACTTACAGCGACAATATATTTTGTGCAACACTTCCGGTCAGAAAACTGGGTTGCCGAAGACACTGTCAACAAATCTGCGAATGGCCAGTGACGCAAATGTATCAAACCAACAACAAACATTTCCCCAGAGGCAATACAATTTTGATTTAGCCGAGTTGTATCTGTGAACAGATCTCGATCACAACCCAAAGAGCCCAAAATCATTAGCTAGGAGGAATAAACCATTAGACCAACTAGAAAGCTAGGAAAAATTAAAACGTTGTCCACAGGTAAACACATTTCCCGATTTTGAGCGACGGTCGGTTGCAAGTTTCCCCTGTTTGCGGCCCTGGCCAGGCCAGATCACTCCAAACCATTCCCTTAATGGTGGAAAAATACTTTTACTGGTATAAATATTTTTGTAAACTTTGCAACTTCCAAAATTAATACAACATCGTTTTTTTCAAATTTTAGTCTTCTGGCAACAGGCACAGCCACATTCCAGTAAGAGCTCTTCTAGTTCCGGTTCACTGAGCTTCAATAAAGTGTAATATTGATGATTAGAATCTGATCTCGACTTTCTTCAGGTCTAAATATAGTTTTGAAACATTCTAGAGAAGATTATGCAAGAAAACGTAGTACCACCTTTTCACTTCAGCGAGGAGTGCGCGAACACTTCTTGCGGTGTTCACCTTACTNGACACGAGTCGAAAACAGCAAACGCATCTTGTTTGGCTGTTCTCTGTATTTATTGCTAAAAGGTTCGTCATTTCTATAAGTACATGTTTGACTGACTCGCAAAATATTGTCAAGCTTGAATGTTATAAATTACCTCAGGCTCAGCAGACATAATGGCAACTTAAGGCTTAGGTGGTGTTCAAACAAACTCTTGGTAAGCTTGATCACAAAGAAGAAATGCAATTGATTTGGAGTATGTGTTTTTGTTAGTCTCTTGTATATAATATATTGAACAGCGTGGCAAAGGTTCGTCACCTATTTCTGATACCTCCAAATCAGAAAGCAAACCATCACCTGACTGAAGGAATTGGCTTTCTCTGCTGCTGCGTTCCTTAGGTGACATTCCTGCTTACAGTTGTGAACTGAATCGAGCTCACCATAACCATCCGACTCAACTCAGAAGTCTGTCTGATCAAAGGAATGGTGGCGAGGTATTCGAAGCACTTGGCAACTTTGCAAAAGCTACATATTATTTTCGTGCTCGTTGGCATGTGAACGGCATGACCCAGCCAGCGTGCGGAGAGATAACCGGCATGCCTGAGTCGCAAGCTCAAAACTGCAGACAGTCATGGTCAAGCGTTCACTTGCTTGTATCATGCCGGACAGAACTGCTATTATTACCAATTTCACCAAGCCATTAACTAGCGCACCACAGGTACAAAAACCTGCGACGTAAACATGATGTTTTAGGGAGATCAGTTGGTCAGAAAATTGCAGCGTACGTATTAAGCCCACCTTGATAATTGCACCGATTTTGCGTTGGAGTCATTGTAGGTCACATTGTCTCGTGCCAAGCACCAAGCGACAAATTAACAGTGAGCAGTTGCACCACGGGTTAATTTCATTTTTTCTCCAAATTGACTTTGATTGTACGCCTAACGTACAGAGCTTCATTTGCTAACGTTTCAATTGTAATGTTAAACCAGGCAGATATATCGGTAGCTGAAGAAACCAACCAATTTGGCATGTGTCCGAACTCGAGCGGCGGCTAGTTTCATGGCAGCAGGTGTTGAACTTGCTCTTGTCGTAGGACGCGAAAAACTGCTCAACAACTTGGTCAATGAGTTTCGTTCAGCCAATAATTGAAGCGCCTGCACATTTGAAAACACTCTATTTCAGTCGCAACCATCTTTGGCAACTTTGATCTTCACAAGCGTTGAGGATGATTTCATCGCGCAGTAAACTTGCTTAGGTAGCAACTGCGCATACTAGATTTTGTCTTGTTTCACGCTAGTTTGCAAGTGCTAATGGAAGGCATGAGCCCAAGTTACAAGATGCCCCAGTGAGGTGGACACAGCTATAAAAAGGGCTTTACAATCGGTCACTGCCTTCGGCAGCTACAAACCAGATCAGGTGGGCTTGTATGATTTGCCAGCGCAGACGACCACATCTGAGAAGAGCGCCTGACGTTTACGAGTGGTGACCAGGCGACGGTGAGGAAATCAGGGAATCGTATGGACAGCTTGATTTACCACGATGACCAGTGAGTCAGTGTTGTTGTTTTCGGTGAAGCATTGATTTGAAACCCTAACGAACGGCCCATGTTCTGCTCGCATTGTCCCTCATCCGACCATAAGCAATAAATGCCGCTGTGTCTTCATTTTGCTTCCGGCATTTCGGATTTTCTTCCCACGCCGCCAAAAGCCTCCATTTGTTTGTTGCTTGGTTGAAACATGATCGAGTTACGGGCAGTGGAGCGTTCAATGGGGGGTGGAAATGATGCAAACGCTTCTTATTTGCTGCCGCCATTCCCATAAATTGCGGAGATTCTGACAGCGCGGTCTGGCATTCAACAATCGATGTGTCAACAAACGGTTGCCGTTAGTACATTACCAACAAGTCGTTTATCGAGATTTTCACTGGAAATCGTTCATCAGACTTTGTACGCACTAACAGCAGAAAAACGAAGGTGGAATCGTATGCTGTCTAATAGTGCGAAAGCATGAATTTACATTTGAAAAACAAAAAGCAAATTAAAGAGCAACACAAACATAGCTGCTGAGTGATTGACAAGCGTGGTCCTTTCTATCCAAACAACCGCCTCATCGCGCATAGAACATAACTTACCATACCCGTTTCACTTTTCTTTGTTGCCTACGATAATCTCTGATCTGCCAACGTTTATCACTATATGCCACGAGAGGTGTTCATCACAAAATTGGTGCCTTCTCAAAGCGGAAAGTTGTCACCGCAACATTTTGATTAGATTTCGCCACACACTTGCAAGTACCGGTAGTGAAGACGATTTCGTTTTTTTACCGGTAGACCGGTGTCAAGTGAATTTCTGACCTCTGCGAAATTTCTGACCTATTATTGTTTGTCAGTTATTTTGCTTATGAGTGAAGGAATGAAATTTGGCGATTGCCTTTTTAATGTGTGTTGTGTAAATTAAAACTTATTGGTCAGATGTCAGTTACCCACAACAAGCTTCAATACGGGAATAACTATAACCACTGAAAAATATTGGACTCATTATTTTTCTTTTTCGAACCCTAACACAAACCCTAACCCAGTGGTCTTCAACCTTTTTTGTAAAATCTCCCCCCTACAGGAAAATTGCTTGAAAAACGCCGCCTTATATTTTTTGCTTTGTCTGAAAATAGTATTTTGTTTTGAAGATAATTCAATGCTAATGAAATGTAAACGGGCAACTGGTTAGCACAAAGCAAAACGAATGCATTTGCATTTGTAGAATAAATGTTATTCATTTCCAAAAAAACAGTTGATTCCAACTAGTGCGACCTTTTGCGATGGTGTTTATCTGCAAGCTTTTTCAAAGCAGGTTGCAACTCGGTCAGTTTAAGTCGTGTGGTGTTTCCCAGTTCTTATTCATGTCAAGACAATTGCGATATTTATTGCGCATGTGCACTGTGCAGTACTTGGCAGAAACCATGCTCAGCAACACACATAATGGGAAACTTCAGTAGTATTGACAGCTTCACTTTTGCCCAAAGTTCTAGAAAACGCTAACTGCATTTGATACAAAATTGAAGCATCCGTGTGAATGAAATATAGCATGGGCTTCACCTTCATCGTCGCTTTGGATTCGATGAGACATTCCTGGATTGTGCAACCGCATTCGCTTATGCTAGTTAGCTGGCAAAAAGATATTTCACCCAGCAACCTTCTGCGCAGTGTAACTTTCGGCGTGATCTCCACAACAGAATGACTTCATTGCAAGCCTCAAACAACAGGTGGCGAAAAGAATTTTTTGGACTCCTTAGTTTAGCCAAGATTGGGTGTTTGGGCTTACTTTCCTGAATAAGCTTCTCCTTTTCTAGCTTGCTGTTCTGTTACTCTCTGTCATAAGTCATATGAATACAGTACAGCTATATCCACAGAACACCAAAACACTCGAACTGACTGAAAAACACGATAAGCACGTTTTACAACTTACAGCTAGCTGTTACTAGTTTTACTAGCCGTTACTTGCTACGTACATTGTCTCGCAATAGTCAGATTTCCAGTATTTTTACAACAGAACACACTTCTTTGTTCTACTCAAGGTAGTAACCAAAGATTATGAAACACATGATATTGAATATTCATATTTTTTGTCTACGAAGCAATGGTTTGGCAATGCGTTACCGAAGGCCATAAAGACTTGTTTCAAGGCAATTTTGCCAATAATAACACATACGGTTGGAGGGATTTGTAACAGTTCATGACGAAAATTAACTGAGCCAAACTTGACGGCAACTTGCAATCGCTATCGCCGCGTAAGTCGATGCGATGATTTAGTGGCAGTCAAGGTTACGGTTGTTGTGCCATTTTGCTTCCTTCAAAAAAGCTGAAGTCTTCCTCTTGAAAAAATGGAGTTTGACCGATTGGGTATTTTCCGATAGCTATGTCAGTGTTGGTTGCTTTCGACGAATATCAGTATAATAAAGCTAATTATTTAATGCATACTATACGAGAAACGTCCAAACCCCGTGTGCTGATGTATACAGGCTGGCGAATGCTAGTGCTTGATATCTTTTTGTGACGTTGATCATGCAACGATTGGGTTAATAAACCTAACAAACTAAGTGGAACAGTTTCTCTATTCTTTTATCTTATTTTGAACATTATACTCAACAAAATACATGCACAATAATAATTACGGCAACCACACGACAATAAAGTCAATTTGATAAGAGATTTTAGCCGTTTTGAAAGGTTATGAAACGTCTACAAACCAAAGTTCACGCTGATACCATGAGCGACTCCAAAGTTATTTGGTCAAAGAAATGTCAAAATTTATCATTAGGTCAAAATTTATCGTTACGTCAACTTTTCTTGCGGAACAGCTGTTTTCCCCTTATCAATATTTATTGAAGCTACTACAATTGATATTGATATGCTTTCTTGCAATTCTGAAATAACAATTGGTTTGTGGCGACTTTTGATGTAGCAATGTTGCTTTGCCCATTGCTAGACGATTGCATATTAGGCGTGGAAAGGCAAGAAACGTGGTCTTACAGTACTTACTTGGTTTCGTAAATGCCCTATCCATTATGCATATAGTGCTTTACCTTTATAATGTTCTCAGGTTTGACTCTAAGGTTAAATAACCAAATTCTTTAAAAGTTTGACGTATACTGCATGAACATGCTTCTGAGTTAACCTCAACACCAAAGGCTTCTTTTGCAGTTACAAACGCAGGAAATTAATCAGTAAATATAAAGTTAAAATTTGTAAATTATGAAGTCAAAATTTCCAGTTTTTAGGTCAAAAAATCGTTTGCTCTATTGTTTTCGTGAGAACCGCAATGCTTGACTCCCAACCAGTGACGATGTCAGCGGTCTTGAATAGTTGGTGCAGTGAAGAACGATGTTGGTTTGATTTTTACACTGTTTCACAGAACCAGGGGCGCACGCAGGGGGGTCTGAGGGGGATAGAACCCCC
>JGI24021J15306_10001815_pt1 | contig 21823 bp, 16 predicted proteins | sample Ectturendosymbi1_FD_15306 | JGI IMG/M metagenome (IMG submission 15306) | reverse complement strand
TTGAAGTAAAATGCGTTGCAGGCAAGGACAAGCCACCAGAAGAAAATGGTTTAAATTTGTCACGTTAAACATTTACTGTTTTTATACATTCAAAAATATTTTTGAATGCCAAAGAGGAAATGCGCTCAAAAGCTGTAGACCACTGTAACAGCGCAATAGTGTCACGAGATTTAAGCAGGTCGAGAACTAGTCGTGCAATCATGCTTTGCAGAAAAGAACTCGTCAATACATGCGTGAGAGCGGAAATGCCTTCGTTTTGTAAGCATCGCACAACTTCATACACTGGTTTGATTAGGCCAGTTCCTGTGAACGCAACAAAAACCTAACGATGTAATACATAACAGAGATACTTCATGATTTGACACTTTCCACTGTAATAGCGATAGGTAATTAAATCAATCCACTTGCTTTATGTGCAACAATAAATAAAAACATATTTTTTTATCTCTGGAGGAATTTTTGACCAGATTTCTATTGCACTGTATTTTATCATTTTAGCATCTGAGTTTGAACGTCCTTTTGGTAAAGCAAATTGTCGAGTTTTGATTTGTCTTGTGTTATATGAATGAACATCTGTAATGAGTTTAAAATAATTGTTAAACGCAGCAGGTTACTGCGAGGTAGTATATTTGTACATGAATTTGCTCACTTCAAGGTTGTATATATCTTTTAGTTGGAGAATATCTAACATTTTATAAATGCTAGTAACTTTGTTGGTCAAAAGCTTATCTGTGTTTAAGCATCTCATGGCGCGGTTTAAAACAACCGATATTGGCTGCAAATGACATGAAGCTGCTCTTCCCCAGGCAATATTCCCATAATGTGCTCGTGAGTTTATTAAGCTGTGATACAACATACGTAATGCTTGGATATTCACATAATGTTTAACTTTATACATTACATCAACATATTTGGATATAGTACTACACAACTAACACAACAAGTTAAGAATATGCACATGCTTCACTGGCACATTTGAAGAGTCTGTCGTGAAAGAAATCCTGAACTAACGTTATTGCCAAGTATTCGCCTTCGCAAAAGTACAAAGAAATGATGATGATAAAAGGCTAAATCGGAAAGGGAAGAGATAATGAAAATGTAGTAAAGTGTAAAGAAACACACACAGAATCTGGCAACGTTTCTAACTTCTTTTGAAACCAGAGTAGCTGTGCAGCAGTTTAATCAATCAAAACTTAAAAACTGACTTAGGTTGTTTGGATCTATCCAAGCAAGCACTTAGACTCCGGGCGCAATAATATCAGGTGCTGGATCAGTTTGTAACGGTTTCCTTTTTCGAAGCAAAGACCTACGTATTCCCTACTTTTCGGAGGAAAAAATCTGGTATATTTCTGCTCGTACCATCCAGGAAAATGACGAATTGTTTTTGGCCAATTCCAAGCACAGCCTCAACAGCGTCCTTTTATACAGTGGAAATGTTTTTGGCGCTGTTCCAGTTGGTCACTCCACAGGTTTGAAAGAACAGCATCATAATTTTAGGATTGTTATGAATTTGCTCAAATATCATGAGAACAACCAAATTATTTGCGTTGAACTCATAATGGTCAGTTTTCAGCTAGGTCAGCAAAAAGGCCACAAAATCCCCATGTTATCTAGGCATGTAGGACAGCAGACCACATGAAAAGCACTGGGCACAGAAAGTGTTGACCTCACGCGATATATTGCAAGCTGGCATGCCTAACAAAGCACACATCAACCCAGTTCTAAGCCGAGACTAAATTATTTTTCCGGCCTGCATATGAAACTTGGTCTCATGCAAAAGTTTGACCCTACTCAGGTATGTAAGAAACATTAACACCGTTAGTGTCATTGCCCAAACTGGGCAAAAATTACTGAGGCTCACTGAAACGTTTTTGGAGCACAGGCGCGTTTTTCAACAACTCAGGAATGTTCATTTATCGAAAGCCCAAAGCTTAAAATGTATGTGATGAACATTTTGTTTCTTAAGAAGCTGGTTTGATTTTAAAATATGTATTGGCCGGTAAATGCTTGGTAAAAGTTCAGTGTGCTAACAAATGGTAATTAATTTGCTCTAATAACTGCAATCATCAAAAAGGTTGAGCAGTAGTTTTTTTGCCTAAAACTGACTATCAAAGGACTATGTTTGGTTGAATAATCGTTGAAAACTGGGTAACCACAATGGAATGTCAGGATTACAGCTTAGCATACCTGTTTTTTGTTGATGTTAGGAGACTTTGTTAATTGTGCTGTTTCTCCTTCTTCTGCATTAGTGCATTGGCAAGTGTATTTCAGGTATCTAAAGTCTTAAAATTTATTAACTATGTCCAACCCAAACTCTATCTACCTTATGAACACTACTAACGACAGGATATTAACTCTGCATTCTTTTTTAATTGCGGAACAATCACGGACGATATTGCCTAAGTTCTGACTGCCATTAATTTGGCGCGTTGGAGTTTCTATACTCGTTATGACAATGCACTCTATGTTCGTCTGTGCTTATGAATCCAAATTGCATGACATTGTCATAAAAACGAATTTTCCACCATTGTTTTGCAAGAACTGCGTTCAGACCTTGCTGGAATTTGGAGCTGACGTCAATGCATGTGATCACCTGATGCGGACTCCTTTGCATCATGCTTGCAATGCTGGAAATTTAGATGCAGTAAAAGTGCTCGTCGGAATAGACGAAGCTGATTTGCTGGTGAAACGTTTTTTAAACAACTGGCTGATTACAACATTAATAGTTATCGAGTACAATAAACGAAAATTCTGTGCGTAGTCAAAACGTAGTTCAAGAATGCATTCATATGATGAGCTTTGGGTCAATGTGATTCTTATGTTTATCACCAAGAATTGGAGATTTATTCCCTTAAGTTGGTGCATTTTAGGAATACAATTGAGAAATGCACATGCTATCATTGATTTTCTGTTGGAAACTTTTAAAGTCGTTTCGGACGTCTTTGCTGTTCTAAATTCGCAGCGATTTCGTCATGCTACAACAATTCAACTTATTCAAGGAGAATGAAACTGTAACGCTTTCTTATAGTTGAAAACGTTACTTTTTCAATTCAGCAGAAATTGCAAAAGAGTTTTTGCTCAAAGTTGCATTTAATCTGCGTCGGTGAAATAAAGATTGCCTTTCATTCTATTTCAGTGGTTTTCCCTAAACCTGTGCGGTGCTGTAAATGCAATTACGGCCGTTTTGTAAGCTTCACACAAGTTTAGATTGAACATCAACTTTTTGGATTTTCCTTTCCAGTGAGTAAGGCCTACAACCAATCACGTCACTGTGTCGCGAATAAGTGAGGTCATGCGCTTTATCTAACACTTTTCAAAACTTGTCAAAATCTGTCAGCGAGGGCACGAAATCAATTCCAACGTATGATTTATGAAATTTAGACCTATTGAAAATGTGAAATAACTTTAAAGTTTTTTATACATTCAAGTTTGAAAGATTCAGACACAGGCAAAAGATACATATCTTTGCTTCTTGAGTCGCTTTATATTAATCTGTAGACGATTGTACACCATCACTTGGGCACATTTTCAGGTGAAGGACGTGTATTACTCCACTCCCGTCCATGAAGCTTGCAGAAAAGGCCGAGTGGACATACTAGATGTTTTGCTTGACGAAGTAGAAAATGCCCCGGATGTTATTTGTTCACCAGACCCTGCTGGCCAAACACTGCTTGCTTTGGCATGCCGAACTGGGTCAGATGAGGTAANAACAGTTTATGCGTTTTGTTATCTTCGTATTTGTCACATGGCGCTGCTGTAAATTCGATGTAAGAAAATCAGTTGAGTCGTAAAATGAGATAGATTGAAACGTGGAAATGCTTGCAGACAATTGTGTTTTCAATGTGTCAGGCTAGTTAATGTTTGTTTTTCAGAAACGCTGCGATCATGGAATGTCATTTTTCCATTCCTGTTTTAAACTATCTAATGCTATCGATCTCAAAATCTAATCCGCACAGCGTTTTTGTGGAAAGATCTTTAACCGTAGATTAAAGCTTTACTCAGATGCACAAATGTTTATACAATCATCAACAATGTTTGTCAAAAAAGAAGCAAAATGATTATTCAGCTTGCAGACAGCTTGTGATGGTGCAACATCACATTACCTCACCTTGCTTTTCAAATGCCGTTATTATTAGTGATCTCGTAAAATTAGTTCAAGCTGGCGGAACAAAATCAAAATGGTTGCAATTTAAAGATTGTCGCAAACAAGCGCAAGTCTAATTTTGCCCAATGATCTTTAGCTGAAGTTGGGGAATATGGCCAGCTAAGAAAACTTCTAAAAACTAGACTAATTTAGTTGCCACGTAAATTGTCGTAGCTGTGATGTTTGCACAAACTTACTATTAGTAAAACATAGGTGAATGGCTCTAATCACTAAGTTTTCATCTACACAAACGTGCTGAAAAAATCAAGCTCATGCTGTTAAAGCCGTCGAATAAAATCCTGCAGTTTCAAAAGTACCATTTCGATGAAGCAAACGAATTTTATAAAGATGTCTATTTAACGGTCAGGTGTAGATTGGCACAGCAGTAAAATAACGTACATTTTTTGTGGTTGCCACTCTTCCTCCTCTTATTTTTCAAAATACATGAAACTACCTAATCAATCTGCACTGGCAGTATTTTCTGCAAAGTCTGTAATAAAACGCAGGTACAAGCAATGTTTACTTAGACATACAGTAAGTGATCACCCATTATTATCCACCCACGGATTAAGTTGATTTTTATAAAACCTGCTCTACAGATGGATTGCAACTTTTCCCGAAAAGTTGGAAACGAATTGATCAATGTTTATCAAATAGATCAAATGGTCTTTGATTTCTTTAAACGTTTTTCAGAACGCTTCTATTTGAATAAGATTTCAAGACTGAGGATATCGTAGGTCTAGATTGTCATGGAAGCCAGAGATAACGAGGCCATTGGATTAAGCGCTTCAAAATGATTAAAAAAGTAATGCAAACATATAAACAACGAATAGGAAACGCAGTATTAACGTTAGCAATAACAACCGATTTTTATCAACTAAGGCTTGATAACCGACATTAGGCCTAAAGCAGTTTAGCGCAATTAAAATAATACAACATAGGCAAAGGGAAAAGTTAATGGTAAATATTAGAAAATAGAACTTAATCTTGGAAAATTTGAGGGGGTTCATATTGATAAGATTTAGATCGGTTAAAACCAACTTTGTCTACTAACAAAACCAAAACGCTGACGAAGCAAAACAAATACGTTTATAAACAGAAACTTGCAAATAAAGCAATATGATTAAAGAGTAACCAATACCTTAATGCATAGTTCACGTCATACCGTAGAGGAAGCACACCAGAATGTCATCACGATCTACCCAATTTACATCAAAACATCTGAATCCACTCACATAAGTACGACCGCATCAGTGACGGGCAGTATCAACACAAAACCCACGCAGATAAAAGGGTGGAACAACAGCATTATCACCCCAAAACCTAGCCTTAAAAAAGCACCAGCATGACAAGTACACAATAAAGGCGGTAGAGTCTTGAAAAGAGTACACATAGATGGTAGCAAGCTAAGGAAAAACTATACCTCCGGTTAAATCGTTATTACTGAAACAGAATTGGAGCACAACAGCAAAAATGAAAAGATGCATTTCCCATATCACAAGACATTGAAAAGAGATATACTGTATTACAGCATCACGTTTTCCAGCAAGCATTTTCGAACGTTGAACAAACTACTTGAATGATTCATTTCTTAAAAGTCGTATTCATCTTTTTGATTGATTACAATCAATCTAAAAGCTATAATGATTGATTATAATATTTTTGATTGATTATATTTTTAAACATTTCATATGCGTGATGTAAATCCAATATAGCATGGGGATGTGAGCATTTTTATAAATTTACAAATACCGCATATTGAACGGCTATGAAGTACTGTACGTTAAGATGAGCTAAACACAATGTAAGAACATTAGCCCAAGTCATGATTGCATAGTGGAGATAAAGACAAATGTTGGAGAAATAGACTTTTCGCAAAACATTAATATCCGAAATTGGTATAAACCTGAAGATAGCGTGGCATCCTTGAACTACTTTCTTTCCAACTGAAGCAATCTGTTGAACATAGATACGTGCACGTCCGAATCATCGCAAAGTCATGAAAGCAGAGCCCAGTCGGTTGATTCCTCAAAACCGCGCACATAACCTAGAGCTTTTAATTGTCGGTTTTCAAAAAAGAGTTTTTCTTGGGCATTAAAAAAATGGAATTATTATTTTTCCTATTATTTCATGCCAGTGTGTGGCTTCATCTTTTCAAAAATACTATTGTAAGCTATTGTCGAAAAGTCCAAATTAAATAAAACAAGCGAATAAAAACTCAAGTGGTAAACTATAAACTTCCTCTGGAGCATCGTTTTCTGAAGCCCAAATTTCTTTAACTTTTAATGAGCCAGTATCAGTAAACCTGAAGTAAGACTTCTATTAAAAGCTTTAAGTTTGCTGAAAGCTTTCGAGGAATCAGCCAAATGGGCTCTGCTTTCATCTTTTTGCGATGATTCAAACTTGCACATATCTATATTCAAACCACTAGATTAGTCTCCACACAGGTGAAGAGTTTGAATCAATCAGCAAATTTGTAATAGGAATTCGATTTCATGTAACACTACGCATCGTAAGTCCTACAACCTGCAAGCAACGCTTACGGTTGAAATGCTGAAAAGACTAAAGCAAGAGCAAAGAAAGAAAACAAACTGAAATGAGCTTTGAAATGTTTCAAACTTTAATCTGTCTCGAAAAAATTTTAAAGATGGTCAAAAGTTTGATGAGCCGTCTTGCACGAAAATCCTGGAAGCAAGTTATAGACCTCTCGGTCAGCGAAGATCCACTTCATTTGGTGACAGCCCTACGTGCAGCTGTGGAAAGCGTGTCCTTCAAATCAGTTGAGCTTGTTATGAACAAGATGAATGTGGAGAATGAGAAGCACAAACATCTTGGGAAGCAAGGTAAACAATGAGATACGTCTTGATTTGGTGGCAAATCAGATGTTTAGTTTTACACAGACTTTGCCAGTAATTGCCCGACACGAGTCAATGGCTCGAGTTTTGAATTTTAGTGAGTCGACTCATGCTCTGCACCAATGATGCAATGACTACGCTCGAGTCACGTTTTTTGTAAAAACACTCGAATCGACACACAGCGTTTTGACTCGTGTCGTTAAGATAAGCAGTTGACTTGTGCAAAAAACACAACAAGCAGTGGCAGTCTTGCCTAATATTGTTTGACTTGCCATTGACGCTAGCCTGCAAGCCTCAAAATGCCTCTAGAGTTTTTTTGGCTCAATTTCGAAACAACTCGACCAAGGTCATTGCCAGGCTGTGAATCGAATCGAAAAAAATTTTAATGATCTCACTAGACTCATACTTGAAGCGTTTGTGACATAATTCGACTCGTGACTCCGCAAATATTACTCGTCCACCGGTTCACGTCACTGACGTGTGCTTAGCACAACTGTAAGCAGGCCGGAATTTACAATGGGGCTAGAGGGGCTAAAGCCTGGGGTCCCCTGGTAAGCGGGGTCCCGTATTCCTTCCAGAAATGTTTAAAATCCTGCTGAAATAGCTTGCATTCTTGTCGCACAAGCTTTGCAAATTCCAGCACCTAAACCTGTTGTTCAACTTGTCTGTAATCTCCATAAATCAAGCATTGCATACTTCGAATACGTTTATTACATGGTTAGGGGTGGTAATCACATAGGCGTACGTCTGTGGGGGCTGCCGCCCACCCTCCCGGCTTGAAAAATTTCAAGGCAAACTCTGTTTTCGGGTAAGCGCAAGTTGCTCAAAAATCCTGAATGATAAAAAATATTTCAATAGAGTGAAAAATTTCACGGAAACTTTTTTTCAGGGCAAACGCAAGTGGCTATAAAACCTGAATGATAAAAAATATATATTCAATAGAGTGAATTCAAAGCACACTCTGTTTTTCAGGGCAAGGGCAAGTTGCTCAAAAATTCTGAATGTAAAAGATATATTCAATACAGTGAAAAAATTCAGGGCAAACTCTGTTTTTCAGGGCAAGCGCAAGTTGCTCAAAAATCTTGAACGGTGAAAAAATTTTCAATGCAGCGTACATTCACTTGAGAATTATCTGTGTAATTTGGGCTAGTGTAGCGTGTAATCTGGACCAGAGCCGTGACTGTTTGTGATGACTTTGATCTGGACCAAGCATTGCCGGATTGGCAATAGTAGCAAATGTAGCAATTGCTACGGGTCCCGCGCTTTTGGGGGCCACGCGTTGCTTTGTGTTAACCTTTTTCTTTATTATATGGAAGGTGGATATTAGAATTTAGGTGCCCTAGGTAAACTCTGAGAAAGAGAGTCCTATATTTTGCACATGCTATACAGAAACGTTATTCGCTGAAAGCAACTTTAATTTTTGTTTTTGTCTGACAATTTGCTTCTGCGTGAAAGTCCATTTCACATTGTAATTGTTTGAAGTCTATTGAATTTAAATTCACTTTTCACTTCTACAAACTAAACTTGCTGAGGGGCCGCTGTGGGCACATTAGCAATAACTTTTTGCTTTATTTTGACAAACATCTGACTTGCTTCAGAGCTTGTATCAAATGTGACTCAAGAGCAGGTGCTCTAAACTTTCCAAACACACCGAACCCTTACGTAGTTTTCCAAGCTTCTGTCGAACCCCCTTTTTTGCCCAATACAACGGAAAGTAAAAATGGATTACTGAAATCAAATGACTTTCGTCGAATCCTAGGGGTTCGATCGAACCCAGTTTAAGAACCACTGCTCTAGAGTGATTAATAAGCTTTTTAACGAAACATTGCAAAATCTAAGGCATTTTCACTGTGTGTAAGTTTGCTTTTGTAATCTAGTGTTTTTTTGTGAATCTAGTGTTTTTTTATCAGGACATCTAGTACTTTTCCGTAACAACAGAGTAGCAACACTGTGCTGCTGTGATCTACAAGCAGCAGCTCAACGCAGTCAGCGGCAAATGACCATTTGTTGCGTAAGGAAGTCAAAAATCACTGAAAGTTGGTTTTAATTGCAGCAGCAGCGGTAGTGGAAAAGATCTACAGATTTGAAGCATTTACATCAGATGTCTGACGAGTAACGACGTATATACTGCAGTGTAGTGACGGCTAGCTAATTCCATGCGCAAAGATTCAGAACCTTGTAGCGCATGCGATCAATTGCTTTAACAGTCATGTTTATCGTTCAGGTATGCGTCTTCTTTTGAGTAAAAGTACGCAGGCATTTCTCAAAGGGGATCCTAACCCAACATTATTTTCAGTGTTGGCAAACTAACTAACATGTATTAGACTGTGACACCCACAAAAAGTCTCCCTTCGCCTTTATACATCCGAAAAACCGTCGCTGGTATTTTACAGCTCAGGATTGCAAGGGTTGCAATAGGTGTAAAGTCCAGTGAGTAAAATTGAATCGTAACAGAAAATAAAGTGTCCACTTATTTTTCGTGAACCATAATCGAACCATTTTGTTCTTTTCGGAGTTAACATCACCAGAGGAGAACGGCCTGTAAATATTTTTTACCAGTTTTTTATTAAACTGTACGGTCACCATATTTTCGTCACCCAATAGGATGCATTTAATTGATGTGAAACAAACGAAGTACTAAAGATGACTTTGTAGGCTTATATCAGATGAGCTTTATCGTTTTCTATAACAACGTAGCAAAAGGTAATTATCAGACGTTTATTTTTGATGAAACAGCCAGAGTTTCACTAAGATTTTCCGAGTTTCAATCATTGGTTTCCGGTTGTTGGTGCTAGTTTGCGGATTGTGAGTTTTCAAATTGGCGAACGAAATCGTTGTTTGTCCGGAAAGCTTTGTGCAAGCGCCCTGGCGTTGATTTAGCTATGTTGTGTGGGTAGATCAGAATCTCTACAGTATATTGATAGAGAGACTCTGGACAGTTGGTCTTATCAGCAATAATCTTGCGCTATGACGCAGCACAGTTTTAAGACAAGTTTCAAGAAATGACAAGCTCTTTGGAGAGTGCGAAATTGCGTTATGATCGTTCTCCTGCTGCACCCTTTCAGAGGCATGGCGCACCACCAGAAATAATTGCCTCGAAGTGATATTTCGTTCCACATTACTGCGAATTGTGAATCCGCTGATTTACTGATGCGGCAGTCTAACTAAGGGCTTGGGTGTCGGCAGAAAAATTTGACGACCCCGATTCCGACTCCGGAGTCGGTAAATTTCCGCTTACTGACTTTGGTCCCTTTGCCGGCTCCACCTTCGGGCTGTCAAACCTGTTTGCCTTGACGGGTGAAATTTTAAACATAGCTTACAAGAGGCGCGTTAGCAGTAGGAATATTTGTGCTTAGCAGCCCGCTAAGCAGCTATGAAGTGTAAAATCCTTGTGCTGTGCTACATACCATAACCAGTTTGTAGTATGGATAGACGATTTAGAGTTTACCGTCTTCGACCGGAACAGATTTTTTGGTATCGATCGAAAGACACCACAAACGCTATCACTTAATTCTAGTGTCGATTCTAACACTGCCAACTCCAAGTCAGGCTCCCAAGTCCTGGTCTAACAGCCACAGTGCGAGCGCATAGAATCTCAAGTTCGTGAATCGTTAAGCATTAACTCGCTCTCGTTCCAGAATTAAATTCATATGATTGAGAGTAGCCAACTGCTCTTGACTTTAACCTTACAATGACTAGGCAATATCCAAGTGGTGCAAGAAAACGAAAGCGTCAAAAGCAGAAAAAAGATGTAATAAAACATTTTCATCACATCATTCGGCTTTGCATAGTAAATTTGTTTTGGCGTGATCAATGAACTTTCCTGTTTTTTCTCTGTCTCTACAAAACGGTGGGCAGTGCTGACTCGTGCCAAGTTGCTCGTCAGCTTTCATTTCCAACTGGCCTGCTTTTATGACCAATTTTCACTCTGATGGAGGCATACAAGTAGCTGCATACTGGGGAAACGTTGGGGGAAACTAAAACCCTTCTAGTTCCCGGAAAGTTACTTTCATTATCGCTGTTGTTGTCTTATTGATTTACAAATAAAATATTTCTGTGGTTTAATACCTCGCATGTTCTTCGTGATTTACATTAAAGCGAAATGACCGATTATTTTAACAGGTCCAACAAGCGGATGGTTTGAAAATGGCGAAGACTTGCTTCACTCAGCAGTTGTTGGTGGTAACACGGACATCCTTGATTTACTTCTCAGTAAATACCCAGTTGATTCTCAAAATGAATTTGGAGAAACACCTCTGCATGTTGCTGCTCGTCAGAATCGTGCAGAATGCGTTACAGAGTTAATTAACAAGTACGTCCTGCGGATACCTCGTCTCAGCTGTAATTCATCAATTAAAGCTGTCCAAGAAAAAGTAGTTGTCACCAGAAATGAATGACAATTGTTAAGTGCGATTCCGTTTTTGTCGAATTACTCATATCTTGATTATTTCAATGTGAATGTTGTGCAAAACCAGGCCCGTAACCAGCGTGGGACACCAGGGGGCGAAGAGTTTTCTGAGAGTGGCCCAAAATTTTTAAACTGTGTCCAGTGCTTTCAAACTATGTCCAACATATTTTTCCAGGGGGGGGCGAAAATTTTTCTAGTGGGGGCTGCCTGGTTACGGGCCTGTGCAAAACGCATGCCGAACATTAACATATTTGATGAAAGTAGCCCAATGTGGAATATGGATGTCAACTTACATTGACAAAAGCATCGCACCTTAAGCCGGAAGCTTCTATTGGATACTTTTTTGTTTTTTTCTTCCAGCGGAAGAAATCTGCCACGCTTAACCATGTTCAAACTGTTTTCTGTACATCAGTGGCCCCCAACGTTTGTGTAACCGCAGACCGGTCAAGGCTTAACAATTTTACCGCGGCCGTGAGTGCTCTATGATGGTTGTTATTTTTCAACAGCTGTAATGAAGTTACCAGTTTGAACCATCAGACATGGCTGCTGCATATTTGTTGTGAAAAACATGCCTGATCATCTGCAGCTCCGTTCCATATCCAAACCCGCTCGCTCTATGCACGCAACAGTGCTTCCACGGGAAGAATCGGCCAATCACATGCCCAGAAATCGAGTGGTGTCACCACTAGTATACATTCTGCAATTTCGCGACCCAGTACCAGTAGATCCGCAGCCCAGGGTTTGGGGACCACTGCTGTAAATAACATATTTAACACCACCAGGGGACGGTAGTAGCTCAGTAGAAGAGTGTCCGCCTCTCAATTGGAAGGTAGGGTGTTCGTTCGATCCACGGCCACTGAAAGTATAGCCGTACCGTTCCTTGGGCAAGAGCGTTCACCTCAACCCCCTAGGCACGAAGTAAACTTCAGACTTTGCCTGCCGCCAATTGCCGTCAACAAAAAAATACACTTTTTTCTTCTTAAAACAGATTGATGGTTAACATTTTTGAATACACAACAATAATTTCTGGAGACCTGTTTATCGCTTTTCTGCACTAAACTTTTTTGAGAAATGTGCTTGTGAGCAAAGACATTAGAATTTTTTATATAGCCCTGAATAAAGGACCTTTGCTAAGCAATTACCTATCTTACAGCAGAACAAAACTTTACAGCAAATAATCAGAGTGTGTTGGTCTCATGCACGCAGATAGAACTCGTGCATCAGAATTATTTGCAAATGGTTTCACTGACAATTAAACGCTATAGGTTTGCTGTACATTTTCGAGGAATCAAGCGACTGGATTCTGATTCCATGACTTTGCAATGATTCAGACTTGTACATGTCTGTTTTTAAGTAAAGGTATCCATTAAGTAAAGGTACCTTTAAGTAAAGGTAGTTTTAAGTAACTAGTATCCACAAAGGTGACGAAATCGAATGAATCAACAAATCGTTTCAAACAGGAAATCGATTTCACGTAAATCTACGAATCCTCAGTCCTGGAATCTGCAAGCAACACTTAGGGTTAAATGCTGAAGAACTAAAGCAAGGTCAGAGAAAGCCAGAAGATTACGGGTAAAATGAAGAAACCAATAAATCAAACAAAACGCAAGCTGCGGTAATTGAAAACTTATTTGATCCCTTTCTTACCACACATACAGCTTTGTACGGACTTTTGTACCTCCCTTCGCATGTTTGCAATTCAAATCCCTTCAGAGAATACATCTGTCAACCATATTTCATACGACCTCTAAAGACCGCCTTTGTACTTACGCATTCTAATACCAGCTTTGTGTTGCATCACAGCCATGGCGCTTGTAGCTGTGATTTCAAAGTTGTAGTTTGGTTGCTCTGTAAATTGCGGCAGATCATTTTTTTAATTTTAGAGAAAGTACGTTTTTCAAAACAGTCTATTTTCCGGTTTCTCTTGCTTCAGCTCGTGTTTTGATTGATTTATTCACATAGACCTACGTTGTCTTGATTTCTATGCCTAGCTTTAGCCCCTCGGCATTTCACCAGTATGCATTTCTAGCGATTTTGGGATTGAGGATACATAGAGTTTCGTGAAATCGATTTCCCGTTAAAACATATGCTGATTGATTGGACTTCACTGCTTTGTGGAATCTAGTTACTAGGTTTTTATTGAGTTTGTTGTAATGACCCTTTCTTTATTTCTCACTTCACTGACCACTCTCAAGCAAATTTTCCATTTTTGCCTACCTGACAATTCCACTACCTTTTGGTAGAAAACGTTTTATTTTGATTTGCTTCCTGATTATCTATAAATGCATGAGATGAACAGGCAGCTCACCATCGCATGAACATAAAACCAAACTGACAAAGATTTTTAAAAAGTTTTATCTTTTAAAAATTAGGTTCAGAGTCGGCTTTACGCATTAGCCCAGCGGTGACAAGATTTTTATACTGAGACATTAGGTAGTGTTAAATTTGTGCTTCTAGACAGTGCAGCATTGAAATGGTTGACATGCGAGGACGAACAGCGCTGCTTGTGGCCTGTGCGAAGGGCAACAGCGACATCGTGCGTGAATTGTTAAATCACGGAGCGAATNTTCTCGCAACTGATGACCAACAAAAGAACTGCTTGATGTTGGCTGCGGAGGCAGGGAATAAAGAAACGGTTTTGGTAAGTTTAATTTGTTTCATACGTCCAGCTAATACTTAATCTGTTTTTCTTAACAGCATATTAGTGCACTAACCATACTGCCTGCTGTATGCTGGACATTCAGTGTATAAATCGGTTACTACCATGAAAAGGGACATATATTTTGCTGGAAAGAAAACGTAGATTTGTTTCACTTTCCTAAATGTTATTGTTCTTCTGCTGTGACTTGGTGAACACCATTTACCTAAACTGTTTCGACAAAAGAAAATTACTGACGAAGAAATAAAGCATTTGTTATTCGCATTTGAACGAAACAAAATCCGACATCTCCAAACCCAAAATTATTGAACCGTTTACTTGCAGGAAATCTTCTTTCATCCGGACGCAGACAATGTGCTGGATAAACAAGACAGGCTTGGAAATGCGGCATTGCACTATTCGGCACTATCTGATGATACAAGCATTTTGGAAGTATGCTTGAGACGTTTTATGTGTGCATGGTGAATTACAGCAAAAAGAAAATTTTCCTGCCCCTGAAAGGACCACGAGAGCACAAAATGTTTGGCTTTTGAGGAAAATTTGGCCATAACCTACCTACCGACTGCGCTTGAGAGTAAATATAGACATCATCAGAAGCGGAATTTTGTGTAAGGTGTAATGCTAAAACTAGCATTCAGCTATGATTAGTTGGTAAGTTTTCGAATTCATTCGAAAATAAAGATATTCTGAAAGCTTTGTGTTTTATAGATTTTGATAAACCGTTGAAAGCTTATTGACTAATTAATCTGAATCCATTAGAACAAATGTTAGAAAAAGTATGAATCATCCATGGCAGATTGTACAACATGAAAGAAGAATATTTATTTGATCGTGACATGAGAAAACGCATGTTATAGAACCTACTTCACTTTTTTCTTCTTCACAACTACAATCCCTCTTGCAAGTACGTTCTGGAACGTCGAAGTGCCTTGCTATTTTTGCGCAACGTGGTATGCGTCCGAAAAGTCTTTCTTTGCTTTGATATCAACCAGTTGCGACGTTTCTGTGCAGTGCTCCTTTGGCATAGTGCTAAGGTGAAAACAAGTATGATTGAAACAAACGAAATATCATAGTTTTCGTATTCGCAGTTTTTTTTAGGCGTTTTATGGATCTAATTCGGGTCCCTAGAATTGAAAATCGGGTTCCTAGAATCAGATAAAATTATCAGCGAGTCCCTAGAATCAGAGAAAATCGGGTCCCTAGAATCAAGGAAATCGGGTCCTTGCACGTCCGTACAGGTACCTAACATTTTCCTTAAATACACCCTGGTATTCAGCAAAAAAATGTAAATATTTTCTCCTTGTGTTTGACAAGAAATGACAGCAAGTAGTATACGGAGTTTGTTTAAAAGATGCTGCAGACATTAATCTACCTCCAATAGCAGATTTCATTTCCATAAGAAAACTTGATTAGTTTCTGTAAAGCAAAGTTATTTTAAAACAAATGTTGGCATTACAAACGTTCATACTGTTTTCAGTGGATACCAATCACTGAACGATTCGCGCATCATACATTTCGAATAACACATATTAAAACTTGTTACCTAATGTTAGATTTACATTTCATTTTTTTCTCTGAACAAAAGCTCTACGCAAACAAATGTGTTTTGAAAAACCTTGAAATTAATGAATTTGAAATCATTTTCTTCTCTTAAATTTATTCTAAAATTACACATATCATTCAAAATTTAATTATTCGATAAAATTTCATTTTCAGATTTTGTTGAACAAAGGATCTAAACCTAATGTTCGAAACCAGCATCATGACACAGCTCTTCATGTGGCCGCGAACATCGGGAACGTCTCTGCTGCCAGTGCACTTCTGTCCAATTGCAACTCCCTCGTCAACGCACCAGACGTCGAAGGCAAAACACCGCTGCATCTGGCGTCATCTAGCGGCTTTCTGAAAACAATTCGTACAATTCTTGTTTCTGGAGCCAACAGCAGAAACATGTGAGCATTTGTGAAACCAACTAAAGCATATTCATTTTGTTTCATAACAAATGTTTTCAAACGACATGTCCCTGATATTCTTGCGCTTTGGTGAAGTTCGTGCATGCCGAGATGTGTTGTCCGATGTACTGATGAATATCGGACACATAATGTTCAGTGCGTGTCTACAGTTTCGACATTCTTTCGTCGGTGTGTTGATAAATTTGTTGCCAATTTTTCCAGTTCATGCTCACCATACATAAGCGTGTAACAGTTGTGCGCTACTCAATGGCGTAGCAAGGCTGAGTGTCGACCGGTGCCGACCATCAAGTCCCGCCCTTTCCGCCACTCAAATTTGCTTAAAAGAACTTAAAAAGAAAAGAGATCATTGTTAACGAATATTTTGCGGGTGCCGATGATCCCAATTCTTATAACAAGACTGTTTAAAGCTGTGTTTACCGCACTAAACTGTCAACCTCTTTCCTTGTCCTATAGGACGGAATCGACATAAATCAACAGATGTTTTACTAAGCGCACTTGCACGCGCACCATTCTACACGTTGCCTTCACCGGCTAAATTTTCCTCATTTGTTGGCTTTCAGTCTGCGGTTAGCCGTACCACTTAGCTTCAACCGTTTGCGCATTCTAGCCGATCAAACGAAAAACACAAAAAGTTACTGTAAGGGAAGTGATGACGGCATACCTACTTTACAGATGTAAACATTTATATATGTTAATATTTGGTGCAGGATCCCCGTTTGCAACTAACACAGATTAGGCTACATATCTACTGCAAACTATAAAAATAAATTCAATATGCTAATCTCAGTAATAAAAAGAATATTTCATTGTTCTAAATGTTCACTCCATTTTCACTAGTGGTTTATTTATCTTAGAATATATAGTAGGCTTCAAACGTTGACCTGCAAACTTGGTGTAGCTGTTACAGTAGGCTGGGCTTCTTCCAATTATGCGTACATAGTGTTATTCCTTATGATCGTTCGTTAGCAACAGACGTCTATTTCGAAAATTGTCGTACCAAACCCTGCCAGGTGAGACATCTGCGTTTTCATTGCTCAGCAGTGTTTACGACGTCTTAAAGTTCAAAGGTAATCGCACTAACCAACTTTATTCAGTATAGCCATTGATACGATGTGCAATTGCTTCGGCAAACGGCCCCTTTATTAAAAGCCTTCACCAAACTAAACAATTAAACACATCGTTCTCGCCCTTGCGTTAGGTTTTCCGACTAAGATTCATCGCCTCTAACTTACCAAAATTAGAGCAATACATTTTGTAAGATTTTCTTGTTGAATAATTGCAAATATCAAGTGTACCGTTAAACAAAGGAGTCAAACCTTCTACGAAACTCCCATTGTTTATTTGGAACTGATGCACTCTACTTTTAGTTCAAGCCTACAATCAGAACTCTAAATTACCCACGCAAAGGCATCAACTGAACCATCTCGCTTCAAGAACGGCATTTCCCTGGTAAAATCCTAGGGGTAAATTAATTAATTATGTTTTTTTTGGCCATGACTTGCGAACCACTAACGCTAGGTGGTAAATCAAATACTCTAAAGACGAAGATTTTCGCCTAATGTATTGAAAAAACTGGTAAAATGCCGCTTGAACTTTTTTCTCAGGCCATGACAAAGTCATCCAAAAATCCCTTGACCTCCCCAATTGTGATGTCGCACTAAAAAATTTCGAACCCAAAAGTACCCGGGCTTTTCAATCGAAATTAGGATGCTTCTTCAGAGGATTTGAACAGCTCTCCAGCTTTACCAGCTGGAAAGTTATGACTGGACAAAGACCAAGCCACAACATTGGCTTTGCGGTCTGTAATGCATTCCACAATATAATTTGCTTTGGCCTCAGAAAAGCGTACGCTGTATTCAATGCTAAAATGCAAGTGGGTTACCATACATAAAAAATTGTTGCTGAGAGTAAACGCAAAACGTATATTGATGAACTGTTGAACTTGTATAAGTGGTTGGTGATTGCAGACCTTGACGGAATCCAAGGAAATGAAAATTTGATTTTTTAAAAATCCTCAAAACGTAATTAGAGTTGATCAAAAATCCTTGGTTAATCAGACACTAGACGAAACGAAAATGTTCCAAATCTCTGTGATTTTACTTCAACGACGACAAGCCATCAATTTCAGGTTTGGCTATGCAGACATAAAGTGGAAAATGTGTATAATCTGTTCAAGCAATGCCAGCTTGCATTTTTTTTTAATTCTGAAGATATTTTAAATTTCAAAAATTATCGATTTGTTATCGCTTTTTCAAATCTTTTTCTTGTATTTCTTGTAAATTACTTTTTAAGCGATTGCCAAGGATGGACTGCCCTGCATTGCTCAGTTTCCGGAGGAGATGAAGAATGTGTAGAGTTACTTCTGCAACACGATGCCACACTTGTTGACACGACGACGCTAAATGGCGTAAGTATGATCGTGTTTGAACATTAGAAAGGAATAGAATTTCGTATTACTCTCTTTTTATGTGTCTTGACTCTAGAGTTTTCGAACGTGACCCATTATCACTTTCTCTGTTCCATAAGTCGCGTGGCTACTTACGTAGTGAATGCCGAAATAGTGGCGAGTAAAGCATTTCCATTCGTGACGTTTTCCCTTGTATTCATACTTTATCACTAGCAAGAAACAGCAAAGGCAGAAAATGTAGTTTTTCAACTCTTTGGTTCGATCTGACGATAACAAAATCCCGTCTACCAGATTGAGTTACAATTGCTTAGTCCCCACTACACCAATAAACAGAGTGGTTCCCCAACAAACATGGTGCTATATGACATGATATTTTAGGACATGATTTCTTCGTAGTGTCTTTGATGTTTCTGTGACAGTGTTGGGATCAGCCGGGACTGTTAGCTCTTCACAATACCACTTTTTTGTTTACAATTACATTTATGAAATGATTTTCATCAACGAGTAATTAACGGTCAACACGTTCTTGCACATTTGTAACTTTTTACAGAAAATATGCGATTCACAGCTAAATAAAACATTTGTACGAATACTTAAGCAGTTAACATATTGTGACATAACACATTGTATGAAGATGATTATGATATGCACCTCATGCGCAGTTTGCAGTTGATTATACTGTTATCCTGTTGTTCCTGATTTTATATTTTTCTGCTCGCAGTGATATTTTCTGCTCCATAACCTCAATAGCGTTTAAAGCTAAAAGCTGAATCTGTGTGTTCACGTCTAACTGACAAAACATCAGGAAGAAATGCAGCTTTCCACCACGTTTTTTTTACTTAGATGCAGAGCGCAACACTTTTAATAATACTTTGTCGTAGGAATCTCCCTTGATCTTAGCTGCTCGATTGGGAAAAACAGAAGTTATTTCTCTGCTTCTTCGCTGGAAAGCCAACGTAGCTGCGAAATTGGAGGACGGCAGAAACGCGTTAGATGTCGCTATTGACGGTGGTCACGAAGATTGCGCCATGGTTATGATCGAAGATGAATCATGGAAAAGATCATTGAGGAATGCCACAGAAGTTACTCAAAACTCTAGTATGTTGTTTTTGACAGGAAAATACAAATATTTTGAGTAAATAAATTTTTTAATGTTTCACGTATTTTGCAGAAATCACAACCCCTTTAAGAAAACTAATCATAAGCATGCCTGATGCGGCGGAGGCAGTTCTTACCAAATGCATGACACATAACCACGCAAAAGAGGATGATCGCACCTACCAAGTATTTATGCTTTTTCGTTGAAGGCGACATTTTTGATGCCATCAAGTAGACGACAGCTATTTAAACCTTTTGTCAAGTTTTAAAATACACAGGATATTGAATGCCAATTGACGTCCAGATTTTTAATGTTTTTCTATATTTTGCAGATGAATTTTGATTACGAATTTCTTGATGACGTGTACGAAATTGTGAGATGGTCAAACATCTTAGAGAGCGACATCTTTATTCAAGAAAATTATGTGAGACGTTCATAGTGAGATATATTTTTCGTAGCTTTCTCTGAGCAAAGTATTAACAAAGTATGAAGAAATATTTGTAATGTTTCAAAATGTCCATTCCACTCGAAAGGTGCAAACGTATGTTTGCAGCAACAAATGCAATGCCAATTATTTTAGAAGGTTTAAAGATTTACTGTACTTTGTTGCTTCAAAATATCTTCCTGGACAATTACAATAGGTAGCAAGCTGTTTAGTAAATACAGGAAAAATATAAGTGACACTTTTGTGAAATTCAAGTGACACGGATTTTACCTTGAATAGTGAAGACACAATTATATTCTGGAATATTTTTGTTAAGCTGACTACAGAAACCCAGAAAACGTTTTCCTCTGAAAGTGTTTTTGACAACTAACTGCCCTTCATCGCTTTAGCATGCCACATAATTTCGCAAACTCGTAGACACCGACAGAACCAAAACGACATTGTTGATTTCGTTATGTTGCGGAAGGATTGATGAAAAGCAAATAAAAAACAAGATCACCTTTGAAAGCCCAAAACAGATAATTTTCTCTGGTTTATAACAACTGCTTACCGAGCAAAGTTTGAAGTAATGCCATTCACGAAAAATGATTTTCAGACATGATCTTGATTGTCTTTGTGGAGATGCATATCACAAAGCTTCAAGTACATCAGAGCCAGAAACATTGTGAGTTTCCCAAAAAGGCAAAACGGCCCTCTTGTGATACACACGCAGACAATTAATATATTTGGTAGCACAAAACACTTTGCCCACTTCTTGGTGTCAAAACTGAAGAATGTCAACAAGATACTTTTTACCTTTATTTCGTAACCTCGAAATAGCAACATTTCAAAGAATACAATGCTTCTTAACTGTGGAATCTCTGAGCAATATCTAGACCCTCGTGGGGGGCCTGTCAACAACCTGACAGTATGTGCTGCTCGAGTTCAATACAATATGATTCTCGTACAAATCTCGGTTACTGCAATTTTACGATTTATCTTCTAATCTGAAACAGTCTTTTCCAAATGACAAAACAAAACTCCGGTAAAGGTAACACAGAAGGCAGTAGTAGCACTAGTTATATTTTCAAACATTCGTGTGCATTAAAACAGTTTTGGATGTAAAATGCAAGCTTTTAACACCTCTTCTAGGTGCACGTATCTGATAGGCGATATATCAGCTTTACCTATTGCTGTTACTGGATCTATTGTGGTCGGCGTGAATACCAAAAAGGCATTGTTTTGCCAAAATATATGGAGATAAAGGAGATATATTTACGTTTTTGGAAACTTCATCGTATTCCGACCTTTTTTGATCCAAAAAACACAAATTAGCTTTTTCACGCCACTTAGCAAGCAGTAACAGGCCATTGCTATGCACTACTTGATCAAATATTTACAAAGTAACAGTCAATTCTCCGTAAGGGTGCAAACAAGTTTGGGTTTTTCCTAAAATATATTTGGCATATGCATTGTAGTGATATGGGTGTGCAAGCTAAATGAAAGGAAAATCAAAAGTTTATGTGGCACTTGAAGATTCATTTCGAAAAAGAGCTGAGTATGCCTGCTAGAGGAGAAATATATCCTCCGGATAACACTAGCAACTGTGATTTGTAGTTGTGAAAAGTTCATTTCCATAAACAATAGATTACTTAAATTATTTACAGAGTAAATTGCTTATTAGCCGCAAGCACGTATTTATTGGTAAAAACCCCTCGTAAATTTTTATTAGCTTACTGCAACGTTCGGCAAACCCAAGCTAAAATATTTTTCTATGAATTTTTTTTTTTTTTTGATCAATTCTTCTTACGAAAACAAACAAATCAAAATTACGCAAGTTCGCATAAACATGCC
>JGI24021J15306_10001812_pt1 | contig 21835 bp, 13 predicted proteins | sample Ectturendosymbi1_FD_15306 | JGI IMG/M metagenome (IMG submission 15306) | reverse complement strand
AAATACCAATAATAAATGCTATTGTTGTTAAACAGTGTCCATGGCAGGATCTCAAACTGCTCCGAGGGCCAAATTCGGACCTATGAAGTAACCCGAGGGCCGCATTATGGCGCTGATGCCAAAATGGCGGTATCAGAATTTAACTAGGAACACCTTACTGTATATATCTTGTTTCCTGTGAAATATATTATGAGCTACAGGCAAATAATTTCAATCCGTCTCTACGTTATTTCGAACGGAACTTGTTCACTCCCTGACCTTTTAAACACCGGTGAATAAGGTAAATGACTGAAATCTTGATTATATAAAAATTCCTAAGACGAAATACGGGCCGCAGAAAATGTCCTCGCGGGTTTGAGATCCCTGGTGTATGGCCTACTGTAATTGCGTAACAAAAAATATTTTAAAACTGAATTGCTTCTTAGCCAAGGCATGAGCTTCAAAGCATACAAAATGTACGTCACCGCCATATTCACGCATTTAGTTGTAAAACTGTACAAAACAAAAATCTACGATTTTCATTTAAAGCTACGACTGATGCTGCAGTCAAGAGCAAAGCATGCACTATTTGTGGCATGCCAGAGTCATCAGAGAGGAAATTTTACGATGGTCTTGTAATGAAGTTCACATCACCAATAGGTGGGATACAGCAAGCTGATGCGCCAGAAAGAGCTGCAAAAAGCGGTACTCTGTTTTTACTTTCGGATAGTGATTATAAGCGTTTAGATATAAGTTTATATTTCATTATCACCAACTTCCACTCGGATCCTAAACCTCAGGTAAAGGTCAGCTATGGCATGAATTCTCCGGCATTTACACTACACAATGTTTAATTAATCATGGCCACTTGGTAAACCATATTGCTTTGATCAGGTTCGAGTAAAAGTTTAAATATAATATTTTTTAAAGCAATTTCGTTGAATTGCACTGACGCATTTCTTTGCCTTACACATGAAAAGCTTTATTACCTTGATATTTGTTAATGCTACTTTCGAAATTTAGAGGGGGGACAAATCCCCCCCTTGCTAAGACCCTGCCTTCAGCTACGTTTTCCCCCTGGTTCAAAGTTTCAGTTACGCCACTGCTCGTGGTCAATTAAAAATCAAAATTTTCAGGCTTTAACATCAAATTTCAGGTGTAAACATTAAGAGGTCAAGACTGTTATCAATACTTTCTTATAACCTACACCGGCACAAAAAAGGATGATTTTATTGGAAACTAGAACCTACATATATATCATGTTTGCTACAAGCTTACGAGAAATCAGCCGACTGGGCTCTGATTTTATATCTTTGCGATGATTCGGACTTGCATATCAGTGTTAAAGTAAAGAAATCTCCACCATGGCGACGCAATCAATTTATTGGCAACTTTTTTAATAAGAAATCGAGTTCACGCAATTCTCTGATAGCTACCTCGACCGGAAAAATGCGAGGCCGTTTTGCAGTACGATAAAATTGTATTCGTGTACGGCCAATTGCGGAATGAAATAATCTATTCGTAGGCAAAATAGTTCATTGCAAAATTGTAATGAACTAAGCACTATTGGAAATAAGTCTTGTGCACTCACACAGAATATAACATTCCCGCTACAACATTTATTTACAACCGTCCTGTTCAAATTTGTTAACGACAACCAGTTTCTAAACGCGTGAAAACCATTGTGAGTTCGTCTATTCCAAACAAACACAATCGACACCAAAACATCACCATTCAACCATGCACCTATTGAAGTTTTCTTAGAGCAGTTCTTTAATTGCTGGTTAGAAGAGCGGCATGTTGTTCTCAAAGGAAATAATCTTCAATCGGGGAAAAGAATCAATCATCAGTGCTGAAGCTACCAATCGCAGCTGGATCATATTCAGATTTGTTGCAACAAAACTGCTATTATGCGTCGCACAAATTCAGTAAAGGTATCGATTCAAGATGGTTTCGAAGTTTTCCTGTTGTCCTGATCGATTCTCCGGATTTCCGTTCTGTACAATATATTGCTCACACTCTTCCAGCGTTGCACTTCCACTTCCAACTTTTGCTCCCAAGACGTTCGAAAAACTTGCATAGCGATCCTGATTTATAAGTAAGAAAAAGGCTTTACTTTATTCACTCCTAATATTAAAGATTTGCTGAAAATCTTTCGCTGTCAATCGTTTATCTTTCCATAAGTTTATTGGTAAAATCCGAAGCTTTCAATGAAAGTACAGCATGCTTGTAAACTTAAAAAGCGTATCTTTAACTACGCAAGATGCCCTTTTGTTAGGAAAAGCAACAGACTATTTTCTAGAATCTTCTTAATCATTTGATGGGATGTGCTTTCGCGAAGATCTCGAAAAACAGTTCGATCGATTTTGCATTATGACGATAGTCTCTTCCGAGATAAATGCCTTCTTCAAAATATTATACGTATAAAGTTATGTACTGCAGTATCAAATCCCGACTGGGCAGTGTCAGTCAAAATGAATTGTCTGTTGCAGTCAAAATTAATTATGCATTGCAGTTCCTGCAGTCCGGTGGCCAAACCCCAGATTTTTAAAGAACCTTGCAATACCGTCCGTACAAATTTTTTTGTTGTTTCTATATTTCCGAGGTGTGCTCTTTAATAATCTGAATGATGCCACTCTGTCATCCTTGGGCATTCCCCAAAATGTAAAATAAGGCCGTCATTACAGAAAATATTTTTTTCGTCAATATCTCAGTCACTATACATGGTATCAAAATATTTTTGGTTTCTATCTCCATGTTTTGAGGGTTAAAGAATTTAATTTAGTTATTTCAGAAAAGATTACACCATTGTATTGTGCTGAATAGGGATATTCAGTTCAGGCCGACATTACTGAAAAAAGTGAAAATCCCGTTTATGTCCATATCTCAGTAACTGGACATTGTATCGTAATAATGTAGGCGTTTATATATGTTTTACGATGAAATAATCAGAATAAACAGTTTCAGCCATAGGTGGCAGAACCGATGGGGCCGCATGGGCCTAGGTTTGCAAACATTTTATATTTGCATGGAATGTTAATTGCAAAAATGTGGGTTGTGAACGAAATTGAAACCTAGGTTTTCAAAAATGTTTTTCAGGTCGGATATGATTTTTGCATCACAACTATAGCCATACGTGCAACGGATTATTACATTGCTAGTTTTTGTTGGAAATGGCCAGTGCTAGTTTTTGACAACTCCCAGAAATTTCAGAAATATGGCACAGTGTAATTTGTGCCATATAAGCGTGTATAAAGGCTAGTATAAACCGCAAAGATACGTGCAATTGTTCGCGAATAGAACTGAGCAAAACACAAACAAACGCGAAGCCAATTGGGGGCTTTCATTTTTCTGATACACCTCAAGTTATTCACTGTACTGGCGTCCCCTGGTTTCATCTGACTTTGTGAATTCTGTCCCACAAGCCGCGATTTTCATATCCTTTGGTAGGGCATGTCTTCCCTGTCTAATACGCTTTTACGGATTGCCAATAAGTTTTATGAGGTTAAAGTGTTATGTCCTGCTGCACTACTTCCTGGTACATGGTCAATCATCATGTTCACACTAAAGTTCGTTCTTTGCGGCTCTTTCGCATCTACAGACCATTAGCAACGGCTTGTTAAAACACCGCACAACCGTTTGTCCGCACTATTTTGTACTAACATTTCTCATCCGGTCCAGTATGCCATCTTGCTTTATCTTTGCTGCCACTCGCAAAGCTTTGGCAAAGCAGTCCATCGCCCCCACGTGTGCGATCATCATATCCACCACATCTGTGGACTCTCGTCGAACTTTGCAGTCGAAGTTTAAGCCGCCAGGAGCGAGCCCACCTTGATTAATTACAGTCTGTAGAAACACGTTCGCATCAGCTTTTGACATTGGTCTTTTGCTTACTTTCTTACAAACCGCATCATACACGCCCAACTGTACAAAGAAATATAAAAGACTAACATTTCTCTCAGCGTTTGTTTTTCAAAGTCATAGTGATGGTCTTCATCAGAATTATAGAGGTTTCCCAATAAAGGATAGGAGAGTTTTCATCTCCTTAAATACTAAAAAGTGACATTTTTCACGTGATACAGATGCAATTAATTTTTTTTCTATCGTTTTGCACGATCACTTCGGTTAACTTCAACTGCTTGTGGTTCCGTTTCAATTAAAAACATCATCTACTACCCTCATGATCGCAGTCGCGTTCTTCACATCCATCGGAAACTGATCTGTATCCCAACCCAAATCGGGAGATCCAGTATTTGAGTCGATCGATCCAAGTAATTGGTAAGCAGATGCCATCACGACGTCATGCTCATGGGAATGCCCGGCAAGGGTTGTGTGATTTGGTTCAATGTTAAGCTGCGTGCCGAATAGAAGTTCAAATTACAATTTCAACAAAAAAGAACAGACGTTGAAATGTATTTCGAGCAAAAATTGCTTACTGAAATACACACAGCTAATCATTACCATTGAACTGCACGAAAAACGTCAAAGGCATGTACTGTCAAGATGACTGAACAGTGATTCTGCGGAAAAATACTAACGTTTTGGATCTAATTTCAACGAGCTCGAAGGACCTCAGTTAAATTTTAGCGGGGGTACCAAGACCGATACTTGCATAGCTTCTTTGTGTAGTAATGAGATAACAGGTAAACAGTTGCAATGCTAAAATTTTCAAATAGATTAATTGTTATACTGGCAAATAGCTTTCACTAGTAATTTTGGGCTTGATTATATAAAAAACGTAGCATGCATACATTCATCCTCCCGGGCCCCGGTACCTACCGATCCCAGGTACAATGTACCTTTTGACCCCCTCTCACAGGCCCTGCAAACTCATTTCATTAAACTCTGTTAGCAAAGCACACAACCAGCATGACGAATCACTGCATCGAAACTACACTGCCACAGAAAGATTACCTTGAAGTCTTTGTCCAGTCCATACGTTTTCAAGAAAGCGATAACAGTCATGGCATCTTGAAAACAATGAAAAATGCCATGTTCAAAAAATATCATGTCAAACATGTCATGTGATGAAAATAACAAAGCAAATCATGCAGAAACGTTTTAAGCTGAAACGTTACGTAATGGGTGGCGGAAAAATGCAATCTGAACTTTTAAACATATTTCACTTTTTTATGTGGAATATACGTCTTTTCAGGCAATTAGAACACGCCAGACAAATGATATTGCCACAAAAAAAATTTTTAAAGCCAATGTAAACTGTTGGATTATAAACCGAGTTAAGCATCCATGCGTTCTACCACAGCAGTTAAACAGCATTAGTAAGCAATTTTGAAACTAAATTTCGGGACATTTTCCAGACTTAGGTTTTAACATAGCAAGGTCAAATACAGGGACTATAATAGTTAACACGACTAAAGTAAAATTGTCAACCTTATCAAAAGTATATCAGAATAAATTATAAGAATGCATGTGAAAAGATGAAGTTTGGGAAATTGTTTAGTTTTTCATACGAAAAGGCCAAAAAAGTTTTTCGAGACTTTTCCATGCTGGAAAATCAGCAAACTCTCCATTCTTTTCCAGAATCCGTAACAACCCTGAATTCAAAGCTGTAGTTTTGCGGCAAGTTTTCGAGGAAGTAGCCGACTGCACGGGCTCTGCTTGTATGACTTTCAGATGATTCTGACTTTAACATTTCTGTATTCAAGTAACTAGTCTTCACAAACGCGACGCAATTGAATGAATCAATTCTTTCAAATAGGAAATCGATTTCACGCAACATTACGCATCCTCAGTCCTGAAATATTATTCAAATAAAGCACATTTTTTGCGCAAGGGGCTTTCATTTCGAAAGTCGTAAAGTGCACTAAAAACAGCTTATAACGTCAGTTCCTATCAAATCCCCTTGCGTTAAACCAGGCAATGTTAAGTTATTTATGAACTGAACAAAGGTTTGCCAAAGAATGCCATCAGATCAAATTAGCTTTGTCTTGAAAAATCTATCGTCAAGTTAAGATATGATTTAGTTGCATAGAACATTTACTTATAGGCTGTTGAAGGTAAAGATGACAAAGTCCTAATGTTTTTCAACCAATATTTCGAAGACTCGTTGCTATGCATTGTTTCAAAACGTTGTGATGCGAACAATAACAATAATCGGATAGTTGTTCGTAGCACACCAATTCACTTCAATTGCAGCCGTCTGTTACTATGAAGTTGCAGCATTGCTTCACGCAGCCATTCGTTATACGGTGCAAAGGCGTGATCTCTCGTCTGATGAATTTTACATAAATACGTTAACTTGCAAAATTATTTTATATCAGTTCGGTGCATTTCGTACTCTGCAAGTTAAACCGCATTCCTACCGTAATCATACTGATGCTTTGTAGGTTCTTTCGGTTTAGGTTCTATCAACAACTGGCCAGTGAATCCAATCTTCTTCTTGTAGGCTGAAGAAAGATGTAAGAAAATACGGATATTTGAAGAACATGGCAATAAGCTCACACAAAATAACATGGATCATGCTGTGAAGGTAAAAGTACTAGCCAAAAACCTTTTTCATTCTTAAAAAAATCTATGTGGGAAATCGCAACTGCTGTGTTGTTTGTAAACGCACGAAATTTTCAATAAAAATTCTCGTGGATCTTTTGTTCCACTTATTGTATATACGCGAATTGTCTATAAATGTACAGCTGTATATATAATACAATATATCCTGGAAATTTATTTAATCGTTGAATAATTTCATAGCTGTGTTAGGAAGCACTGCATGCTTGAGTTTAATTGATGCGCAGAAATAAACCATGCGTTATCTCACCAACAACCATCTTCAAAAAACTTGCCAAATGATCCAGTTCTGCTCGAACGTCAGTGTTTAAAAGTGTATGATAACCTTCCCTTCCACCCCAAAATACAAAGTTTTCCGCTCCCAGTTTTTTTCCAATTTCAAGTGATTTTTTCACTTGGGCCGCTGCATAAGCGAACACGTGAAAATCTGGGTTTGTTGCCGCTCCGTTGCTATACCTATGTACAATGACAACAAGTTTCACTGAAGTTTTGCTCATGATGGATGTACCCTGTTATGTGCAGACTCTAGCGTCGTTCTACTGCTACAAAATGACTCACAAGACCGTCGAAAAGCAAGCTTCAAAAAAATAGCTCCCACGTGTTCGTAACATGCTCATTCAGCTGTTCACATCAGGCTTTACCAAAACGGAAGGAAGTAGCGAATGTACAGCACATACCTTGGATGAGCAAACAAGTTGCAAGTATTCCACAACAGCTTCACCCCTGTCTTGCTCTGAAGTTGGGCGGCGAGCTCTACCAAGCGATCAAGATTCGCGTTAGTTTCCTGCAGTGTTAAACCCTCTGGAGCAATATCTCGGTCATGAAATGTCCAATACTGCAAAAATATAAAATCGCTTTCCAGGCTTGAGTTTCAGAAAAGCTTTAACGTTGTTTTAGAAAAATTTTGCAATGTTAATTTGCCACGACTCGCGAAAAAAAATGTTTGTTCAGATTTTTAAAAACATACAGCTGTGAGGGAATTATAATTGTTTTCTTTGTACACAATTCTTTTTTTTAACAAACCACCACAATCGTAAGTGGGAAAATACCATCGCTGTACAACATACGCTTTTCTCTATATCAACGTGCTGCAGTATTAAACTGCGCATCAGCAGATTGCAAACCATATATTAGGTATTAATTTTTGTCGCATATTTCCTAGAGCTGCAATCGGCCTTGAAAGCAATTTCAGCACCAAAATACTAGCACTTCGGTGTTGCATCAGCCATACTGAACATCAGCAGATAATAATGCGTTTTTTTTTCATGTGTATGCCAGTAGGAGGCAGTCAGAATAAGAGCGCCCAAACTACAGAGACAAATAGGCAAAGGGGAGGAAAATGTTGATTGATTTTAGGGGCAATATTTTTGAAAATGGGCGCAATTTGAGGCTCCGTGGTAATTTTCCGGAGGTAATTCCACCAAACATGCCACACACTTTCTGGCCAAGTTCTTTCTCATTCCTGACTACAGTACTGTACTGACCAGCATTCTTTGGTCTGATCTACGGTTATGTAACCCGTAATCTGGTTTTGTTAAATCACGCCATTTCTTCTCCAATATTTTCAGCCACGCAACAGGCAGGGACGGATTTAGGGAAAGCGGGGCCCTAGGCCATCTTAATTTTTGGGGCCCCACGCAAGTGTGACCTGTTTGGCCGATTGTCTGAAAATCGTGAAAGTATGCCACTATTATGTGTAGTGTCCCCTCAGAAATCTCTTTTGTTGTGCCGACTTTGGTTCTACAATTGGCTTAGATCTTGAACAGAAATTAAAGCCTTTCCTACATTTTCCAAAGAACAAACGGCATTGCGATCTTTTCTTTGAATTATAGCTCTTTCGTGTAGTTCAGAAGTTTTCTTCGTTGAATTGCCGTGATTTCTAGAGTTTTTTTGTAGGTTTGTTTTTCGGATATATACATTTTCATGTGGGACCGCGTTGCCGCCATCGAAAATATCGTCTAGTTGTCGAACTGATTACCTGTACGTAAACTCCTTTGTTTATCGTACTGTAACGGTAACCACGTCTTTTGTGAAGCAAACAAGCACAATCCATTAAGTGGACACAGGGCTTATTTATGCCGTTTTGAGTTTGTCATTTTCCAAGCAATACAAAATATAGTGTTTTAATCCACTACGCCCTAGGCCGATAGTAAACAGCATGAAGACAAGTTTTGCACAGCAGCAAAGTATTGTCGCAACACCCTCAGTTAACCACATGAAGTAAGCCCAATGTCGACACGTTTTTCCCAGCAAAGCTCACGAGAAACTGTTCTAGCTGATTTAACTAACATATACAGTTTCAACAAGCAATCTCTGTTTGCGGGAAATCTAGTAAAAACAACTACACTTAGGATCCAATACTGACAATATTGCTTTTCATCGGAGTTTTGCAGTGTCTGGCGGTATTGCGTTTTTGCGAGCTTTTTGTCAGTGGAAAATTTAACATGAATTAAGTACCATTTTTTTCATTCTTTTTGTAACCGCTATCATACAGACGGCCTGACTCTCTCACGCCCAGGTGCACAATACTGTCGTGTTGTAACTGTACTGATAAGAGTCTAGAGTAGACATTTGCATTTCCGCCGGTTTCAAGGTAAATTGTGAAGTTATGCCTCTGCGCAGTTTCACAAATTTTTAGTAAACATTGAGTCGTCATAGAAAAGATCGTTGCGCGGGGCCCTAGGCCACGGCCTATGCGTAAATCCGTCACTGGCAACAGGTTCTGGATTTTGCAAAAAAAAAACAGTGCTCAAGTTGTCTGTTGTAATGAAAAAAAACAACATTCTTTTAAAAAAAACAACTTCAATTCCTATAGCCTTGAAAGCATTCGAGCGAAAACCCGAAGCTAATTCAACAATCTCTCAACAGCAGCACACAATGCCAACCAGAGCTTCTACTTTCGTTACACCTGCTTGTGAGTGACCACTATTCTACAAATTCTACTATGATTGATAAAGTGATTTAGTTAATACACTTCGCCTTTTTTTCGCAGACGTTTCGGTAGCTCCTGCTGCCATCACCAGTACATAGCAATTCGCCTTGCCAGTAAAATACCTTCACACCCAATTTTGACATGAAGTCAAAAGCAATTCTCATTCTGCGTTCGGCATTTAGTATGCTGTCTGTTCCATCGTCCCATGGTCTGATCAAAGTTGGGAAACCGAAAGGATCAGCACCTGCAACGACAAAGGTTTTCTGCATGACATGCATGAGTCAAAGGTTTAGACTTTTTTAAACTTGCCGAATCCGAATAAAACTTACTGCCACCGAAGCGACAACCCCATGAAACTTATTTCCAACTTTCACGGCGGCGTTAAACGGTAATATTTCTGCTCATTGTTTGACCCTCCAAGGCCCACGGCGGCCACTACATTTCTGGTCATAATTCGCCAGCCGATTGAGCTAGAGAGCTGTTCAAACCCTCTACGGATTCGGCAAGTCTTCTAGTATAGATAAATTTTTGTTTTGTTTTGGGTTTGGGGTTCTCTGTAAGTGACATCACAATGGGGCATGTTTTCGCCATTTTGGCCAAGAATAACGAGCCATTTTTTGGCTAAATTTTTTTTTGTAATCTAGGCTATAATCCTCGTCTGTAGATCTTTGATGGGCTTTCTAGCATATCTGGACCCATGATTATGAATGAAAAACCCCGTGTTTGACAAAAATGAAGTTCTTTGAAAGGTATGATTTGCCCTCTTAGGGCCAAATTTTAGCCAGTCATAACTCGGCTGCAGGTTGAGCTAGAGAGCTGTTCAAACTCTCTATAGATGGGGAAAAGTTGTTGTTTATACAGTATTTCAAAAAAACTTTTAAGTTTTGCGTTTTTGGTCAATGACGTCATGATTGGGGGAGATTTTGCGTTTTTTATGACGTCATCTCCGATCCAAGGAGCCCATTTCGTGGCTCAAACTTTTATTGGATTGTAGGCTATAATACGAGTGTTTTAGAGCCTTTGATCGACTTTTTAACGTTTCTGGTGCCAAACTTATGGCCAAAAAATCTCAAATCGTTTACAAAATCCTGGGGCATTTCCCTAATATATGGCCCATGCCGTCGCGTTCGCGACGATCAGAACGGCGAAGACACAAGAACATCTGCGGAAAGTTCTTACACAATGCAATTGCGAGCACTGCACAGAGTAACAACACAACAATTGTCCTTCGAGTGCCTTCGACGATCGCCGGGGCAGAAATTTGTTTAGGGTGTTGAAGAGACCGCCCATTTCTCGACCGCACGCACTTGGTCTTCGACGAAGTTGCTCCGATGGGAAGGCAAGAGGCAACACGACCGAACTACGGCGAAGATTGCATCCCTAGTTAATATTCGGTTATTTTGCCATAACTTTTGAACCAGAAACGCTACAAAGTGAATCAAACCCTCTAAAGACTCGTATTACAGCCTTGAATCCAATGAAACTTTGAGCTACGAAATCGGCTCGAGTGGTTCACTCCCACAGGTCATCCAAATGTAAACAGAATGTCATAAACATCCTCTAGTTATCTAAACATCAACAAAACGCCGGATATCCAAAAGTAAATATTTTTTTATTAATTCTAAACAACAAGACTTTCTGAGTCTTCAGAGGGTTTCAACAGCTCTCTACATTCTTCTGCTGGCGCGTTATGGCCATGGGTATAATATTCCCAGGGTCAGTATTTGTGGGAGTGGAATTTTTACCAATTTTTGTTTTTTGGGCCATAATTTTGGCTCCAGATATGCTAGCAAGCCAATCAAGGGCTCTAAAGACACGGATGATAACCTAGATTCCAAAAAAACTTGAGTCAAAAATGGCTCATTGGATTGGCGCGAAGGGCCAGGTAACCTCAGCCAAAAAGGCGCTAAAACATGCATCCATTGTGACGTCACTTATAGAGAACCCCAAATCCGAAACGAAAAAAGATTTTTTTCAGTCTGAAATGGAAGACTTACCGAATCCGTGGAGGGTTTGAACAGCTCTCTAGCTCAATCGACTGGCAAGTTATGGAGTTGCAAACTCTGGTAAAAAAATTGGCCGTTGTGGGCCTGAAGGGTTGAAGGCAGTGATATCACTAGAGGTGCGTAGGAAGTTGAAAGCGCGACCTGATGCGCAGGGGGTTGGTACTGCCAAAGTGCCAAGTTTGGTTTGAAAAAAACAAAGCTTCGCTTCATGAATGGAGGAGTTCAAATAAAACTTGTCCCGCAGACATTCGTGACGCCGCTGAGCAAACTTCATCCACACACGTTACTTAGATTTTAAATTGTTTTATTTAGTATAATATCTGATCTGCAGTAAACCAGGCCCGTTGTACCATTTTGGGCCATTGTTAAAGTTTTTTAAATCTGCATGGAATTTCCATCCGTCTTAAACGAGTTCTCTTTTTTTTAATGAATGTGATCACATGTGGCTCAAGCTACAAACGTTNTTTGTGAGGTGTAAAAAACACAGCAGACCCTGAATCAACTCCTGCGCTGTTGACAAACATATTCCCAAATATAGGGACGCCGGAACAGCGGTAGGGCAGAATAAGAGTTGAGGGCAATAAAAACTTATTTAAAAATATCGCTACCAATATGCTTGTTCTCTTCAGCAACAATGTTGATCTCAAAAATTAAAACAGAAAGCATAGAAAACCATTAAGAATTGTCTGGGTGCGCGAATAGCTGCAATAAATTTGTTTCAAGTCGATCATGATAAAACATGAGATTACCTATGGTACTGTTACGAAAAAGCACCTCCGCCCCTGTTACCCCCCTATTGAAAGGGCAAGGGGTCAATGCCCCAGTATCCGGCGTCCCTGGCCAAATAAGCGTAATGGACACAGTAAATCCCAAAGCAATTTTCAAATTCTTATCAACCACATGCGTTTTATTAATCCACTACATCTTGGTAGTAACTACTCAGATTCTTCTGTGGTACTTCTAGGCCCTGCCAAGAATCATGACGAGTTTTCAGCAATCTAATAATACATGTCCCGTTGCGTTGTACGACTTACTTAAATGTTTGCAAGGGGTGCAACGATTTGAAATAACTGACCTGTTCCTCTAAAAGTGTGCCAGTAACAGACAGAGAAGCGCAACCATTCATGCATTGGCTTTCCCAAAATGATTTCCGATTCGTTGTAATGACGAAAGCAAAGCACGTCGTCAGCAGCAGCATTGGGTTTGTACGGGACTTTTGTAATGTCTGAAAGCAAAAACAAACAGAAATACAAAAACAAGGTTCGCACCCATTAACTGTGGTTAAATTTTTTTGTAATAGATCTTGTCAAAGATCACAAACTGGGCTTTCATCGCGCAAAAATTTCCTTCAAGCGATGAAGTCTCGGCCATCTTTTGTTGTACCGTGAATGATGAGTTTTACGACGTTATTGGCGAGTTGGTGTGACTACTTTCGACACTGTCCTAACGTTTGCATAAATCTCACATGTCAATCAGTTCTTACATACATTTTCAGACCATCAATTAACGCATCTGGAAATTCAGAACCGTCGCCAGCGAATGTTGAAACGCTTGTGTGAGGGGATTTGACATTCTGAAAAGTTATTACGTTTTTTTTATCCTTCCCTCCGCCATTCACTCCTGTTTTAAAGAAGTTATAAAACACCGCAAACATGGGAAAATAACGGGGAGATATTCTTGGGTTCATNTTAACCATCCAATGCCGCAAGTGCATTCGTAGGAAAGGGGAAGAAACTAAATCAGCCCAAAAAACTCCATAAGCTACTAAAGACCACCACTATAGCAGAGTGACAAATCCTTACAAGTAGGGTCAAGTCGCTTCCAATCAAGTAGAGGCAAGCAACCAGAGAGCAGTTACTCAAGTAAGCAAAAGTGAATACAATCGCGACAACGCATTCTACTTCGGTAAAACTCGGTTAATCCGGATTCGATTTGACCGACGATTTTATCCGGTTTAGGCGAAGATCCGCATACCGAAGATGGTTGCTTCTAATCTGACGTCATCTAAGCATGGAGATATCGGTGAAAATTACTTAAATTGAACACATTTACGACGCAACAGCAGACTTTCGCAGAAGCAAAACGTAATTATTGATGCTTTTGCAATGGTACATCAGAATAGTTACCGCCATATCCAGGCAGTTATGAACAATCTCCAACTCATCATTTTAGATTGCTTGGCTGCAAAGAAATCTGGGGTTTTGGACTGACGCAGATGTTTTTGCGACTGGCCCATAAGCAGTCACTCATTTAGAGCGTAATGCCCTCCAGACATCTTACCGTGTACAATACACTCAGGGATAACGTTCGACACAAGCACACTCAACCCAACAGTCAACATATAGACTGAAACCGTGGTGCGGCGGCGTGCCTTGAGCGTTATGTTCAACATAAACCATACCCGTCTGTGACGCAATAATCGCGTCTACGATTAGTCGAATGTTGCACGCAGTTGCGGCCGTTGTTATCATAATTCTATACGCTCGTTCGTGATTTTGAGCACGCTTGTGTTGCGCCTGAAAGCTGCCGAATCGTTCCAAGAGACAAAATTCGGATGACGAGATGTGAAAAGAGCAGATTTTGTCCGGTATTGATGAAGATCCGGATTAAAAAATCCGGATAAACCGAAGATTTTTATGAAGAAAAACGTTAGAAATCATTCGTACCAGCAGTTTTATCCGGTATTGGCGAAGATCCGGATTAACCGAGGTTTACTGTACATGTTAAGTAGTAAATATCAGCAGCTACTATAAAAAAACTATCCCTGAACGTATTATGGAGAGCCAGAATAACATTAATATGCCTGCAACGTATGTTGCCTCCTGAAAGTGTCGCCAGCTGTAATAGCCATAACAGCATACAATAGCACTTTTTAAGCTGTACAACTCTGCTGGTAGGTGAAAGGGTTCATTCAGGAAAGCGTGCTAAGCTTGCGCCACGCAGCCGCGCCAAGAAACCACCAAAGCGCCCACAACTACCTGCTTGCATCCAGCCTTACATGTTAGGCATCGTTTAATTTCTTCCGCATTGTAACACACAACTTTTCTCTTGTGAGCATCCAGCAGATTCGTATTGCCAGCGACAACCGTCACATCGATTATCACTGACAGGGTATCCTCAAAAAACAAATAACGTCTGGCCGGGATGGAGTGAAGCGAGCTTACAAAATTGACGGCTTCATCAAACCATTACCAGGGACTTTAAGATACACTGAAGTTTTTGAACAGCATTTGTTGTGATGAAGTCTACGTTCGATGTTAGATAAGTTATGTTCTTCAACATAACTGAGAATGTTGAACCTGCATTTGTTAACTCATGAATAACTCATTCACTAAAAAGATTAAAAAAGGCTGTCCACTGTCCAGCCCATAGCATGCTGTGAAAAGAAAGAAAAATGGCGCTAGAGCATAGGTTCCCAACCTTTTTAAAAGCTGGGACCATTTCCATAAAACTAAAGTTACGTTCGCACCTCCTCCTTCAAAAAAGAACGTACAAATCACAGAAACAGTCCGATTTCGCAGTATCCTCATTTTTTCAATTACTTCTCGCAATACATACGAACCTAGGACTGGTGATAGCACAATAGAAAACCCTCAGTCGTACTTTCATACATTACTGCTCATTAGAAACAAACTCATTGTCTTTTTTGTTGCTTTCTCTGAAATCATTCGCTCATACCTTGGCACATAGAAATTCAGAGCCACGCGCAAATCTTTCGAAGGTTCAAATGGTTCCGATGCGTGTTTTTTGAATGAAGTACAGTAGAGAGGAAAATCCATATTAGCAAAAATATATTGTTGATAAAGGGCACTCGAATCGACAGGGCTTTTGTACACAATTTCCGGTAACTTTGCTTGTTTGAACACCAGAAACGTTCGAGTTCTGTAGCATCAAACAAAACTCTCGCCACAATTACCCCATAAACATTTAAAACGTCACAATGCGCTTACAATCGCATCACCGACCATCTGCTGCGTGGTAACCAAAGCGTGAAGCAGAGATGGCAATGCACGCATTTAACAATGAGAATTGTNACATTGGTCACGTTAACTGGATCAATTAAGCTGGATAATGTTCTTTTGAGCAATAGGACATGCAAGCTTTCATAAATCTCGGTTCTTCTGAAAAAAAGTAGTTTCAAGAACATACAAATGTCCCACACGCGAAAATAGCCTTTGGGACCCCTGAAAATCTTGTTTCGGGCCCCGAGGGGTCTTGGTACCCCCAGTTTTTTGGTGGGTTTTATTGTTTTTTTTTAAGTGGGCTTTTTTAAAAAAAACCCGGATGGGTTTTTTTGGGTCGGGTTTTTTTACAACAACCCTGGCTATAAGGTCAGTTCGCTATAACGACGCTTTTTTCCGGTCCCTTGAAGCGACGTTATACAGCAATTCTACTATACATGTTATATGTCATGGAGCTGAAACTTCGGCTATGAAGAGGTTCCAGGTTGCCAAGTCCAGATGTACAAAAAATGTTAAATCGCTCATAAAAATATTCCATAGAGCTTCAAAACATGCCAAACAACCCGAAACAGGCTAATGGTTGTCGGTTTTCAATTACTTTGATAATAGATTGTACAAACGCAAGGTTTCTATGGAAATATGCCTGGAATTATTGCGTGCAAATTAGCAAATAATTGTTAATCTCCAGGAGTACCTTACAGAAGATGCTTGATAAAAACACTTACAAATGTTTGAAAGAATAAAACAAAGGCTATATGAAAATAAAAGTATGCACTGCCGACACGCCATTACTTTTTAATTCTTAAATCTGGTATACAAGTATCTCATAAGTTAGATACGTCAAACTTCCACATAATATGTATTACAAAATGCAGTCACATAAGAAATAAAGGAAAAGTATTAGGCAAGCCACGTCACGTTTTTGAAAATGTTAGAAAAAATGAATGCATACAGAAATCTGACAGGTTTTCCAAAAGAACAGAACTCTTTCCTAACTTTGTAATGCCTGTAATTCTCTTTTGAAAGCAATTTCGAAAAAGAAAACAGTAATAATTATTCCGCACAAAATTCACGTAATCCAGCACATATATTTACTTACCTACAGGATACGAAGTGAAACTTTCCGCATTGTTTGCACGATTGGTTTCTTTTGACGCTGTTGGTGCAAAAGACGACATCGCGACTTTTAAATAATCTATTTGTGAGCGGCACCTTGCGACAAGTACAAGAACATTAGCTTGTTTCTAGAGTGTAGTCACTTAACGTTCGTTTACGAACATCAGCGGTCATATTAGGTGAGCAATGTGCAAGTGCAGCACGCATCGCATTACATCTCAACCTAGTTTCCAGTCTCGTTCTGATAAGCTGCGCTTCTGACCTCAATCCCAAACTACAGAATTTTGAAAACCCACAGGAAGACTGGGTTTTTCAAGCGTCTGGAAGCCAGTTAACGTAAGTTATCTTGCAACGGGAATATCTAAATTACTTTCTACTTACACAAATATTGAAACTACTCAAGCACGTTGCTTTGGCCTAAAAGTCGCTTGAGCTAAAGTACTGTAGAAGTACCATAAATAAAAACCACTTAGGTAGCCACAGCACAGCATAAGAAATTTGCTTAAAGTAGAACTACTTGTTTGGTGACCACCATTGTGTATCAGTACATGCAATGCAACTCGATCAAAAAGACATTTCAAGCTGGTCAGCATATTCGCACTTCGTGCCATTCACCTTAATACACTTGCTTGCTATTCAGTTTGAGACTAAGATATGAATTCAGTCGCAGAGCTGCGTGTTAGACATACTGTCATTAATTACCAGGATGTTGAATTTGATTTCGGACTTTGAACTACACCGAACACTGACTTCAGTTACTCGGCTGTCTCAACACAATCGGTTTCGTATTCTTTTCCAGTGCAGGAGGTGCAGCGAATGTTCTTATTTTTATTTGGGGTAACATGATTCTTCGCTTTCTGAGGTTTTGCTTAAGATTTCGAAAGAGACATAGAGATCGTCAATTTGCCCTGTTAGAAGGACAAAGCCCGCAGTGAACTAAGAATCTTACCACGATTTCCTGAGATAGCATATACGTGCTGTGTATTCTACACATCAACTAAACTTTACCAGGCTGCTCTGCAAAACAGCGCGAAACTTGTTTTCAGTCATGACAAATTCACTCAGACTTTACTGACTAATGTGACCTGACGATTATCTACCCGCAACTCCTCAATATCGAAACAATTTTCAAATTTGTTTTCGACTAAAACCTTTGTTGGAAGTAAAATCGTAACGCTTTGCGACTCTGCAAATTACTTAAGACCAACTGCAATAACAGCGTAGTTGATTAATAATTCACTGGCAGCTGCTGCGTTGACAAGCAAACAAAAAGGCAGTGAGTATCGCTGGTTGCTACGTTAGCACTGCAGTTATTACCATGAAATCAAAACCTGAGAAATTTATTGAGGCAAAGGTTTGAAGCTGAGACGCGAAAAATTTCAAATTCAACCGGGAGTTTAATGCACAACGCGAGCAACGTTTAAAAGGCACAAGACCTTCATTCTGTGTTTCTTCGAGTATTTAATGAATTTGTTAAAGCAGGTTTAAAAAGCGTTTTGCAATGATTGCGTTTAAAAACAAATTTTCCATCTTTTGTTAAAGTTTTTATCGAAGGAATTTTCATTTTTACCTTAAAGTACGGCAACAAGCTTNCTGCTTATTTAAATTTTATTTATCCTTTTTATACAACGTAATTATTGTATCCAGGGTGTAAGAAAGGGGGTGCAGGAGGGGCCAAGCCCTCTGGATTTAGAAATTTTATTTTTTCTTATTACTTTTTAGTAGAAAAATGCTTTTTTCTTAGTTTCGAGTTGGCAATATGAAATTTCACCACTGTTGGCTCCCACTGAAAACAATGCTTCCGACGCCAGTGTTCCCTTTAAGCCGAAAAAAACGGCACGTTCGGCACTTTTTTTGAACGCCAGCCGACAAAAATTTTGAAAATCGGCACTTGCAAATTTGGACGCAATTTCTGCCACAGGAGAAATTTCACAAAACAAAATTTCGGTATTTTTTCAAAAATGTGTGCTACATATTTTCACGATTTAAGCCGTTCTCAGGTCACAGCATGAATATACAGCAGTGAGCGGTGAAAAAAGTTCAGACGCAGTTTAGAAATTCTCCGCTTTATTCATTTGGAAATTCTCCGCCTCCAAGGTTTACGGAGAAAGTTCTGTATGAATTTTCACGATTTATGCGCCCCAAAACGAAGGTTTTTGCTTTGAAGTTCACACACATTTTGAAGTTCTCTGCTTGTAAGGTTTACAGAAAAAGCAATGGCCGCATTTTCACGATTTATGCGTCCAAAAAACGAAATCGTTTGTTGCGAAGTTCAGCCGCACTTTGAAAGTTCTCCGCCTGCAAGGTTTACAGAAAAAAGTCTCGTGGCATAGCTGGTGGGTTAGGAATGTTTGTTTCTTAGGCTGTTTCATAGTTAACCAACACTTTGTTAAGTCAGTCAAACTTCAGACAGTATGCTACAAACGATTTTCAGATTTTGGACGCAGAATTTAGCTGCTAGACGCGAAACCAATCTGAAACAAAAGAGACAGACTAAGTAAAATTCTTTTGTTGTTTGAAAACCGCTTTTATGCTCTTTTCCGGAAATCTGTCAAATGGTATATCAGTGCAGTGGTAAACATTCATGCATCGCAAATCGACTATTATGAAAAGCAGTTGGATGTCAGCCTCATTAGTCTTTGTTTAAGTCTCTACGCCTTATTGATGTTAATTTGAAAGCTTTCAAGTGTGAAATTGTACTTTTTTGAAGGTCAGCAAGTATTTATTTGCGTCGAATTAAGCTGTAAAAGGGGGACAATAGAGTTTCCTGCTTTTAGAGTTTTGGTTGCAATTGGGACAACTTCTGCAGCCAGCAGTGCTGGATGTGAGAGAGGTTTTTTTTTGATGAACATCAGTAAAACCAAACAGAGGCATGTGAATTTTATGCAGGACAGCTCGACGCTTCACACATCTACAGTCTACTAAATACATGAAATTATATTTTCGTTTAAGAACAGATAAAACGTGGAAATTGGACAAATTGATGCACTGTAGCAGCAAAAAAACACCCAGTTGAAAATCTGACAAGCTGATGGAGCTTCACAATGAAAATAACGGCCAAAGAAAACGATATGAACGACATGCAGCTTTCCTATAAACATTGGGTTTCTTCCAAGAGCCGTTGCGCATTGGACGTCAAACGCATGTCAGCCACAAATGAACAAGAACATTATATTTCATTGTTGTTTATTACATGTGATTTATAATGTTTTAGTTTCAGATGAGTCTGTATACCTGTAGTGCCGTGTCGATTCCGTGATTGCCATAGTGGTTTGTGCCAAATCTTTTTTGTTTGAAATAAACTTTCTTTAATCGTTTCAATGCCGGGCATTGCAGCCGGTCATGGGCCCACGGTGCAGTTCGTGGATTTGGTTAGGGAATAGTGGAATGACCCCTTGACCATTATTAATATCAGATCCATTCTGACCCGGAATGGTACAGCACCTGACTGGGTTCCAAATTTGGGTTAAATAATTTGTTAATATTTCTGAGGAGTACGTGACTTTGCCATCTGAAAACATTTCGGTCATGACATTTCTGTACATAAAGAACCAATAAGATTTGTTTATTCAAAATAAATGCTTATATAGGCAGGCGAAATGTCACGCTAGCTGGTGTTATACAAACTCCCTTTGACGTTGCAGCGAAGTGACAAAACAGTCTGACAGGTAAAATTTAACGTTAGTCGGCGTTATACCAAATTGATTTAGTATGTTTGCAGTAAACTGACATGAAAATCATGTGTTGATGCTGATTAACTGTTGGATCTTGGATTACGTTTGCATTTTTTTTAAATAAAACTTTTCGTTGATTGAAGTACGTTGCAATTAAACGTTAGTATGTAAGGTTTCATCGTCTGACCAAAATGTCTCGAGACCAAAACGACCAATACCGAAAAGTCCCGTGATCGAAACTAGAGATCGACCGATATGGCTTTTTTGAGACCGATACCGATATTTCCAAAATTTTTAAATCTTGTTTTCTGCTTCATTATCAAAAATATGATGCATTTTATGCCTTACCTTTTTTTCAGAAACAAAAAAATCAGGATTTGTAAGCTAAAATTTTTGAAATTGCAGAAGTTTGATCAGCCTAACTTGTTAGCATAGTATGCACTGCTTGAAATGAAGAAACACAGTGCCATGAATAAAAAAGAATGTTAAAATAACAAAGCAATAAGAACAGAAAACTGAATGAAAGAGAACTGCCTACGGTGTTTAAACCCAAAAAAGTAAAACAGTGCTTGAAAGTTGAAAGAAGCTCAACAATGAAAAGGAAGTACAAAATGAGCATCAAGTTAAGGAGGTTAAAATTGGTACAACACTGTATTTCATTAACCATTGCCAAAAATGAAAATAGTTACAAAACAGCAGTAACCTTTTTGGTCTTTGATAGTATGTTTGTTAACAGTTACTGTACTACATAAATCTTGTGAAATTTTGTTTTTTTATATATTTCACAAATCAACCTTTCAGACTGCTCTGCAACTCATTGGATTTTCAATTAGAAAAGTCAATCCATGGAGCAAAGGATCAAATTTGGAATTTTGATGGAATGTAACATTAAATAACTGCATGTCCAAAAAGAAAAACTAGTTCCATTAGTTACTGCAACTGAAGTACTGGCATTGGTATGAAATGAAATACCTTAACTGATTTGTCGATTCTTAGTACAGTAGTTCCATATCAACAGTGTAAGATTGTCATGCAGAAAGTACAGTTTTTCTGCATTTTCACCAAGTAGCCTGCAGTAGGTTAGCCGGTCATCTACAACCTAGCCCAAACAAAAGCAGCATTAGGCTATAACCCATTACCACCAGTTCGCCAATAGTAAATTCCGTAAGAACAAGTCGCCATGACAATAGCTAAGGCGCACATGTGCGCATCCGATGATTGTGCAAATGCCCCGGTAGTTCTGATCCGATCACAAACACTGCCCTTTTAAGTTGCGTTGTTGCAAACATTGTGTATGGAAAGAAATCGTTTCTCAGCAAAGAATCAGACACTTTAAGATCTTACAGAGTATATATTTCGCCTACGATGTGGGCATTAGTGCTGGGTTCAAGTAAGTAAGTAAATTTTTTGCTTATTACTTACTTAAGTAATGATTGCGACTACTTGAGAATTTTAAGTAACTTTGTAATTGTGATAAAATAAAGCCTATTGTGTTAAAACGTATTGTGACAACACAGATTCAAGATAAGAGTAATTATTTACGTCCCGAAACTTTCACGCGTGTCTCAGTTACGGGACAGCTCTAGGCTAGCTTGTTTTGCTGCAATTTTAAGTCTGCTTTTCAACATTATTAAAAATTAA
>JGI24021J15306_10001811_pt1 | contig 21845 bp, 8 predicted proteins | sample Ectturendosymbi1_FD_15306 | JGI IMG/M metagenome (IMG submission 15306) | reverse complement strand
GACTTGTGAACAATTGAACGTAACGACAAGCGTACGCGAAGAGAGATTGCGAGCATGATCTCTATTGTTGCTTGCTGCCACGGTGCGAAGCTTTGCGCACATCCCGCTCGGGATTTCCGATCGCAATATAGCAAATGATGATGGTGGCAGTGTTTTATTTGCTTTGGTTTTTATATTGTCATCATGGGCTGCACTCATTACAATCAATGGTAATTCGTGTTACTTTATCGTTAATTTTTTCCGGCCAAGTGGAACCAGTGAGTTGCTCTTATATCGCTGGTATGCTGCTTTGTTTGTCATGTTGAATGGCATAGGGTTGTGTTGTGTAGGCCAATAAATACTAAAATAGTCTAATTCATGGGTGGTCAACTTGTCTTCGACTGGGATCAACTAGAAAATTTCTTGATAACTCGCGATTGACCTGTCGGTAACAAAGTCACAAATACAATATCATATGCAAAAGTTGAGTATCACATGATGTGCAAATATAGTGCACCATGCCATCGCTTTTGATGCACAGACAGAAGGCAAAGTGTCTGTTACGCCTAAATCATGATTGTCACGCAATAAGCTGCTGAGCTAGCCTATGGTCAACCCAGGCCCGTAGCCAGGGGTGCTCAGGGGGGCGAAGTCCTCCCTATAAAATTTGTCGCCCCACCCTGGAAAAATGTGTTGGACACAGTTTGAAAATATTGGACATATAATTAAAAAAATTTGGGCCCCTCTCGGAAAACACTTCGCCCGTCCTGGGGTCCAAAGCTGGTTACGGGTCTGGGTCAGCCACTGCAATAGGCACCAAAGAATATACATGACCAACCAATTGATGGATAATTTTTATGTACCTTCTGGAATATTAATTGAAAGATGTTCTTTTTAAGGATCTTGTCAATCCTATGCAAATTCAGGCGCAATCAACCAAATGACACTTGGCGATCTATCGGCCGATGCCATCGACCTATTGGCCACCCCTGGTCTACTTTAGAGTTTAAATCTACATTTTTTTTTCTTAGAATTTTGAACATTCTACCTGAAGTTTTATACAGTCAACCCTTGCCAAAAGACAGTTTGAGCTTGTAGCTTTGGAAGCTACATACTTTTGTTATATTTCATACTGTGATCTCCACTGAGAATTACAAAATCTATTTTCTTTATTTTACCGATTGATTAAATGCTAGAGCTCTTTTGCAATGAGCCGAACCAGATTGGTTGAATTGATCACATGACAAGGACTATCCTTGGATTAGCGGATCGTCTTTGTCATATAACCTAAAACCCTAACCCAAATGGCAAACCTGTGTCTGATTTTCAAAAGTTATTAAACAAGTACTGTAACTTACATCAAACGTTTTCCCATAAAAAGAGTCATCTCTGTTAGCTGAGCCGAAACAACAATGCTGGGAGCCCAAATGACGACCACTCGCACAGCAGGAATTCCCACTCGACCAGGTTCATTGTACCTAATGTTAGTGCCACAAACTTAGTGTTATAAGTGGACGAAGCCAGACACACTGCAGTTCTAATAGAAAAATGACCACAGCAGGGCTACACCTCTGGCGGCAAAATACACATTGTTTTTCTTTTTTTCCAATTGAAAGTGCATAACATGCGATGTTATTTTTATGGATTGGGTCACAAAATGGCAGGGTGTTTTTGTTTGGAAGTAGCTATAGATCTGCTGGTGATGACATGGTTGCAATAAAATGCTGAGTTTGCAACATTAGCAGCACAGTAATTGGTAGTCATGTAGACATGTCTTAATACTGTGCAAAGGGTTTTCATGTTGACTCTGACCATGGTCAGGTGCCTTTCCTTTCTGTAGTAGTGGTTGCACTTTTCATGGTACCGTTTTAATTTATTTTTTAAAAAGTTTCCAAACTTTTCTAGTCAGATTTGCAGTTTAGGTTTAAGTGTTAGGTTTAGGTCTTATGTTTAGGATTAAAAGGATTAGGTTTAGGTTTGCTACGTTTGTACCAAGCGTAGTGCAGTCTACTTCACACTTATAATGGATTAGAGTCATGTTACAGTCGACGGATGAATTAATTTTCAAAAATAAGGGTCCACTGGCAGACCTTCAACCACTGCCTGTTTGCTGCGTATTTAGCCAGTGTTGCAATTGGATACGGATGGATGTCGGATACTAAATTTCAGAAATTATCGGATAAGGATTGGATATGGATATGTAAAAATTTTTTTGGATATGGATCAGGAGTTAATAAATCAATATCCGCTCACCTCTGTTACCTACATTGGGTGACGAATGGCGGGTTTCTGCCAGGGTTGCCAGGTTGTTATGAGTAAAAAAGGCCACAGAAACCGTTGAAAAAGGCCAGAAAGGACCAAAAAAGCCAAAAGCGAGATTAATCGACAATCACACTTTCAAACATCGATGAGATAGGTTGCACAGCACTTTCAAAAGACTAAACAAATACTTACATTTGAGTTGATTTTATTTGGCGATATTTTGTATTCCAGCAACAAAAAAAACAGAGCAAGGACGTCATTGAAGGAACCGGAGGGTCATCGGGTCAGTGCCCCAGAATAAAGTTTACAGAATAAAGTTAACTCAATTAGTAAATGTCTCAAAAGTTTTGGTCTTGCTAAATAGAAAATCTGAAACAGAAAAATTAAAGCATGAAACACAAAAACTAAAAATTACAAAATTCTAGTGCAGATTTTGCAACGAAATTGTCTGATTCTGTGTCCAGAAGCAGTGTCCAGATACCTGCCGGTGTCCAGAAATCTGTCAAAACAATCTTTCAATCTGCCAAACCGACATGACAATTAAATTGGTCAAAAGAGTCCAAAAAAAGCCAAATTTCATTTGGCCTTTTCTCAAAAATAAGAAAAGCCAAAGGAGATAGAAAAAGGTCAAAAATTACAAAGTTGGCCTCAGAAAAGCCAAACTGGCAATACTGGTTTCGGGATTCATGATGTCGTGAAAAGGACCGGTCCTTAGCCAATTGGACCTATTGCTTCCAATCGGGCCCTGTGCCAATGGGGGCCCCACGCTACACCTACTAACCTACGCAAACTTACACTTTCTTTTGAAGCTGCTTTTATGTAGTGTCAGCGCCAGGCCCACAGTATTTTTTAAGCGTGGGAACCATTGCCAACAAAAATCAAAGTTAACTGCACGATTTTAAAACCCTATTTGATCAGAATTCGTTCTGGAATCGTAACAGTGGTCATTGTTTTTCGATTGTGTGGTCTAGCAGTTAAGACAGAGAAGGCTTGAGTTTTGAAGCTGTTTTATGTTTCATGTTGTAAACGTTTCGTTCTTGGCAGGTCAAGTTGTTTTAATAGTTACTGCAAGCTGCGGCTGGATAGTTGTTGCTGTTTCAATAGTTACTGCCACTTGTCTTCTGAAAGTTAAGTTCAATTCGTAATTTAAGATGTGTGTTACCCAGTCGTTTTTTTAATAATGTTATTGGATTCCTTTGTAGAGAACCTCTTTCCCTAATTTGTTTATTGCTCTCATGATTGGTTTGACCTTCCCCATTACCGTGACATCAGGAAAAAAGAGTTTTTCTGCGCTAAAAGTAATTAAAACGTTTCTGAGATCATCAATTCAACAAGAATACCTTAATAGTTCGGCTTTTATGTCCACTAACTCCGAAATTCGCAAAGGCTCAAAAGTGGACAAAATTCTGAAGAGCTTTGCCAATGTTAAAGCACAGAAAATAAGTTTATCTTAGCAAATGCATCTTCCGCAGCGTAGACTACAATAGTCTAAAGCAGGGCGCAGAGCTGCAATTCAAACTTCAGGTTCGAACTCTGGCTCAACTCAAGACATCTAAGCTTTTGGCTCCAGACCTGGCTCCAACATCCAAAAACTTTTTCTACGGCTCCAAATTGATTTGGTCAATTGAAAACTGAAAAACATTGTCGTATTTGTGAAATTGTACACCAGCATAGATGAGAAGATGCGTTTGATGTATAGTGGAACGTGCAAAAAGTTTGAGAAGCCCTGTAACGTTCGCAGAATCGTTGCGTATCTTTGTTTGCGTGTTGTCCTTACGCGACGTTTCACCTTCTTGATCGAGTCTCGAGTAACTGCCGGGCTGCGTTTTTGCCTCGTTCCGCATTCCTTGGCTATCGAGTTGCGTTGTTCTTTAGTAGTGGAGAAAACCGAGGCAGGTTCTATTCTGAACATTACGAGGACCGAAAAGGTCGGTCCGGAAGGGTCTTTACGTCTTTGCAACACAAGGCTGCCCCGCAGCATAAGGCTGCTTGATAGAAAGACCTAAGGACTTTGCTTCTCTACAGTACAAGGCTGCCACAGCATGTTGATGAAAAGGACATAAGGTCCTCAAAGCACAAGGATAATTTTCGTTTACCACGCTTTTTTCGCCACGTTTTGTGAGCAACGTTTCGTTGGCCACATTTTGTTGGACTGTGAGAATAAAGTCGTAACGTGCATTATCCGAATTGTATGGTTATCTCGATGTGGGCCTGAATTTGAGTGTCAGGAAGTTACAAGCCCTGATCTACACACATTGGAGCACGGGCGTCGAAAATATTTTTTCCAGGGGCGGGCAATAGTGGATTTTTCCAGGTGGCGGCCAAACGCATTTTTCCAGTGGTAAGACGAACTCGAAACTAGGAGACAAACATTTTTCTACAAAAAGATAATAAGAAAAAATAAAATCTAGGGGGGCTTGTCCCGCTTTTTCGTTTACTGATGTTTTTAGCTAAGTTGTGACTTATCTTATTTGGCTGATCATATCAAGCATGTTGTTAATTTCATTCAAAAAACATGGCCAATTTGCCTGCCGTTCCAGCGGTAAGTACCTGGCCAAGGAGAAGGTATTGAGTGTAGTAATTCATGGATTTATTGGGTGTTACAGAGATGTCCACGTAACGGATACGGAAAGTCTCGGCTGGAGAGGTGAAACTGGGGTGCATGCCTACAGGCACCCCTAGATTGGAATTACTCCTTCGGGCCTCACCCATGATTTCTACCATTATGACTGCATGATGTGGCGGCCAGAAGATGGCGCCACATGTAAATAAATGGTCACCGCTAGATGGTGCTTATCAGCAACAAGTCACTGTGATAGTCGTAGTTCAGTTATCCCTATATAATAATAGTGCAACCTAGTGTAGTAGAGTGAACTCACTGAGGGAGCTCTATTGCTGCTGGTTGCTTTCCTGTTAGTTAATGCCCCAAATTACCATCTTTCGCTTGTGCTTGCCTCAGTAGTTCAAGGCGATGCACTCAACTGCAACAATGACCCACAAAAAGTTCTGCACACGTTATTGAGCGGGGCCTTGCAAAAGGGCTTCCAATCGGCCCTGCTCTTGCTAAGGGTGGCCCTGGTCGTGAAGTTCCATCAGCAAGAAGAAAGATATTGAGCACGAATTGAGGATTGGTGCTGTAAAATCCGACTATAACACTTGCAGTAAAAACATAAAAGATATTTAAATATTTTGTAAGAACACAAAACATTAGCAAACCCGACCATTGTTGCTCTTCATAAAACGGTAGAGAATAACAGTATGTTACTGTTTCAAAATCTCAGCGTTTTGCAGTTCACAGTGCGAAATTAAAAGCTCATCACTTGTAATGGCATGTAGGCCTACCACACTTCTGCATGTGTTTCTTGAAAAAGTGTGACCACCAGAGAACATCAGTGGTCCCCCTTTTTTCAGGCATGCGTCCTGAATTGATTGTTCCATATAACACAGGGCATTAAAGTTGGGTTACCCAGATTGTAGAGACAATGACACATGGTAATAGTTTATTCATTAATATTTATGATTCAAATCACGAAATAACACGAATGCAGCAAGATGAACAACAACATCACAGAACATAAATTAAGTTCATGTTGATAAAAAACAAAATGCAGAAACATCAGAAACTCCACGTTTAGCAAATTTATGTGTTCTAACATGTTTTAATCACAAGCCTTGGTGAAAGACTGTTGCAGCCACAATGCTGCGTCACCCTGAGCCAACCAAAGTGAGAGTCGAACCTACGACCATCAGCATAACTGCAATAGAGTTTCCCCCTAGACTAGACTCACTCTAATATTGCTGCTATGAATACAACATAGGCCTAGTTTTGGCGTAATCACCACGCCATATTACCTCAATGTTTCAAAAGCTCAAGACGACCTTTCAAAAGGTGATTCCAGTCATCGATGCGTTGGGAGCCATTTGTTGCAGCCGCAGTGCCGCGTCACCCTGAACGAACCAAAGGGTATGGTGTGGTTTATTCAGCCATTTTTGTGACTCAAATCATGAAATAACACAAATGCAACAAGAGGATATACAATGACATCAAAGATTACAAATTGATATCATATCAGTGAAAATATGAAACATCAGAAATTTCGGGTTTCGCTGTTTAATAATCGTGTTCTAACATGTTGAATCACCATGGGTTGGCAAAAGACCACCTAGGTCAGGGGTGGGCAACCTCCGGCACTCGTGCTAAACTTGGCACGCGAGCACTTCTATCCGGCACGTGAGGGAGGTCTCGGAAACGAGATCCTCCCCTTTCAAATAAAAAAGTTAATAGCTTACAAGTCGCAGTGTTATCTTATGGAACTCGGTGTCCATTTCTTCATTTTCGTTTGTTAACTATCCGTTATTTAATTTAACCCTGATGTGCTTCATGGCTCTTCACGTACACCTTTAAGGATGTCAAGTAGTATGTTCTCACAAATTTTGGTTGGCACGCGGAGGAATTTTGTCATTGATTTAGCCGATTTCGGCACGCAAACCGAAAAAGGTTGCCCGCTCCTGACCTAGGTCAAGTTATCAACCAGCCATGTTACTAGCGCAAGCCAAATTTTAATTGAAGACGTTTCACAAGTAGTAAAAAAGTAATAAAAAGCATCAAATCAACGTCAGGTAAAATAAACAAAGAAAACAACAAAAACAGTGGGGAAAAGTATGCCTATGTTAGTAGTATGTACAGCGGGTGGCGTGAGCAACCGCAGAGGTAGATAGGAAGGAAAACAGTGGCATCAACACAAATATCATGAGAATGTGACAAGCATAGCCTATAAAACAAAGATCAACTGGAATTCTGGCAAGATAGCAGGACGTTCTTATATTGTTTTCCAAATGAATAAGGCGAAGGAGATTTCAAAATTTCAAGAATGTTAGACCAAATTTTGTGACCAATATACTTAAAGAAAGCTGACCCTGACACGTTTTCATTCTCACTCTGGGCAAATAATATTTTTACAAAGAAGCAAGTCTTGTTTTCTATTCATGGACTGTTGCAATCTCATCGAAGTAGTTATCGAAGTGATTAGGTAATCCACCTTTATAAAAGGAGTAGGCTACATGATATTGGCAACTGACATAAGTCTAAATTCCAAACTTTTGTGCTTCTGCTTGGAATGGAGTTAGTAGGCCTACAGCTGTTTTAGTTTTATCCTATTCAAGGGTTCTCAAAGCTTTGTTCTGCAATCTAAAGAGAGTAGAGCCGTCTTGTTGATCCTTCCCCAATTAAGTATTGAATAATTAAACAGGAGAGTCGAACCGACGATCTTCGGCATAAAACCAATAGAATTTCCCCACTCGAATTGGTTGACTCTACTATTGCTGCTGCGCAGTGCCATGGCAAGGCAGCCTCATACCCCCCGGTCAGGGAGGGCGACCATTCGTAAGGGCCCCACAATATATATTGTATTAGTAAGTTAGAGCCGTCTCTCTACTCTTGACTTTACTCTTCTGGTTTTTGCCCTCAATGCAGAGCAGGTAGATTAAGTATGTAATATCAAGATTCGTTAATTTAGAAAAAGATTTGCCGACGTTCGGACACTATAGCACAGGGCTGCTCAAATGGCAGTCCGAATCCGGAACCTTTGGATGGCGACGGCCGGACTTCGTCAGCCTCTCGAAAGTGTATTTAATTCTGCACCCAAAAGTTTCTATCCTAAAATTTTGCGCTTTTGGCCGTACTCCTAATAAAGCATTAGCTCCTCGCCAACAGTGTAATTGTTGATCAAGCTGTCGTTCAGCTAAATTGCAGTGGACATCTGAGTTGGGCAAACAACGCTTTTTTGGTTCGAAGTGATTGTTTCGTCATAATTGTTCAACAATAGCTTACTACAATACAATGTCTATCCCGGTGAAAATAGTGGATTCAAGGCTAGAATACAGCCTTTTCTTTCTGAAAACAATACAGTTATACAAATTTGTATGTGCACAGTTTTTAAAGATTCTTGATAATGGGAAGAGTTTTGCAGAGATTTTGGTCCTTTATGAAATAATTTTTATTTTTTTGCAGGAAGTCAACAAATTGTGAAGAATAGCTAAGGCATTTTCAGCTTTTCTAGGAAATGGTAAAAGGAAACGGTTGAATTCTTAGCTGACCTAGTGTGTAACACTTCAATGACTTGAATGTAAAACTTCAAGGAGACAAACATACTACTCCTGATTTGATCACTACCACTCGCCCTTACCAGAAAAGTTTAATATCGTCAAACCGGTCATTCAAAACGAACTTAGTCATTTTCCGACGCATTTAGGGAAAATAAAAGCAAGAAGATTCCAGATATATTCAACTTATTGAAAAGTTGATAATCAACATTGTCGAACAGTTTGGCGACTTTATTTTCGAAAACAGTTGCTGCTCTTTCCTCAAAACCCTGTTTAGTGACAGACATTGCCGAATTCTCAATACAACATCATCAGTGTCTTCTGTGCTATCAAAACCAATGCATCCAAGATGAGTTCCAAACCAATAAACGCTTTTACACCAGGCATAATCACTTCCTACTTGACCATATTCACAGTGGTGCAAATGTCTTGAACTCAGTGTTATCTGTGGCACGAAACCGGATTGGATATGTTTTTTAGTCCTTCAAAAGTAAAAACCAGATACAGTCATTTAGACACTACCAAAAAATAATAAAAATGGCAAAACACAAAGACAAGTCCAAAAGAAGTAAACAAATAATGCAACGGCAGTCATAAGAACAAACACAAAACAATAAAAAATACAAGTGCAAAAAATAAAACACTGTATAATAAAAAAGGTGAACTACTAACATAGATAATGGTGGGTAAGCAATGGGTAAAGAGTCAAGATTTGTACAGATGAACAGGTGAATCATGAACATAGGTGGAAGAAGCGACTAGAGGTTAAGAGGCAGAGAACAGTGTAGCAACCATGACATTTTTTATTCAATTATGCGTTAGCCTATATACAGTATTTGACTTCCAATTACTGGTTTGTCCTGCTTTAAGATTGGACATTTTTGTTTTTCTATGTTTGGCACTCTTGGGCCAGTGTTTACTGCTCTAGTCAGCCCTCAACACAGTGACCAGTAGTGGACTTAGGGTAGGGGGTCTAAGGCAAGGCTGAAAGGGGGACCCTGTGATGACATCATACACAGCCAACCATGATAAGACCTTTTGATCAAGCTTAGGAAGGGGACATGTGGATCACCCAAAGATACATAACTCAGCTATTTGAGGTATTGAAATTGGTTTTCAAGCTTTTTTGAATTAAAATACAAAAACAAGGGAATATTTTTAGCATTCATGTTTATTGTATTTCTATAGTTTAACCAGGGTTCCTGTGCGGTATTAAAAGTATTGAATTTCAAAATTAGTTTCCAAGACCTTGAAAAGTATTGAATTTGGTGAAAATGTGCAAATAAGTATTGAAAAAGTACAGAAATTCTAAATGGAAAAGAAGTCACAAGTATCTAAGCAGAATTTTACTGGCAGTGGCTACAGAACCGCCTGAGAATACTCATATTTGAAACCTTATTCGACCACCACCTGCAGCATGATAGTAACGCATGATGAGAGTGCAGTAGGCTTGGTAGAAACATATTAAATGCAAAACCTAAACCCTAAACGTAAACTCTAAACCTTAAGCCCAAACGTAAACTGTAAACCTTAACTGTAAATCTGAAGAGGAAAGTTTGGAAACATTAAGAAAGAAGTAAAGAAAAATTGTTCCTTGAATTGAAATGTACAACCACTATTACCAAAACGAAAGTGGGTAAGGAGAGAGCCGAACTGAAAACCATTGACATACCAGACGTAAACGCTGTTGCTACGAGGATGGTGCCACTTGAGTGACAAACTCAACATTTTATTCGAACTGTGTCATGCGAGGTGTTTCAATAGCCACTTTCAATTTTACTGAAAGCAAAGCAATTAATTGTTTATGCAGTGTTATGCAATGTATAAACTTGAGTTTCATGATTAAGAATTTCGAATAATGAAGGCCATAATGGTATTGAACTTTTTTGATTTAGTGTTTGTTGTCCGATAACCCTTTTTAGGGTCGTAGGGCACTACCTTAAGGATTGCTGCACCAGTGAAGTACAATTTTCATTGATGCTTCATCCATTTCAAGTAGAGTTTCTTGGGCAGTGACACCCCATCCCTCTCCAGGCCTACTGGACTCCCTGTAACTCTTCTGCACACTGTGCGCCTGGTAAGAAGGCCATAGTACTAATTTATAAAGTCTTGGTAAGACCCGGCTGAGATTTGAACCATCGACATACCAACACTGAAGTGGATGTGCTTACCACTAGACCACGGACTGGTGTATTTGATAGGTATTGAAAATTACGTAAAATAATTTTTTTAAATGTGGAGGAACCTTGTCTAATAAAGTTGTTCTTGTATTCACTTGTCAAGAGTCTAGGCTGAGCCTCTTGTAATGGCCAGTAATTAGCCAGCAAAGAAACTAAGGAAGTATCTCAGACTTAAAGAAGCATAGTACAGGAGTTTTCACAGTACAGGATGGAAATAAATGTATAGTTACATGTAAATTGTGTTATATTAGGATCTCTTGTAAAGTGAAGTTGGTTGTTTAACAATTACAATTATGCTGAAACATGATGATGAACTCAACACAAAGGAAAAACTTAGGAAACAGGAGCAGAAAGAAATGGCACGAAAGAAAAGAACATCACCATTGAATATCTCACCACTGAATAAGCAACCAACTGTATGTGAAGTCTTTAGTAAATAAAAACTATGGTATATAAATGACCAGGGTGAAAGATACTACATCAACACATAGGAGAAATGATAGTTGTGGGCTTGTAGTTCTTCACCATCTTACAAGATATTGGTTTTGAAAAACTGTTGAATCTTATTTCTTTGAACTACTAAGTAACAGTTATAAATTTCATTAAGTATAACATTGTCCATGACATATGTGACTCAGTGGTAAAATTCAAGAACAGACTAATGCAGCATTGTACATTTCATTGACAAGTAACGCGTAGTGGCCAAGTGGAAGCAATGAATTAACAGCTTACTGTATAGATGACATGTTTTGAAACAGAGTGCTGTTTCTGAAGTTACACCATTTAATGTTTCCCTACTGCCTGACACACCAGTGGATACTGCCTCACACATCAGTGAATGCTGCAAACTTCTCCGGATATCCTGTAAGTAAAATAACTGTCATTGTAAAGGACAGTGCCATAAATATGGCTGCAGGAATAATGTAAGCAGGATACAGATTTTTGGCGCGCTTTATACATACACACAATTATTGCTCAAGAATGCTATTTTTGAGCAAACATATGACAAAAATATTGTTTCATATCTAGACAAATGGTAGGCCATTCTAATTACTATAATTACTTACAGCTTTTACAAAATATGTATAATGAATATTAAATAAAATTTGGTGTACGTCAGCACAGATTCCATCAAGATGGAAACTCAATGGAATACCAGTAGTCAATACCTTGTGTTGTCCAGAACTCTTGGACAGGAAACTGCTTTGATTACATAGTATTCTACCAATGTGAAACCTTATTTATTGCCTAAATTAAAATAAATGGAAATTAGAGAAATTGCCAAAAATTTTGAAACAGTTTCATGATAGTAGCAATTATGCAACAGCATCAATGATCGTACCAAACATGAAAGTAATATGGAAGTCATCATTAAATGCTCGTACTTTAATGATGAAAACTAAATCCTTGCAACACACTTGGATCCCCATTTCAAGACCTCATACCTTTACGAAACCTATCATGGAAATAATGCAGAGCAGTTTCTATACCAATGCATGGACATTTGTGACAATGTCAATACTTCAGCTGTTGATGTATCAAAATCTGCATTGTTAATGGACAGCAACAGTAAAAGCAAAACTAAAAATGACTTTTTTTAGTTTTGTTTTTGGCACTTTTGAGTGAATTCAAAAGGAAGAGAAAGGTGAAGGGAAATACCAAAGAGGACAGAAAAGGCCTTAGCATTGGATGTGCAATTGATGCTCACGTGAATAAATGTATTAAGTTAACTTTGACAGAAAATAAAGCCAATTCCTTACAGTGGTGAGAAGATAACAATGATACATTTCCATATGTGACACTTCTAGCTAGAAAATATTGTCTATTCCACCATCATCAGTATACAATGAAAGACTTTTCAGCATTGGTGGGATGATTTGCTCTCCTAAAAGAAATGTACTGACAGCCAAAACATGTGAAATGTTATTAATGATTATGAATTTTAGTTATCAATGCTGATAGCTGCGTAAGTGCAAATGGATTAGATGTGTATTGGTTGTTTTCAATGGAATGAAATTTGTCTAATCTGCAGTCATTCAATAAAATTTTATGTGTATTCAGTTTTTCTTTATGTTGCATTAATACTAGTTCATAAATGAATTGAAAGGGGAATGCTTTGCTGGAACCAACTTTGGAAAAATTTTAGTGTTCTTCCATCCAGTGGCACAACTAGAATTCATCAAAAGGGCTGGGCTTGGCAACAAACTACGAGATGCTAGTTTTTAATGGGTGGGCTTGACAAGGCTAGCCTAGCACAAGTTTAAGCAATCATCTTATTGAATCAATAGGACTGTTACGTAACAGTGATGATAAATTTTCAGTGGAAACAACTAGGCTGGGTAAAGGGAACAAAAAAGAATACAGTTATGCAATAAGACCAAGATGAATGTCAGCAAGAAGCTCACGAAGTAAACAACATTGGTCCAAGCATGCTAATTGTATACAGATGAAGTAAAGGTTGAAGCGCTTGGATAACGTTTTGTTTACTTTGCGAGTTTCTCATTGTCATTTTGCCTTATTAATTTCGCATAACTGTTATTATTTTATTGGACCATCACCCAGCCTTACTGCTTCTATTGAAAATTTATCACAACTATTACGTAACAATCTTATTGTTCCACAACGTGAGTCCAATATTCCATGAGAATTTCCACATGTTGCATGACAACCAGAGTGACAAGTGGTCCACAAAAAATGCAATCTTTACAAAGTTCACCTGCTGCAGTGACAGGATGTAGTGGAGAGGGGCAAACAACAACCCAGTCTCCACATGTGAATAATTAATGCCGTTGCCGTTACATCACAGGTAAAATTTAAACCGGCAAATATGAACTTGCTTTAGTTTAGTTGACCTATTTTAAAAGTTTGATTTTAGTGTAGTAATGTTCCAAGCTTCTACTCTAGATCAAAGCAACCATTTGCTCATAACTTTCTTGCAAAAAGCGCTTGTGAAAGCCTCGATGTAATGAGTGCACAGTCTGCACTATTCTTTTTACAGCCATAATTGCTGCAGTTGAGCAAGATGTCATTGTGAGCTCCATTACGATGGCGCTTTTTATATTTACACACTTCTGATGTACACCAACACATGTTTAATCGAGCTGAGTAGTGACTTTTCTCGAAGACACCGACTTCCGAAGTAGGCAAAACCTTTGCACATATAAGACATGGATCCTGTTGTTGTCCAATTCTTGAGCAACTAAGTAACGTATAGAGTTGATGATGTAAACAATATGACAGCGTTTCGAAAACATTGGTGAGTCATGGACTAGTAGCATAACCTAATTAAAGTTGCGGTCCGCAAGACAAAATGTTGCATTAGATATTCTAAAATAGGTGTTAATCATTGTCATAATAATCAAAATGTCTGCAAAGTCAAATCATATTCATGGATCCCTTAGGGATGAACCCGAAACTAGAGTTTATCAATGCGTTTAAAAATGTCTGGAGTTTTGATTATTCATAAATTGTTTTGGCTACTGTTACCGTTCGGCTTATTCTGCAAAATGTTTGTAGCGACTTCAGAGTTACATTGTTTAAATTAGTCAGATAAGACTTTGCTAAATTAACTGACTTCACTGAGATATAGAATAGAATCAAAATGTAAAAATAATTACAATTCTAATGTTATACAACTTATTGAGTGACCACGCTAACCTGCATGTAAAGATAGCTTAGTAATGCACATAATTAAATTTGAATAAATCGTGGACTTCTAAAAACACAGTAATGTGCCTGCAGATTTTAAAGTCTTAATGGGAAAAAAACTCATTAGTTTCATTTTAGTCACATGCGCTTTATTGAGAAGACATATTTTAAATTATCTGTAAATAATGGCAGTGTCAACAACCTCAGCACTTATAAAATAAAAAGCATCGGCTTCTTAAGTTAGGTTTTGATACTAACTCTTCTTATTGCAGCGAAATGATTTCAAATTATTTACTGCAGGATAGGGTGGCAATTAACACTAGATGAATACGCATAGGTCGACCTGAGTAATTGACAATTTTTGGCCAATATTTTGTGAAACATTATTTTGCAGCATAACATGAAATATGCTTTCTCTCAAGCGACATTGTGCAAAATCTACCGGTACTCACAGATTGCATTATCTTACTCTAGCCCGCGTGCTTGGCTTCTTATAGACCAGGGTTTCCCAACCTTTCTTTTCCTATGTACCCCTTCAGCATTCCGACTGATAAGCACGAACCCCTTTAGCTTTTCAACAGACAGGCATGTATACTTTTAGCATTTCGACAGATGAGCATGTATCCCTAAAATTTCCTATGGCAAAACATTTTATCATAATTATTCATAGATATATTTAGCAATAGTCATATAATGATTTTTGAAAAGAACAATCACTGAAATACATTTGGAAAAAAATTATGTCTAAATATCTTTGCTCTTCTATTGCTAACCTTAGATGTACCCCTTTTCACCACCCAGTGAACTAACAATGTTGATAACTCTTTTCACAGGGTTTAGCAGTTAATTGTAAAGGTGCTACCTAGAGCAGTGGTTTTCAACCTTTTCAAAACTAGCGGACTGGTAAACGGCACAAATTTTTCAGACTGCTAACATACAATCGCAATGAATGCAACAGATTATCACAATTATTTTGTTAACTAAAGCTGTTATATAATAATGGCAACACATTACGATGGTAAATGTACAAAAATATAAGGTATTTATCAAAGTTAGTAGGAAATTTGCTATAGCTTCATTGTTAGCATGCAAGTCAAATGCGGCTGCAATGAATTTGCGAAAAGATCAAGTTTTGCATTGGCATCCAAACAATTTCTCTGTCTGGTTTTGTTAAAGGGTAGTGCCAAAAATGTTTTCTCATGTAAGTTGTTGAAAATATCGCTGACATTTTGATTGCTTTGTGACTGACCGGCAAATATGTGTTTTCAAGAGATATCCAGAATTGAGACAGTGATCCATTTTATATCTGGACAGCAAAGTAGTGTCACAACACATTTAGAGCCGTCTTTCTTTTGCACAGAGATTAAGTTTGCATGTACTTGCATCTTCAATGAAAAGATTGTTTATCAAATATTTCAATTACAAAGAACCTCGTGTTAAGGAAAATCATAGTCAAAATTGTTAGCTAACTCCTTAAAATGTTAGCTTATGACATCTAATAACTCTTTAGCATTACATCAGCACTTGTTAATACTTCTTTAAAGTCGGAAACATCTTTGTATCACCCTTCTGTACAAAGCTATTCCAACTGTCAGCTTCATTTTGAATGTCTGTCATGTTCCTCAGTGCAAAGGAACATATTTGTATGAAACACCTGCAGAGATCTACTGCATTAAACTTGTTCAAATGGCAGAATACATCCCTCAAATACACAAGCTTGCTCGTTCACATTTCATTCAAAAGAAATTCTGTTAGTGGATAGTTAGTTCCTTAAAAAATGTTTTGCTTGTTCCTTGACCTAACAAGATGCAAAAAAACTTGCCCTTTTGACAGCCATCTTATCTCTGTATGGAGAATATGTTCATGTTGTGAATCCATACTTTCATGCAGTATTTTGAATAGTCTGGAATTGAAGAGTCGACTTCTAACTTTATTAACAGTTTTCATCACATTTTTAGCATGTTTATGAAATCAGCAGGCAGTTTCTTTGCAGCTACATGCTCCCGATGGATTATGCGAAGAGTAAACAACATTTCCATATTTGGAAACAACATTTGTCCCATGAAGTTTTTGGTAAAAATTTCAGATATAATCGTCCCTGAAAGTTCCTAGCGGTCACCTAAGCTAAACCTTGATAACTTGCTCAATACCAACAGCTGCTATTGTACTTTATCAAGTATAAAGTAGTTATGAAACTGCACAAGAGTTTCATTTTATGTCATAATATAAGTACAAACCACGTGTAATTGTGTAAGGTTTTGTTGAATTCAACATAAACGCTAACCATTCACAGTTAAGTCATAAAATCAAGCCTAAATTGTTTTGCAGACCGGTAAAAACTGTACGTGCACCAGTACCAGCAGTTCAAAACCACTGCCCTAAAGTATAGCTGCCAACTTTACAATTGCCATCCTACTAATGAATTCTATCAACACTTTGCGTCATGGTGGTATGTTTCCATCAATGTAGGTCTGTTGGGTAACTAGGGTCATTCCATTATAATTCAACAAATATTTTCCAATTTTGTAACCCATACTCTCAGATTTTCACTGTTTTCAGATATGTTATTCACTGGAAAAATTTACGAAAAAAAAAATTTCAAATTTGGTCCATCTGTTTCTGAGATATAAGTGTTTAAGGTTTTGGTCACCACTAAGTGGCACGGAGTGCTCCAAAAAACAAACTGCTTTTTCTTTTGATCCACTGATGCTAGAGATGTGATGAAAGGATAAATTCCACCATTTCGGGACATGCTGATTTCAAATATGATGTTATTTCAGTGTAATATTATCAGAAAAAAATATAGCCGCTTTTTAAAAACTTTAGTAGCCATATAAACATATCTCAAAACCTGTGTTTGCAACGGCTGTTCAAAAAAATTTTATTTTGTGATGAAGTATGAATAATAAATTATTCAAAAAACTTAAAACTTCAGATATGTTTTTTAGACAAACTTTTAAATCTTAGATTGAATGAAACTATGTTTTTTAGTATTGAGTATTTCATCCTCCACTAATTTGCATTAGTTAGTGATGCAATTTCTTAATCGCACAGCTTGGTAATGTGATGATAATCTGCATGCTGTAGCCAATCTGCTGGTTGCGAAGTTTATATGAATATCTTTAAAGGCAAAACATGATCAAACCTATTGATTTTAATTAAATCACGTTGAAAAAGCATAGTTTGGCCATTTAACACAAAACTGTGGTTTATAAACAAGTACGTTTTCTGATGCTGGTTGAGCAAGTCACTGGTGCAGTTTAAGACAATGGCTTTTAACACAACAAAAGGTATTTTGAGCTCATTCTGTTGTTGAACTAGAATAGGTTAGCTCAAATCAGATTTGAAGTCCTGCAGTAATTTATTTAACTGTTTAGAAAAGGTTAGCAAATTTAACAACAATGAAGTATAGGTTAGCTATGTTTTTTGTATTTCAAGTTTTGCTGTTAGTTGTTGCACTATAGGCTTCACATCTTTTAGTTTTATATGAAAATGAAAGATTGCTTCATTGGAAAAAGAACTGGAAACAAGTGTCATTTGAAGTGGTATAGCTTTATGAATCTGGTTGTGTTTTCTCATCTTGAACCAATTTTATGTAGTAAATGGTGCTATTTATTGAATTGCTAGTTACAATTTTTTTGTAAACCGACCATCGTGTTGCATAATAAACTGACAACAATTGCAATGAACAATGTCCGAGAGTAGCTAACACATACCACAGATCATATTACTCTGTGGGGCTCCAAACTGCATTGCCACACACCATATCAAACACGCGCACAACTTTTAGTTTATTCTATTTGTGTTTAGCGAATTAGGCGTGTGTGACAGATTAAACTTCCTCGTATGTAGTGACAGATTAAAATCCCAGTGACGAATCATTCACTTGGGCGGCTTCGGCACTCAGGAGTTATTGTGAAATAGTTGAATACAGTTTGTCTTATCTAAGTTTTGATTCATTTAATGTGCCCTGTGTATGAAAAAAAAAACAGGTAGCATTACATTTTTGATACTGCGCCTTATAATCCGGTGCACCTTATGGTCCCAAAAATACGGTGATTCGATTAATCAGCTGTCCCCACAGGGATGGTCAGAAAATGAAGTTACCATCTTCGGCAGAGTAAAATCAACACCGCAAGTTGAACCTCACTAAGAATTGGCAGATTCAACTAATTAAAAGGTGGCTTTGCTAACTAATTGGCCACATAGAGCAAAAAATGAAGTTCTAGTGTTACTATGCAACTTATGTTGTGTTCTCAAGGTCATTGTCTAATCTCAAGGAAAAGTACACGACAGCTCTTAGACATAAACATGCTCACAATGGTACTACACAGTTAAAACAAGCATAAGAAAAAAGGCAGCAAGTGCAGGAAATATTCCACAACTAACACAGATGATTATACGTCAAACACACAGTGCGCATGCTAAAGATAACATGCAATGCATGGCTTTGTTACAACGTTCAATTTACATTGCAGTTGATGTCCGCTGGTCACTTCAGGATTTCAGAACTTTAAATATGAGGACCAAAAGATTTTCAGAATATCTGAAAGCATTTTTATATCCCACAGTTCTAGAAATCTCGGTCTTTGGTGTCAAGCTACCAGATATCAGCAGTGTCAGGTAGCAACATGTGGACAGAAGCAGAGTAAGGCAGTAAACTTGCAGATGTTTGTCTAATACAAATAATCACATATTCTACTGTAGTTAAACATATAAAAAAGCTCAGCAGATTGGCTATGCGATTAACCGGACTCATCTGTACTTCATTTCAGAATTTATGCATGTGGACATTATTTCCTCAACTGTGCTTGGGATGATTACCAAAATCTAAAATGATTTTATTTCCTCAACTGTATTTGGGATGAATACGAAAATGATTTAATGCAATGCTTTTTAATGCACTTGTTAATGCTATAACATGTTCAACTTTAATGCACTTGTTATTGCTGTAACTTGTTCAACACTGCCCTTGCACTTTGTTGAACAAGTAGAAGGAAGCTGTCTAATTAAAACAGCACTGGAAACAAATGTTGCTGTAGCTTTGTTTTAAGGTCAGTGAAATATGCATTAGGGATGAAATCCACATTAAAAGTATTTGTGGCCAACATTCAAATTATAAAAAAGAAGTTGTCAGGCAAAACTAGTAATCAGTAGCATGGAGATGAATGTTGCAATACTGTGCAGCGTTTGAAGGCCAGTGCATCATAGACACCAAATGGAAAAAATTGTTTGGAACAACACCAACAGTGCCAGAGTACATCAAGATTTGTGAGTACCAGGTTCTTGGCATTTATTTGGATACAACATTTGTTTTTTAGCTAGCACACCAAAGGGTTGCCTCCATCCACACAATTACCCATAGTGTCTTGGTACCTCATCGTGGTAGTTTTTTATGAAGTTTCACATATTTTAGTGCATTCATTGTAATTGTGTCAGAAATTGTAGTGGCAATCAGTTAATGCTGGTAAGTTCAGCATCAGGTAGATTTTTGATAAGTTATTTTTAACATAGCTGCATGGTTTCATAAAACTACAGTCTACTGTAACATTGGGGTTTGTTCAGCCAGTTGGTGACAAGTTTTTGCTGACCTTGGATAAACATCTGCATAGTGATATACCAGATGGAGTTTGTTGATCTGCAACCTACAAAAACAAAGACATACCTTGTTTTTATGAATGTGTTTTTGTATCACTATTTTATGTCAGTCGCAACACATGCAAAACTGCTGATAAAGATTTTAATAAAATTGTCAAAACTACAGTAGTCTATATATAGTTCTTAAATTGTTGTTGATGTTTAGAAGAGGTCAAACAAGAATGTTCTCTATTTTAAACTACAACTTTTTTGTATTTGAAACAGGTATAAAAGTTGCTAAGTTTCTGAAAATGGCATGCAGTGGATTGGAAGTGGAGCCTAAACCAGAACAAGAAAACAATACATTACATTCTCAAAGTTCATTCACCAAAGTGCAGAGCAATGGTATTCACAAAACCATTATATCTTCATTTGAAACAGTCAAACAAACTAACAAAGGACTTTCTGAAAGCTCTAGCTTTGACAAGATTTCAGAGTTGTCTGTTTGTGTTGATCAGCAAGTTGCTGAAGAACTGACTCAAAAGAAGAAGCAAGTTGCTGAGGAGTTACCCTGCACAAGCAATATTCCTTCAGAGAAGACAACTCTGTGTGCCTTGCACATAAACAAAGATGGTGGATGTTTTAAGAGTGTTAATTCAAATAAAGATTTAGCACAAGAAACAAGTGACATTACTTGTACTGGTATGAAAGAAAATATTGTGCCGACTGTTAATGACACTTCTACAGATTTAAAGTCAGTTGAAAAGATATTTAGTGATTTTACTATTGAAAAAGACTGCTCTGAAGATTCACCTACATTGGTGAAAGAGGATGATATTATTGATCATATAGTATCTGCAAGTAAAGGAATTTGTTACGCCCGGTATAAAAATGAGCTGCAAATGCCGGCTATCATGCATCTTATAACAAAAGATTTATCTGAGCCCTATTCAATTTATACTTACCGGTATTTCATCCATAATTGGCCTCACCTTTGTTTTCTGGTAAGTGCTTGCTTAAAAAATCATGGTATCAAATGTATATAAACAATATAGAAGCATGTAATTTTGCACTCATGCAGTGCCTATCTATGATTTTAACAGTTACACCACTGATGTCACATGTAACTTCATGAAACAAATTCTGTACAACGTACCAGTTGGTCTGCATATAGATATGGATTTCACTGTGTTTGGATGCTGGCTGTAATCTTCTCATGAAAGTTCATACATATATGTACAAAAAATATAAAGATAATAGTGGATTAACAAAGGAATCACTTGTTTGGGCTTCTATTCCAATGTGTTTTTAAGGCATAAATGTGGCAAACATTCAAAACCTGCCCAGTACCCAATGTGATTTGAGGAAATTCCATAGTATATACCAAAAATATTAAACATTGCACTGAATGCAGGGAAACTTCTGCTTTCTTTCCTAGAATTGTTAACACTTTGAGAGCTGGGGTACAATATATTCATAATTTAAAATCGGCCTAAAACCAGCAGTTGTCGGTTGCCTTACCAGCGCCATAGCTCCCTTGCCGATTACGCTATAGAACTGTTCAAGGGCTCAAACGGATCGGCCAGTCTTCTAATCTGCACTTGAAAAAAAATTTTTGGTTGAGGGTTGCAGATTTTTTATGAGTGACATCATAAGTGAAGTAGTTTTTAGGCCATTTTGCTTCATGTTATCTGGCCTAGGGCCCAACCACTAGGCCAAAGTATTTCGCTGAAGTTTTCATTGGAAACTAGGCTCGAGTCAGTCTTTTGAGCCTTTAATCGACTTCCTAGCGTTTCTGGTCAAAAAGTTATGATCTGAAATAAACAAATTAATTAGTTATCTGATTAACTAATTAGTCAAATATTTTTATTACTTTAGATGAGGGTTTTTTTTATGGAAAATGTTAGGAACCCGGTTTGGATTTGTAGGGACCCAGTTTCTCTAATTATAGGGACCCAATTTTCTCTGATTTTAGGGACCTGAATCGGGTCCCTAAAACGCCTTAACACCTTGGCGTCTGGGTGGTTTTGGCGATTTTCGCAAAAAAAACAGCAGTTTTTGGTTGCCTTACCAACGCCCTAGCTCCTCCGCNGCTAG
>JGI24021J15306_10001810_pt1 | contig 21853 bp, 21 predicted proteins | sample Ectturendosymbi1_FD_15306 | JGI IMG/M metagenome (IMG submission 15306) | reverse complement strand
TTGTTTACGGTTGTTTATTCCAGAAAAGCTGTTGCACGCATGACCCTGGCTGTCTCATGTATTTCATGCTTGCACAGTGATAACTTACCTGTAATGCATCCATGTCATGAATGCTGTGCAAACAGATATTTTTTTTGTTGCAACTATCCATCAATTGTTATGTACGTTTGGCAAAGCAAAAGTTTTGGAAGAGCCATGTCATTAACTTCATCTTCAGGATTTTCTTCTTTCAGGGAGGAGCATTGCTGCAGTCTACTGCAGGACCTGGCTATCATGTAATGTTTCCTTTCATAACCAGCTACAGGACTGTTCAGACCACTCTACAGACTGACAAAGTAAAAAACGTCCCTTGTGGAACGAGGTGATCATGAAACAAACAAGCATGCTTGCGATTGTTGCACTGTCATGCCAGTTGTTGCTCTGCATTTTGCAGTGAATTTTATGATACAGATTGATCTTTGATGATACCGATTGCACTGTATGCAAATTTTATGTGTTGCAGTGGTGGCGTGATGATTTACTTCGATCAGATAGAAGTGGTCAACATTTTGTCTCCTGCCGCAGTTTATGAAATCGTGCGCAACTACACTGCTGATTATGATAGAGCTCTTATATTTAATAAAGTCCACCATGAACTCAATCAGTTTTGCTCTGTTCACTCACTTCAGGAAGTTTACATTGCTAAATTCGGTGAGTCATGTGTTCATAGTTGTTTTTTCCATTAAGAGATTATGGCAATAAACGTTTTTGATGAAGTCGGTTTTAGTGACTGTGCTTATTAACCTTTTCAGAGATGAGTTGATATTAGGTTTTGCCATTTCAGAAAAATCTGTTGAGAATTTGAAGTTGACTTGAATGCGGCAATTTTATGTTGGTCGTTGCCTTTCTGGAAAAATAACGAATTAAAAAACACGCAGTGCAACGGATGCGTAGAAGATTCCAATAAAAGCAACCATGGCCGTTTCAAGTCGATGCGCAAAAGAAAATCATGAAGATGTGAAGCCTGTTTGATTCATCAGTGTGCTACAACTAAGAATTAAGAGAAGTGCCAAAATAGACGATAAAATTATGGCAATAACAAAAGCCTACCGAAGCATTAGGACAAAGAAAAAAAGCTTACTGATGGCAGTGAGAATCCGTGAGAGGAAAGTTTGTCGCGCAACAGTGCAAGAAATGTTTTTCAGCGGAATGGTTCATATTCACCGAAAAAGAAAGCAGTGCGTGGTGCAGGTTCATAAACGAGATGTTGCGTATTTTCCACCTCTTTCACTCTTTTTAATAGTGTGCATGCATTAAAAAATCGCAGTCTGACAGCATGCATAACCCAGGCAGGGGAGTTTCGAAAGTCATTGTCCCTCACGATGAATATACCCTTATCCGTTTTATTGTTAAACCAGCTCTGCAGCGATGATGAACGCCTCTTCTTTACATTAAGCGTCATTTCTATATAAATTAAAATACGCATATTTGTAGCTCCCCATGAGTATTACAATAATCACTGGGCCAGCGTATTTTCTTTTAATTCAACTCTTCCGCATTGTTGCCGTTCTAAAATAATTAAGATGAATGTGTTACGAGTAGGCGAGGCAAATCCTGATGGTTATACCCACGAGATAGCGGCTAAGAGGTCGTCCAAGCATCAGGTGGAGTGACTACATCTCCAACCTTGTTTGGTCCCGCCTGGGAATCGACAGAACTATCAGAGATTGCTGTTTACCGTGAGGTTTTTCGAATCCTCCTAGATCTGCTGCTCCAGCGATCCTCCATAGAGCAACAGCAGCCATGAGATGAAAATGAATGAGTGTTCAATATAGTCCGTGCGTTGTTAGTTGGATTACACTGAAGCTGTACGATTCGTATCAAGATTCTGCTCACTGACAAACAATATTACCGGCGTTTTCCGGAGGGCCGCCCAGTCTTTAGCCCGCCCCTGGGCGCTTGTTTTAGGTGGGCGTTTATATGGTGCTAAGATTTCAGTTGAATACTATTTGTACTTGTTCCCTTGAACGGCGGCACGTCCAACGTTATACAAACTTTGAAAACTATTTAGATATTTGTGGCCACGCCCCAGACTGTATTGTGCGCCATTATGACATACAACATGATTAGCCATTATGGCATACAAGGTGATTCACAATGCTTTAGTGAACAAAGTTCCAACTTGCACCGGGGTTTTCCGGAGGGCCGCCCAGTCTTTAGCCTGCCCATGGGCGCTTATTTAAGGTGGGCGTTTATATGGTGCTAAGATTTCAGTTGAATACTATTTGTACCTGTTCCCTTACACGGTACGTCCAACGTTATACAGAGTTTAAAAACTATTTAGATATTTGTGCCCACGCTGCAGACTGTATTGTGCCCCAAATATGGATTATGCATACATGTGTAGTTGTACAGACTCAGGCAATATGCAACTGCCGTATAACAGCCCGGGCGGTTATTTGGTCCACGTCTTATTTTCCCAATGTGTCTATTTTCTTATTTACGGTCCTGGGCGGCCTTCCGGAAAACCCCGGTATGCTACAGGGCCTACATTACGACGTTTAACGCTTCTGATACTGTATACCGGTAAATGTCAGACAAATCCCACAATTTTTATTACCTGACAATGGCATCCAAAGAGACAACGCCAAAACGTGTTCAACGTTTTCATAGTATCAGTGACAAGTTAGAGGCTGTTAAGACTGAAAGAGCTTTCTGGAAATTTAACTGCTGCATCAAGGGAGTTGGGGATAGACAGAAAGCGTTTGCGGGAATGGAGCACAAAAGAATCTGAACTTACCAATACACCAGGCAAGAAAAGGCGCAGACAACTTGGTGGTGGCAGAGGGCCCAGGCACAGAGATTTAAAGACTGAAGTTGTTCAGACACAGGCAATATGCAACTGCCGTATAACCGCCCGGGCGGTTATTTGGTCCACGTCTTATTTTCCCAATGTGTCTCTTTTCCTATTAACAGGCCCTGGGCGGTCTTCCGGAAAACCCCGGTACCAACAAAAATATTTCACGGCTACACCATGCTCATGCAATATTTATTACTTGCTTTCTAAATGTGAAATCGCCAGCGCAGTAATATTAATATATCGCAACAGTGGCGTGACGAGGTTAACTGACACCCGTGGCCGAAGATGAAAGTGCCGCCCTTTCCAAGCACTCAAATTTGCTCACAAGTGATTAAAATGAACAGAGATCATGTTTTATGCTTATTAAATAAAACAATGTATATGTATGTATACTGCATATAGCAGGCTATAATAATTAATTTAAGAATCTAATCGTATTATTGTAAAAAATGTGTTTTGTTCACTTCACGTTTCAATATTGGTTATTTCTCTTAAAATGTATAAAAGGCTTCAAATGTTACCTCTGTCACGGGGCCCTCTTTAAGGTGCGGGATCCATTTTGATAAAATGGGTCCAATAGGCTTAAAACAGGCTCTGATTGAAAATTGCTGGCTTGTGGTTGTAGTCTCCACCGTGACATGCAAACTTGGTGTAGCCGCTGGCTGGGACTTCTACTAATCACTTGTCCAAACTGTTATTCCTTACCTTCGTTCGCTAGCAACAGACGTAATATTTCGAAAACTATATTACCGAGACATCCGCCTTTTTGTTCATCAACAACGATTACAATGTTTTTAAAACTCAAAGGTAATCCCACTGAACAAGTTTATTTGGTACAACTATTGCCAAGTGGTTCAGCTGTTTCGGCTAACGTCCATTTTGAAGCCTTCGCCACAATCTAATTAAACACACCGTTTGCCCTTCAGTTAGGTTTTCAGGCAATGGTTCGTCGCTTCTAAATTGATGAAATGAGAGCAACGCCGTCATAAGCTTTTCTTCCAAGAAACCACAGTCCCCACCGGCTGGCACTGATGCACTCTACGTGTACTTCAAGCCTACGATATGAGCTCTAAGTCACACGTGCAAACACACCATCTGCGTTATCTTACTTCTGGAACGTCTTTTTCAGATACCATTACGTCATACAGAAAAACATCAGTTCCATTATCATTTTATCAATTTTCTCACTCAACAATCACATTTCCTAGAATTTTAGACTGCTAGTCTAGGGCTTCAAAACACTAAAGCTGAAAAGAGTTACGCCCAGAGTCCCCCGTTGCTACGCCACTGTAATCGGTACAGCTACATTTCAGTGCATTCACTTCCTACTTCAAAAATGATACAAGCTGACGCTTTTGTATGTCGCCTCACGCGTTGTTGAATTGTCGAATATTTTGGCGTGAAAGGTGTCCAACACCTTTTTGTTGCGTTTTTGTTCTGTACAAATGTTAAGCCAGTTGAGCAAACGTTTTGTTCGCAGTGAGCGTTGAACGCATACTGCTTTACTTTTCAGACAGGATTGATGAGAACCTGAAACGTGCGTTGCAGCAAGACCTCATCGAGATGGCCCCAGGTCTGTTCGTACAAGCAGTAAGGGTGACGAAACCCAAAATTCCAGAATTAATTCGCAAAAACTACGAGCTGATGTAAGTAGAAGTGAAAATAAGGTTCGCTGGTGTAATGGCGATTAGAGAAATTAAAACTTATAAACATTTAGTATAACATAAGACGTATAAATCTATCCCTTGCCTATTGACAGACATTACCTGCGCCTCCCGCCTGGCACAACCCTATTTCAGCCAATGTGTTTTAATTGCTACAGCATAACTCATACTAGTAAGTACGTTAGGCTTCCGGGACAGCAAAAACCGAAAGATCTTTCGGATTAGTAAACCAACTTTTCAAAAACATTTTTGGTGGAATAGCCTAACGTAGGCTAAAAATACAAAACAATATAGTCACAAACCATGACTGGCGTCTCCAGGTGTCTGCAGGAAACGTTTCAAGTGGAAAAGTAAAGTAGTGAAACAGCGTTGCTGTGGATCAGCGATCATTAACCGCACAAAAGTTTGTATCCCCGTTCTGGCCCTGAATCATTCAACCAGTGTCACCCCGCAGTTGCATGAAAAAACAATGCGCTTTTCTTTCGCTGCCGCACAAATGCGGGCCTTAAAACATGGAATGGTTAACTCGTTTTGCATAGGCCTGTGGTAGCTATGCAGATGTGTGGCGTCTTGAATCAAATACAGATCGATTTCAATAGTAAGTGTTACAAAATAATTCTTATCACCACATTCAACACCAGTCACATGGGAAAAACGTGATTAGTGTTTCGTGGAGGTGTGGAGACGATTTTGGGCTCCACGGTGTGTTGAATGGAGTCTTGTGTATGACAAAAAATGCTTTATGCCAGATTTGTGCTGAATGCGACCCGAACGCTACATACTGTGCCTGAGATTTTTCCCACGTACAGCCTAATTATGAAGCTTTTAATGTTTTCGTCGCGTATCTCCTGAAATAGAAGTGTGATTGTTGATTTTGAAGTTGTTGTTGTATTTTACCGCCAACAGCCGGGTTTGAAACTATGCCTTCCATGCATAGTTGAAAGTAGCCCCAAGCATAGATTTGGTTGAATGAAAAAACCCGTGAGATCGCTCGTTAATTAAAAGTATGGTTTGGCAACTTTAGAGCAGAAATGGGACCACTGTTTTGTCGTTTTGAAATTTTATCGCTTTCACAAATGCTACTGTCGTGTCTTTTGCAATTGTTTGTGTGAGGATGTATTGGGCTGCCACCACGTATAAGCTGTTGTATTGAAAAGCATACGCACCTTGGTTTGGTGTGCAGCTGCCACTTTTGAGGGCAAAATCAGTGCTTTTGAGGAAGCACGTTGATAGAATTCGGAAAAATCATTTTTAGTTTTTGTGCACAAATCATAGAGTTTTTGTAAAATCAAGTATTTTAAAGAGAAATTACAACCGTTTTTAGTTGAAGCAATAAAAGAGCGCATTCGCAATATTTTCCGCAAAAGCGGCCAAAAGCGAATTCACATAATGTGAAGAAATTAGTTTCGGCACTTCCAAAAAATAAATCGCGTACACTGAGCAGAGTGAAGCGTCAGAAGGAACACTGCACAGCTGAGCTGTTTGTAACCGATTCTATGTTTCGCGGATAATTCTGAAAACAGGTGTGGATTGTGCGTTAGACTTTTGAGTACTTTCTCCGTGAGGTTGTACTACAATTTTGTTAATGTGTAGGGAAGCAGAGAAGACTAAATTGCTTATCGTCAATGAAAAGCAAAAGGTCATCGAAAAAGAAGCAGAAACTGAAAGAAAGAAGGCTGTTATTGGTAAGATGCTCAGTGCAACTGTAGAGATATTCGCTCGACATTTTTCTATTGCTAGGAAATTAAAAGTCGTATATTTGATAACGCTGGCGAAACAAAATATTGACAATTTCAACTTCCTCACGTGGAAAGTGACGCCGGCAAACAAGCTAATTTCATTTAAGCTCCAGTAAGGTTTGTGTTGTTTGACTGCAAGCAACGTTTGTTACTTGATTTTGTGTTCACTTCAGGACGCACTTTTATTGACATCACAGTGACACGTTCAATGGCTTTCGTGCTAGATGCCCATACCGCGAGAAAATTTTTTGTTGATTTATGTAGTTTGACTGCGCAATTTGATAACCTGTTTCAACTCAAGTCTGACGAATGCTAAGGATGTCAGTATTTTGTTTTAACTTTACATGTGTTTTTCTCAGATCAGTGTTTTGACTTTTAAGCGCTTTATTTAAAAACATATTCGTCCGAAAGCAGTGGTTCTAAATATGGAAATGCATAGCGGACATACGTACCCTACCCTGACTTTCACTTGAAATTGTTAACCTTTTCTTAGCGGCGATCAATGGTCATTTTCCACTGAACTTCAATCTACCATCACGTGTCACAAGACGCAATAAATTGCCCCTATCTTGATCCTAGCCTTTTTGCGAATTCGTATAAAGAAGCATGGGCAGAACCTGAGTACAAACATGAAATCATTCTTTGTTCTTTCGAGAAAAAACGTATTGCGAAGTACTTTCCTTAAATCGCCAAAACCGTTTTTTCGGCGCGCGGTTAATTCCGGTGCACATTCGTTTTTAGGTAATCTAATTGTAGTTTTCCAGTTTGTTTTGGAACACTGGCTTCTATTTTTTTTGAATTATTGTATGCGGGCTCCATCAACAAAATGAATTGCAGGCGTTTGTGTCCCATCCACGGCTAAACTTGTGCCGCGACATACATTAAAACTTCTATGACACCTCATGCAGTCAAGGGTTTGGCATCGAAACTACTTTGTACTTTATTACCCATATGCAGTCAGCTTCTTTTCCGCGTAATACAGTACAAAGTAGTTTCGATGCCTAACATGGATAACTAACGGTATTGAAACGCACTGACGTGGAAAGCAGAACACTCCTCATTCATAAATTTATTAACTAAAAGCCGATCCCCTTTTGCTACATAATCAGCAGTAGTTTAGGCCCCAAAATCGTGGTGCCTTAACTAAGAAGAACCTCGTTTTTTATGAACAGGGTCAGTTTGAGCTGACCTGGACTTAATACTGCGAGCGTGATAAAGCAGTCTTTGAAAGTTATGATGATGGTAAGCCTATTTAAAACATTGCCATGGGCCGCATTCAATCCTCTGGAACACAGGTCATAAGCTGATGGTGTCGCGTTATGTGGCTCTTGTAAATAAGGATCGCGAAGATGATTATTTGCAAGAGGTTGCAAAAAGTTGATACTCCATCAAACCAGCAAACTTTCAACGCTGGTAGCTTATTTTTGAAGACAGATATGAGATATTTCCTGTATGCGTTTGACGTCATCTTGTACGCAAGACAAGATGTTTTTAACGTAAGATCGTAAGTGAAAATGCTCTTAACAGTTCTAAATGCAAGCGTTTGAAAAACTATCATTATATTGAAAGTTGTAGTTTCTTGTGCTGCAATGTGGTGCTTCGCTCTAAAATTGCTTTTTTATGAACTCTCTTTTTGTCTTGTCTGTTTAAACATGCACTAGGGTTTGAAATGAAAGTTTTCTCATTTTTATTGTTAGAGACAAAATAGCCTATACAAGTAGTCAGCGTTATTTCCATTGCAGAGGCTGAAAAAGTCGCCCAAGTTTCGAAGATACAATACGAGCAGAAAATCATGGAGAAAGAAACGCAGAGAAGAATATCAGAAATAGAAGGTAAATATTTTCTTTTCATGCATTTCGCAGGGTTCCCACGCGGTATTGAAAGTATTGAATTTCAAAATTGGTTTTCAAGACCTTTGGTGAAGTATTGACTTTGGCCAAAATGTACATTAGGTATTGAAAAAGGGTGGAAATTCTAAATGGAAAAGAAATCTTAAGTATCTGAGCAGAATTTTACTGAAGGCAAGCACTTACGCAATGTTATGCAATGTGTAAAATTGAGTTTCATGATTAAGAATTTCGAAAAATTCAGAGAAGTGATGGTGCTGAGGTTTTCAAATTTAGTATTGAAAAGGTATTGAAAAAGTATGGAAAAGGTATTGAAAAAGTATGGAAAAGGTATTGAAAAAGTATGGAAAATGATTTTAAAATGTGTGGGAACCCTGATTTCGAGAAACTTCGGTCATAAAAAGTCGTTTAAAATTGGTGGATATTGAAACAGCACTGTCACTGAGCTAACGTAGAACCAATAGAAATGCCAAGAAAGGATAACTGAGGGAAACTTAGATTTGCTAATCAGAAGATCTTCAGGGTTTGCGATGTTGTACTTTGATGACATCGAAAAGCTGATAAAAAAGAGCTTAGTACTTAGCTGTGAGTCGAAAACACGTGGGTACCAATATTTTCTACGGTCAATCTCGCTCTAGTCTGTGATTTGTGTTTGTGCTGCTGGACTTCGGTCAGTTTCGGAAACAAAACGAACAAGGGTCTGGCTCTGAACAGGGTTGCCAAATTTTTTTCGTAGCTTATGGCCAAACTCCTGATAAAAAATGGCTGTTTTTTGAAAAAGTTATGGCCAAAATCGCAAAATGTTTTAACTATTGTAATTTCCATATTCATAGGTGTCTCAAATTGTTTTGAAGACAGTATATTTTTTTCCAAAAAAATGTGGTTTTGCCAAAGAAGCAAGTTTTTACCTTAAAACAGCAATTTCTGCTGTAAACTTAAAATTACCTGTTACAACTGAACTTGTCTTTATTTATTTAAATAAAATTTAGAACCCTGTATTAAACACTGTTGTAGATACATGCTTCCATTGTGACCCATTTCTGGACTAAACAATTTGAAATTAACTTTCCAATTCAACAACAAGGCTAGAATTCGCTTGATATTGTGCTCCTAATATATGAATAAAAGATTAAAGTCATGAACTGAATTAAGTTGATGATCATAATGACTTGTCCACATGCTCAAAACCATCATTAAGTTCATATATGAACGAAAGGGCAGGAACACTTGAGAACAAACATTGTCTCATGACAGGTCCGACTGAAACACTTGTTGCACAAAATCTACAAGATTGCAAGGGCTATTTACTACACATTTTGAACATTACAATGTTGAAGATACTGCAGAGTGTTACCGTAAAAGTGATGAGAAACTTCTGAAAGTAAAATCTTACCAAAAATGCAAAACACTTCTGCTATAACATTTAGTCACACAACCGAGTGCAACAGAAACAGTCTTCAGATACAGTTCGAGCGCAGCAGATGCCAATGGAAATGGTAACCAAAAGATTGTTCATCACTGACTGAAACATCTGTACGAAATCTACTGACTGCAAGGACTAAATCATTACTACACACTTCAGTGGAAAAAAAGGTCGAATTGCCACGGTGCTACTGTAACAATGAGTGACATGAATACCGTCCAAAAATACAAAAAGACAAAAGATTTAATGAAAACTTAATTTTAGAGTGACAAACCAAAAAATGGCCAAATGTTACAAAATGGCCAAATGCATTTTTTCATAGCCAGCGCAGTTAAAAAAATGGCCAAATTTTTCGAAATTGGCCATTTCCAATTTTTCGAAATTGGCCATGAAATGGCCAATCTGGCAACCCTGGCTATGAACAAAGCACAGAACCCTGCGTTTCTTTCAGCAATTAAGGAACAGAAGGTTTGAGCGTTAACACTGCTCTTATTCTCGGGTTATTCTCCTATTCCTGGGATACGATATGCCAGTGTTTTATTCAAAACGCAGTCAAAAGATTTATATTAGGTTTCTTGGCCGTGGTCTCACTCTTGTGCAGACTGCGTTTCATCGATCTTGTCGGACACGGCGACTTTCCCTGCGCGCGACCTATCCGTTCCGGGCCAATGCTGTCCAATTGCTATGCTTTGAAGTTGTGTTCGTCACCACTGATTTGCGCGATCTGTCAGCAAGCGCTGCGCACAGGAAATCTATGATTAGTCGTGTTACTCTTTAGAGTTCCAGCTCGTTACCAAGTGGGCAGTCTAAAATCCGCGTGTTGGCCCCGACTGAGCGGCAGCGAGTGTTCCTGCCTCAAGCGCACAACAGATCCTGTTTGAGAGACCATTGTCTCGGTGTCGATCAGACATTGGTGTGTTTTCACTCAGCAAAGACGTTTTGATTGCGAGCGCGTACAAACAAAAACAGAAAAAGTGGTGGAGAACGTTGCCTAAGCTTCGTAAGTGCATGCATTAGTGGAAAATAGTTTTGCGTTCTTGAGGACATAAGTTTTTCTGGCTCTTGTCGAAGACAGATCGCTGCTTCTTCACACTTGCGTTTGTTTGATGCACTGGAAGGTGTTTTGTTGATGGGTATGTGTCATGAACCAAGCAATAAAGCACACTTTTTTAAGCTTTTAGTTCACGCGACATTTCTTCGACCCATTCTTCCATTTCTTAGCGCATGTACAGCTTTGGACCGCTCGGAAGCGTTGACGTTATTGCGCGCAATTGCAAGCCGCTTAAAACTACACCTAATGTCGTTGCTGTACGCCCGGCGGTTCATCTTACAGTGTCGTATGTTGTTACAAATGTCAATCTTCGATCGCTTTTCTCACCGCCTGCTCTTCGCAGATCAAGCGCACTTGGCCAGAATGAAAGCGCGAACCGACGCCGAATGCTACAAAGCGACAAAGGAAGCAGAGGCGAACGCGGTAGGCATTTTGCTTCTTTTCTGGTCGAGACCAGGAAACGGTTTCAACCACTAGTTGCGCACTGAGCGCGATACTAGGAAGAACCGGTTGGTTGTGTCACGATATTTAAGGACAAGAGGAAACTTGTCTTCGCAACCCACGTTCAAACTTCGAAACGCGGTTAACGACGTCGTTCGCGCCAACGCGTCGCCATCATGCTCGGAACCGTGAGCAAGGTCAATTGCTTGCCTAACTTTTCTGAAGCAATGGCGTTGTTGCAGTTTCTTGAATATGTTCCACGTAAGTAACAGACGTGTCCAGGCCGCCGACAGATTGCTGCATTGCAACCAGGTTTTATTTTGTTTATAAATGAAATTAATTACATTCGGGGTTCCCCGAGGTATTGAAAAAGTATTTAATTTTGAAATCGGTTTTCAAGACCTTGAAAAAGTATTAAATTTGGCCAAAATGTACGTAAGGTATTGAAAAAGTATGGAAATCCCAAATTTAAGCCATTTGTTCATTCAATTTTTGTTTCGTACCGCTGATGACCATTTTGCAAACGGTTTTTGCATTGCGTTCCACGAATAAAATTTTGGAACAATGAAGACAAGTGATGGTATTAAAGTTTTTCGATTTAGTATCGAAAAGGTATTGAAAAACTATGGAAAATGGTTTTTGAAAATGTGTGAGAACCCTGAATACTTTTCAAAGCCTAAGTCTGGATCACTTAAATTCGTCCATCGCAAAAGCAATAAGCTGTGTCGTAAATTTTTATCAAACCTTAGTGAACCCGTTGCAACAGCTAGCACTGTCGCTAATGGGAACGGCCTTCGTACTGACTGTAATTGCTCTTAAACTGTGTGTTCGTGCAGTGCAACTTTCGCTTTTCACATTTAAAGCTGCATAGCTACGAAAAGAAAAGATGAGCGTGAATCCTTATGTCTCGTAATATCTGTTTTAGCCGGAACAAGGATTTTAAAAGTAGTTCGTGTAAGTAATCGTCATTCAAAAAAATCGGTATGTTTATGTCTGCTATTGTTATCACCACTGTTTTTCGTGTTGGCTTTGAGCTCGCCGTTGTAGGCACAGGATATTTATTGCTGTCTCTTTAGTGCCTACATCTCTAATGTTTGTTGCAAACTCATTAACTTACTGTAACACATTGGCTGAGCTACAATGATCCTGTGCATTTTGCGTTGTATTTGATTACTTACGTTAAACCTGTGGTTCTCAATCGTGGTTTTGAGGGCCGCGTGCGGGCCCCAAGCACCCTTTGTGCACCTCCTCAGGAGTCTTTCACTAAAACCTCTGTTAATCTTTTGTGTAACAGACTTTGTTCTGTAGCAAAATAAAATGTGTCAATTGACTTGTGTTAAAAGTTTTTAATGCGACTCTCTAACTAAATCGTAGGTCTGGATTTGGCTCCCTCCAGCGAAAAGGTTGAGAATCACTGCGTTAAACATTGTTGGGATTCTACGATCATAGGCCTTCCCGGGACCACATGGTCCGAATTGGGTCCGGCCCATTATCGTGCTTGGTTTCTATTTGGTGTTTGCGTCAAATTAAGGTTGGAAGTGCATCAATTAAGCATACGTGAGAACCACACAACTCGAAGTCTGTCGCACGTGCATCCGGGTGCGCGTCATTCAAAACGGATCCGCTTGCGTGTCGTGCAGGTGAAACTGACTCCGCAGTACTTGGAGCTGAAGCGGATCGAGTCGTTGTCTCAGACAACGAAGGNGTACTACGGGCCCAACATTCCGCAGATGATGTTCGACAGTTACAGCGGTTCTAAGCTGGCTTCCTCCCCTCAGAAAGATGCTGATGGTGATTTCAAGGTGCCCGGTGTCTTTTCTTTTCATCATCTCTGCGATTGCTGAAACGGTTAACTTCTTGCCCCAAGACAAACCGATCACCAACCAATGGCAGCCTCCTTTTAATGTGAAACTTCTTCTTTTTGTCGAATAAGTAAACCCGGGATTCCTCTTCTGACTCACCCTGTTACAATTGCAACTTGACGAATCAATAAAGTAATTAAAAATAGGTGATGTCGGAGAAATGAAGAAGTTGATTGTGTTTGGCAATGTTCGCTTCGCTGCCGTCCGTCAGTTCATTACAAATGACAGGCGCGTCACTTTCGTGAGTGCTTTTCTTGCTCACAGTCGCTGCGCAAGACTTAAGGTCTTATTCATTCTATTTGTCTTCATTGGTGACGCGCTCTTTTTGCCAACATTACCAGCGGGTAATAGAGCTAAAGCAAACATGGTGGTTTTGTTGTGTTTATCCTAGCGTAGGCACGTGTTTCGGCATTTAATTTTGGTTCAAAATTACACGTCTGCTTTTTTTCAGACTGACGTTACCTTGGAAACAACAAAGGCGAAGACAGCCTCAGGATCGCACTAGATCTGTGTTGTGGCATCTCTAACTATAGCGTCCTGCTCGTAGGTGATCATAATTCGAAAGACGTGTGAAGGCTTGTTCTTGGTCGAAAATTGTTAACGTCAGCAATTTGGCACGAGCCGCCACGCTATCAAAAAGCAGGGGGTTGTTTATTCCATTCGAACGATGGGCGCCACCCGGGCACAGGTCTCAGCACGTCCGCGGAGTCGAACCTGCTACTTTCGACATTGTGGCAACGGCGACCTTCGGCAACTGGTGTTTTTCGCCGTCATCAGAGCTGGCTACAGTTTGCTATCTGCCGACAGCTAGTCAGTTTCTTGGCTGTGCATCAATCTTATTTGTTGTTGTTGTTGTTCTGTTCAAGAGAAAATCTATTCTTTGCGGTTGGTTGTGATCGCAGTGGCACGTGGACGGATGGCAAGGGCTCAGAGCCGGCTCTTACTGCTGCTTGGATCAATTCGCCTTGCTGCTCGTGAACTTGCGCGGATTTTCCAAGTCACTGTTCCGCGTATCCTTTCGAGGCCCGTAATTTTTACCTTTTGTTCCAATAAGCACGAAAATTATCTTGAACTATTTTTGGTGCGTGTGTGACGTCATCAGAGCGGCTTGATTGCAGTGTGGGGCATTGCGCAAAAAGTTCGTTGATCCTAGACTGACGATTCCATCGTGTGTGTGCCAATGATGCAAGCAAGCAAGCTGATCGACTGACGTTTTCAGTGTTCTTCTTGTCTTTACGGCCAACTACGCAACCAAAACTTATAATTTTGCTGCTTGCGTCACCGATTGCTCAAAAACGCGCCGATCAACATATCGCTTGACGAGCGATTTTTGCTCTTAGTTTGAATCTCTTTGCACGCGCGTCGCTGTCCTTTGACTACGACTCTGCGAAAATGTTTTCATGACACTCCGAAATTGTTGTAAATTGCTCCTGTTCAGCGCAACCATTCTCGTGAAAAAGACACAGACAGCTGCATTTGTACAAGTGCGAAGCTGGAGATGCAGCTAGAAGCGGGCGCTCCAGGACGCCTTAGCTTCTTATCAAACGACTTTTTATTAAAAGTTTTAAATAATGTATACGCGTGCGTTTTTATCTTTCAGTTTTATATTTTTTTTGTAGAAGTACTGGCGGCAGAAAAATTTTAGGGATTTGCCAACTTTGAGCAAAAATTTTTAGATTTTCTCAATGCGAAAATTTATCAAAGCGGAATGACGTGAACCGGAAGTGACGCCACCCCGTTTACTATGCACAAACCGATTCGTACAATCTTTCAAACTGTATCGTACAAAACGTTAGTGCCGTCGTGGTCAATATGTCTGAGGCCAGTGCTTTTCGCAAGCATAATCGTGCACAAATGGATTTTAAATTACTGATATCGACGTCATACCACACTCAAATAGCAGAAATTACCTGTGTCTACATGTCTGTTTTACTTCGCATTTCAGGAGGAAAAAGTTGCAAGATAAGAAACCAGTTAAAAACTTCGGCCATTTCCAGGATTGCTAAATTTCCACGAGGCCGCTGCTAAAGCAGGTGACTTGTGCAAAATGATCAGTTACGAGCAGGATTGAGTCGGATTCCTAAGAACACTGGGAGTCGGAGTCGGATTTTTTTATCCGACTGCGGAAGTCCAACTGAATCATTTTTTACATCGCACACCTAAGTTAGGAATCCCAACTTGTGTCTGTTGAAATGATACCATTTCTTTTGAAACTTTTATTGAAACAGATAATTCTTGCTGTGTACCACGATTTCCATTGATTGCTAGTTGCTACAAAATTTTTGACAGCCGAACTTCATTCACGTTAGGGAGTCGGAGTCAGACACTTTTCCTCCGACTCCACAACCCTGGTTAAGAAGCGACCGCTTCTCGCCATGAATATGTAAATCTCAAAGATACAAAAAATTAAGCGCAGAGAAAATGAACTTGCTCGTGACTGACGTTTCTAACAGTGAAGGTGAAGCAATGGAAAGGTGGTTTTTATCACATCTGCAAAAACTGCTTTTCCCAGGTGGCTTCGTCCGCCATTTATCCAATGACGCCACTGCAGGCGAAACGGCCAAGTGTCGACAATTCGTCAGACGTGTTCTAAACGTTCCTTTGCGCAAATCGTAAATCCCACTCACGTCTTGCGACAGTTAAACCCCTCCTATGCAAATGCTGCCTTTCTTTCGCAAAGCAACATTTTGCGCCCGAGCCGACCTCTCTTACCGTGCGCAGTGATTGTTTGATCATAGTGCTTGCGGATGTGTGCTCTTTCGAAATGTGCAAAGTATTTTTTTGCTGTTGCGTGAAATGAAAAAGGAAAGAACGTTTATGTGATTATAATCAAAGCGTTGCAGTTGGCCATCCGCGCGTTGTCAATGCCAGCATCAACATCTATCATGTCGATACTCTTTCGGCCCTCCTAATGTGCGGTTCGATTTGTTTGGTCAATTTTACACTTGCGTAAAGCGCAATATCTGCGTTACGAACGGAACTGTATCAGTTACGTTTTCCGAAAAGACGTGACGTCGACCAGAGCTTGATTTGCTCACATGAGCAGGTTACGTCAGTTCATGAGCGGACCTATCGCGTGTTTTGTGATACGCTTCATCGCATTTCTGTGTTCAGGAAATATAAACACATGAAAGATGTTGCACAGATTCTGCTTCCGTCAAGCTGTGTGCGCGCGCCCAGGGAAGCTGTATGGGGAAAACATAACCAATACACACGGCTGTTTCAGGCCAAGCTGGGATTAGCTGAAGACGTAACGCAGTGCGAGTGCATAAGCCGACGTCCATTCAGTGGTGGGTTAAGGGACACCTACCTCGAGGCGTTTCGTGTGCAAATTTTCCTCGTTTTTTGTGAAAAACTTATCCACTCGTATCAGATATTCCGAAACAGACCATAAGTAAGTACTCTGCTTTCAAAAGGGTCCCCAATAGCAACTGTAATGTGTAAGAACTCTGCCCCAAACAGCCATTGTAATGCGTAAGTACTCTGCTTTTGAAGGGACCCCAGACAGCAACTGCGATGTGCAAGTTCTCTCCTTTCCAACAGGACATCAATAGTAACTGTAATATCTAAGTACNTTGTTTTCAAAGGGCCGCCAACAGCAACTGTAATATGTATGTACAGTACTTAACTTTCAAATGGTGTCATCTGCGTTATAGACGAAGTGAGTTTCCTTTTTCTGTTTGTGGCTAAAATTAATGCCATTGAAAATAAAAATTCCAACCACCTTGCAGCACTCCGCCTGCCTTGATACTATGCTACCGCTTTTGCGATGATTCAACTGCAGAAGCGTGAGATACTCGCAGTCGCAAGCCCATTGTTAGTCTGGTGTTGTGAAAGCCGACGAAGTTCCGTGTGCACAACAAACCTATGATGTTCGCGAACGCCCCAGCTGGAATCTGTTTGGTTAAATAGATTAAGGCGGTGCGTTCCATAACTGAAAATTGACTGGTTCGATAGGCTACTAAGATCAATAATGCTGGCGTTTCGGTACCGTTTCCTAACCTGACTACACTGGATGGTTGAAATATGATTTAGCGAAGGTATCGAAATAAGCCTTTCCTCCGGCAAAAGCGACGCATATAGCAGTCAGGAAAAATCAAGAAATGAAAAGAACAGAGATGGCAACCTTACAATTTTGCAGTGAACTTGACAAAGTATGGCCTGAGATGCATGCCTGCTGACCTGACAGAACGCCATTGATAAACAAAGATCCTTATTCTATATATATCGTTATGTTGTACATCAGTGGTTCTCAAACCTCCCGTTGCGACGCTGTTGGAAAATTTTGCTGGACTTGCGACACACCCAAGGGTGTAACGAGGTTAGATGGCGCCCGGGGCAAGAAGCAAGTTTGGCGCCCCCATGTTCGAACCTGAATTTACCTCTGAAGACTTATTCGTTATCGATATTTGGTTTTAATCACGCCCATGGCAGAAAATCCTGCTTCGCATATATACGACAGGGAGAAAGGGATAACCACTGATAGCGCTTCCTTGCCAAACTGGGTATTCGTCATTAAACGGAATCCAAAATTTGTCGAGTTTCCTGATATAATCTTTCTTTTCAGGAAATCACAGGTAAGGTCAATTTAGTCTGTTTCGTCTTAAGGTAAAGGACGATGGGATCGGTTGGACGGAAAGGTCAGAATGCATTCATAGTTAGATCAATTCTCTGGAAAGTATTGAGCAAATTTCGAGCTCGGATGGACGTTGCAATAATATACTTCGTAAATTTGAAGGCAGGCACGTACATTTATCAAGCAAATCATTTGATAGCGGTACCAACTTTAAATGTTGCCTTTTAGTTGTGTCTAAAAATTGGTTGACGTCACTGTCCAATACCTTGCTGCAAATAACACACTGCAGTTTTCCTTCTCCGTTCTACAAGATAAACGTGAATACTAAATAACTGACGTTACACTTGCAAGATTTTTTAGGCTTGTCATTATCAGTCGCGGAATTGCGCTAGTGTTGCAATACTAGTTTCCTGTTTACATCCACTTTATAACTGACTACTGTATTTTTGCCTTCATTTGTCTGATGCAAAGTAAATTAATATTTGTGCGATGCTTTTGTTAATAAACAATAACGACAGTTACGTAATCATGAGATGAGAAAATAGGCTATCTGCTGTCAGCATAACCGCATTTCTACAATAAACGTTCTTTGGTAAAGTTCTATAACTGCACTGAATTTTACTGTTATTAGCTCAATGAATAAGACTGCAGTAAATTTACTTTTGTGCGACGCCCTTGGAAAATTGAAAGGACGCACCAGGGCGTCGCGACGCACAGTTTGAGAACCATGGTTGTACATTACGGAAAAAGGACGTTTGTTTTGCACGAGAAAAGTTCATTTTTAGATGAATGAAATAAAAGTTTAGATGAAAAAAATTTATAACGAATTGCGACATAGCTTATCTATAGTATATATGAAATAGAAATTGATAAGAATAATCCTTCTGCACCAAACCTGAAATGGTGTAGTACCTGTATCTTCTCATAAACTGCGTGAACGTGTGTTATATTCACTTTCATTATGTTCATTCACTTTTACTTGGTGTATGTTGGTCATTTCATGAACACGTTTGTATTTTTTGGTCCTTTTTGGCTCAGCGCCCTAGGCAGCCGCCTAGTCCGCCTAATGGTAGCGCCGGCCCTGAGTACAGCGCAAATATATTGTGCACCCTGACAATAGATACTTTCGCCTATGGTTTACGCATCTGTTGGTACCCAATGTGTTCAGTGCCACTGTACAGCCGATTCATCCCAAGTGATCTGGTTTCACGGAATTTATTCAATCAAAAATTAATTTCTTCCGCTGGTGAAAGTTTCCCCGACAACCTACACCATAGAACTTCCCATATGGTGGCTTTGCTTCTCTTGCTGGTGGAGGCGGGATTTTGAAGTTGATCCCTGTCGCTTTCAGGGCCCTTTTTCGGAGAGATCGGGCGATGCGTAAACTCTGCAAGTAAAAGATTGTGCTTTGATTTGACATGGTATATCAACTGTAACCACAACATTAAAAACACCCAATGACTTGCTTGCGCAAGCTTACGGGAAGGGCTCGGTCAGGAGTGGCTTTCTGTTTTTCCCTGATTTTTTCGTTAACCACTTCAATTTCTGATGCCGGTGTCAAGCGAAATTTCTGACTTCACGCCATGTACGCATGCATAGAGTAATGTGAAGCGTGTGCGGCCTGGTTGTGTTCCCACACCATCCTTCAACCTCGGGAAGGATGGATGTTAATTCCGCGCCAGATGAATCAGCCAAAGTGAGCTCCTACTTCCATGCGCGTGGAAGTCACTTATAACTGTCGCTTNCTTGGTCTTTCCCTTCTCCTTGCTTTGGCCGTCTTTGCTCACATGTAGCGGTCGCGCTAGCGTGACTGCTACATGTGAGCAAAGACGGTGATTTTGGGCCAAGAGGATCATGATGGGGGCATGTTTTTGGTTAATTTTATGACGTCATCATCCGATCCCACGCGCCAATATTTTGGCTTGCAGTATTTTTGGATTCTAGGCTAAAATATGAGTCTTTAGAGAACTTGATCAAGTTTCTAGCGTTTCTGATTCAAAAGTTAGGCCAAAAATATTCCAAATATGTCAGGAATGTCCCTAGGACATTCAAGGGATTTCCCTAGTTAATATTCTACCATTTTTGCCATAACTTATCAACCAGAAATGCTAAAATGTCCCTCAAACCCTCTAAAACCTCGTACTATCGCCTAGAATGGGTGTAAATCTCGCGCGGTTTCGCGCCGCTGATTCTGCTCGATTTACGCACTGCCACGCGACGTTGATGTCACGGATTGTTTTGATAAACCTGTCAAAACATATCAATACATCCTGTGGTTTTGTAAACATAGCCAGAAAGGCCGAAATCGCACGGCGAAAAGTCTTTTTTTCAGCCTAAACTACAAGTCTTTCCCAATTCTGACCGGATTTGAACAGCTCTGTAGCTCGATCCGCTGGCGAGTGATGGCCAGTTAGAAAAGGGGTGTATTGCACCCAAGATTGGGGTTTGTGGGTGCAGAAATTTTCACCAAATTTAGTTTTTTGTCCATAATTTCGGCTACAGATATGCTAAAAAGTTATTCAAGGGCTCTAAAGACGCGGATTTTGGCCTAGTTTCCAAACAATCTTGAGCCAAAATAATGGCCCAATGGGTTGGGGTCCAGGGCCAGGTAAAGTTGGACAAAAAAAGCCAAAACACCCCCATTTGCAGCGGTCCCGCCAGCGAAACCCAAACCGGAAACGAAAAGCGTTTTTTTTTCGATTTCAAGCCGAAGACTTGCTGACTCCGTGGATGGTTTGGATAGCTCTCTAGCTCAATCGCCTGGCGAGTTGTGGCCAAAAGAGTGTGAGCCAATATATGGGCTTTCGCGGTCGTTAAAGGATTTGCAAGGAATTGAAACCTAACTACGCTGCTTCCATTCACGCAATTTGAAAGTGAGTTTACGATGATAATGGTCAGTGCACTTGTCAAGGTGTTGAAAAGCGCAATCCTATAAGAACGTTTTTTACTGATCATAAAAAGGCATATTCTGGTTGACATTCGAAACGGAACAGTTAAGGAGTGCTTTTCAATGATTTAAACAACAACGTTGAACTTTTCTTGTTTTCAGAGTGGAAAGGCAGAGGAACATGAGAAAAACTGAGAGAATCGTTAATCCTTTCGCCTCTTTTGCTCAGTTAGTGACATTCACGTACAGCCTTAATACATAGTTTTCGAAAACTTAGTTTTTTTCAGTATTGTGGCCAAGTATCATGCTCGTGGTTGTAATTCCTCGGTCCCCCATGCTCACCACCCGAGTCAGTGGCTGCAACAGGCGCGCCCGACGATTGAGCTCTCAAGAAACGACGCAGTACAACTCAATAAAAAGATCAAACATAGAGCAATAGACTTCAATAATGATCTCTCTTTGTACCCACAAGCGGCCAAGAAGTCTGGATCATTTCAAGTATTAAACAAATCCTTGTTAAGAATGATTGCTGCTTAGGCTATACAATTTATGAACTTTTTAGAGGTAAACAATATTTAAATAATTCTGGTGTTTGGAGTTGAGTGACGGGCTGAAATTTGATTGAAGTCGCCTTAAAATTGCCAATGCTCTTGTTTAATGAAGCGTAATTTTGACCAGGGGAGGAGCTAGGGGGGTTCCAGGGGGTGCCACTGCCCCCAAAAATTTTGCCTGTCCCCCAGTGCCCCCCCCCAAATTTTTCAGATCTCTTTCTGAATGTCCTACACAGACCATTGACAGCTCCCCTTGTTGAAAAACTGGACCCTCCAGTGGCCCCCCCAAATGAAAATGTCTGGCTCCGCCCCTGATTTTGCCCCTCTATAAAAGAGCCGGAAACAGTGCCTCCGCCATCCCCCGTGTTTCAGCGTTTCTATTCAGAGTGTTTCTGAACTTCTTCCAAAAGCTTGATTGTCCTTTCTGTTTATACTCAACCTTACATGAAGCAGATTCAGAGAGATCACTTTACAAGCTGCCTTGGAGTCCACAGACAAGTGGCATAAAAGCTATTCTCGTTTAAGTCTTCAAAACCATTTTTTAATCTACAAAGCCATACCATACATCATCTATTAAAAATGGTTTATAAAAACAAAAACCTGCATTAAACAGCTAGGATACGTACCTCCTCTACTGCATCCACCGCTATATTGCACTTGGTCGTCTGAGGTGAAGGAAGAAAGTTTACTCCATCACACCAACAGCCAGGTTTGTCATTGGCTCGTCGCTGTCTTGGAGCTAGTGCCCTCCTGCAAGTAGAATGTATTTGGAAAAGGCCAAAGCAGGCAAGACAACACTTATGGCTCAAAATACTTCCTGTGGACAAATTCGATCCTCTTATAAAAACTGCAAACGTGGTTGTGAATAATGTGATAGCTCTTGCTCTACCACCTACAGGTTAAGCTAAAATTCCTCTATTCAATACTCCTTTGCTACAAGCAAAATATATCAGTGCACGTTAGCACGTTGCCG
>JGI24021J15306_10001806_pt1 | contig 21862 bp, 12 predicted proteins | sample Ectturendosymbi1_FD_15306 | JGI IMG/M metagenome (IMG submission 15306) | reverse complement strand
AGTTACTAGCATCCCTGAAAAATTGGGGTTGTTCACTAATGTAGTTTGGCAGTAATAAGGCTTTAAACATGGCCAAATATGAACAATTTACGCCCCCCGGCTAAACACTCCCAACTAAAAAGCTTTGTAATCATGCCATTTCTTGACAGATTTCATTCAAATTTTGCAGATGTTCATCATATGGGATAGCGACAAATTGAGTAAAATTTCAGGAAAATTGGAGAGGGTGACCTGACCACTTCCTGAGAATTGACATGGAATGGCCCTTTTCACCTGGTGCCAATGCTAAGAATAAGGTTCAAGCCAAACAAAGTTTAACAAAAACTTCCCTCACGTTACAATAAACATATGTTATTTCTTTGACCACTGACCATGGTTCCTTGGAATTTCTGTACTGCTTTGCTACAATAGTCTGCAAGATTTATGTCCAGGCAGTGTGATTTTGCATCATGATTGCTTATTGAATGCATTTTGAAGTATTAAAGCTTACTTTATCTTAGATATTCAAATTGACATGTTAATTGTGACTTTGGTATTTTATGCATGCTGAAGCAGTGATCATAATTAAAGCTTGACCTGGCACTGACAAAAAGTGTGCTGACTTATAAGGTGATGTTTCTGTTCAAATGAGCATAGCTAGACTAGCTTGTCAAACTACACACAGAAGAATGGTAAGATCAAGTTTACCTTGGTTGTTTCCCTGTTTAAGCTTTTGCTCACCAAATTTATCAGACTCTGAGTGAGTTTGTTTGGCAAGTAAACCATGATATAAAGCAAAGTTTGACTGGGTATCTATTCTCCTTGTTGTAAGTCTGTTCACTAGCATCTTGAGTTACGTCAGACTCAACCAAAATAAAAAATGCAAATCCGTTTTGATTACATATCTCATACTTTTCTATTATTGCTGAAAGGAAACGTTTTGTTCACAAAATTACATGCAATGATTACCTTTAACGATGTAGGTTTGCTACATAATGGTGCTGAAATATATTTGTTCATTTTCAACAGCAATGTTATTTCATGAGGTTCAACCACTAATGGCGTGTGACAGCCATTTCAACTGCTCTGATCAGGGAAGCTGTGAGAATGGAGTGTGTGTTTGTCAGGTTCAGTTTGCAGGTATGCATGTTGTAGTTGCCAGATATGCTTTGCCTTATTGTTAGTGAATACCTAAGTGTTGTGCATTACATTAATTGTTGAATTATTTGAAATGCAATTATTTGAAAACAAAAAAGAGAGTGTTAGCTGCACAATTTTGCTTGTAGTTTCCTGTTTCAGTTGCCAGATTGCTTTTGCAAATGGAGACAATCACAGTTTAATGATTTGCCTAAAAATTGTCATGTGCTTTAAAAACCATTGCTAACCCCTATGCTTATCTGAGAAGTTGAAATCATTGTTAGTGTTGCCATTGTTACTAGATAGAGAACACACTGCTTATGTGAAATATATATCAAGTGAGTGAGTGTGCACAAATTTACACGGGAACTGCCAGCTGCATACAGTATTTGTGGCTTTCATGGTCTTTTTGTTACTCATGAAACCAATTCTGTCAGAAACACAATGTTTATTGTTCTGTTAGAGGTGCTGTTAAAAATTAATGACACATTTGAAGTCCAATGTATGAGTAGCTGAATGGCTTGTTCGAAGGAAGTTATTTGGGCTCATGACATAAGTGATTAGTGCTTTAAAGTTTGTGACAAACTGCCCCTTGGAAGTGACTTTGCCAGTGTTGGAAACATTGAAAGAAACTCCTGGGCAGATTCAGCAAAGCCAGGGAATAGTGATACATCACACTTGCAAATAATTGTGTCAGATTTATGCATTGTGTATGTGTGCTATGCTTTCAAAGGCAATTTTTCTGGTTCTTGAATTAGGGCTGTAGTGGACAACTGCCTAAGTAGTGGACAGAGTAGACCATTCATCCAGGCTGCTGTTTTACTGAAAAACCTGCTAAACATTTTTATGTAATGCATGTTTTTTTGTCAAAAATTATTAAATTTTACAGTTTTAAAAATTTATTTAATACTTAGTTCTGTTTATCTGTTTGTTCACTTCTACTTTTGACTGCAGTATACTGGTTTTCCCAGTGATAAACTTGCCCAAATCTGGCAGCATGTGAAACAAAGTAATATTGAGCTGCATGATATTTTTTGTGCACATGCCTTGTTTGATCAATGACTAAATGTCTATGACAGCAGTTGGCAACCTTGTAATTAACTCTGTGCCGACTCAAGGTTTCAAAATGCTCAGTGTGCCAACAACAGACGTTTTGTATGCAAGTCAAGGTCAATATATTTTTTGTGTGATTCATAACAAAACTGATATGTAAAATTTGGAGCTTCTGTATGCTGTTGAAAATTGCTTGTCATGCCAAGTGTGGCACGCGTGCCATAGGTTGTGCCCCCTGATCTATCACAGGGCACACCGCGCATGTAATGCAGATTTTGTAAGTGCATCTTGAAAGTGACGGATGAAATAAACAGCTGAAAGAATTTATTTATGAGTGAAACAACTGTTAATGTACTTAACATAAAGACAGTACATGCTTGCAGCTTACAATTGATGGTTTTATATTGTGTAATTATCAAGCATTACATACGCAAAACAAAAAAAGCAGATTTAGCTTCTGTTTTACTGAACATTTTAAAGGTTTAAAACCTGAAGATTGTGTATTAATTCACTATTAATTGCTCATTAATTCTAATAATGAGTACATGCTCCACGGATGTCACCACAAATAAAACCAGACTCACATTACCAAAATTGTCACATCAGTTATTTTTATAATCAGAAACTTATAAATTGGAGGTAATAGTTTACTGTTGTGTGTATATGTATGTATAAGCACTCGTATGGTTAAATTAATGTAGGAGTGAATGTTGAAATATTTTTATTTGGTTCTATGTTAAGAGCTGCTTTCAGCAACATTAACATCCGGTATTCAGTTAATACACTCTCAACCATATTTATTTCAACAACAGACATGGTCTTACCAATTTACTTCCAAATTCCTGCACATTGAATCAATGGTAAAAATTTTAAGTTTTTTCTATAAATTGCTCGCAGGCTGCTTTTAAATGAAATCTCAGATTTTCAACAACTCTGTTGGAATTGCGTTTACTAATTGGAAATTTTCAAGACTTTTAACATTTCCTAATTTTTTAACCTGATTAGTCGTAAAACTTGTTGAACTTTTGCCTGCAGCATAAAGCAGGCTATGTTTGTGCAGTCCATTGAAGCAATCAACTATGTTGTTAAATTGTTAGGCCAAGGCTGTTTTTGGCTTAGCGATCTCATTGGTGTAATAGCAAAGTCTGTATGGTGAACACACGTGGTAATAAACTTTCATGTTAAACATAGTCATCTGCCCAAATTTTTGAAATTTGGATTTCGCAAATGATATTTCTGTGGTAGCAGTGTGCAAAATAGTATTGAACTTGAAAAGCACAGGTTTCAGGTAATGATTTGGTTTCTGGTTGTTGTGCAGTTTATCCACAAATCTTTCAAAAAACAGACTGTTGACTTCAGTTTGGGTGGTTGTTAGGTGGTATGGTTCACAGAAGGGCTTCTCAAGTAATAAACAGCTAAACACCATTAAACATTTTGAAGGATGCAAAAAACAGGGAGAGGCTTGTTCATCAAGATATTTTTTTAATGTTTTTCGCAGGTGACAACTGTGGAGATGCAAATATTGGTTACATTGCAGCGTTTGGCAGCATATTTTCAACGTTGGGACTAATCAGCATTTTTCAGCTTGTACGTTACTACATCTGTCAAATGTATTGAAATCAGATCGAAATTTCCATCGTAAAAATCAGTTTATAGAAATCCTTATTTTGAAAGTCCTATTGTACTTTGAACCTGGTGTTTTTTTTCAGTCATAGACCGAATTTTTTTAAATGAACAAAATTAATTAAGTCCATTCGGTCATAATGTCTGAAAGGGTAGTCTAGTGAATAGTGTTCCCTCTAAGTGCGCAAATGCGCAGTGCCACCAGACCATTTGCGAAGTGAAATCTCATTCTCGCGCACTTGCAACATTGCAAATTTCATATCCTATATATATTGCATAGACCTTTTAAAATTTTCTTAGAGTGAATACTGTTGCGACGAGTTTTAATACTATTATGGGACAGATAACCGAAATATCTCAGTGAAAAAGAAAACGAGTTTTGAACATGAATTCGAGGTTTGGTGCCATATACGTTGATGTTTATTCATTAAAGATTTATTTGCATTTCACATTGGCTCTGTATAAGTTTATGAACGGCTGTCAATACTGATTATATTTATTGAAAGCGTTGATTATCTAATTTTGATAGTGTGATACAGAAGATGCAAAAAATAATTATTCTGTATTGTTAGGTTTGGGCTTCAAAATTACTTCTGATGCATGTTAATGTTTATTTTTAGGTGGTGTGTATACACTCGGAATATCGTCGCCTGAAACATCCAACTATATGGTCTGCTTTCAGAGTTACCACTCAAAAACTTCTGCACGGTGTAGTTATTGCTGCGTCGCTGACGCGGGTACTTTATTTTTCGTTGCAGGTTAGTAAATTGAGTTCTTCAAATTAGCTAATAAATTTTCGGAAACCAAGTCTTCCGAGTTACAGATCAATCAGGGTTTTCTTTGCAGAATGTTAGTACAGACGAGTCTTCTCGTTGTTCAACAAATTCTTTCGCAATCGTCTTCATCGTTAAGTTCAAACGTTGGAAACACTTCTTAAGTAAAATTAGCGACGTCGCTATATTGTGCTTAGTTTGCTTTTATTCTGGGAAGATAGCGTACAAAGTTGTTTGCTCAAATTGAAGTCAGGTGGCTAAACGATGCTGCAGTTGAACTTGCGAGCAGACGCGATTTAAAATGGATAAATATTTTTCATTAGCAATTGCTCAGCGAACAGACGCTCGTGATTTTAGAGAACTTATGAACAACACGTTGAAGCGACGTGTAATAAAATGCGACACATGCTTGAAGTGCAAAGCACTTGAATATTTCTTTTTGTAAAACAATTGTTGGTACTGATGTGCTCATGCCAACTGCACCACTGCAGTGGGAACGATTTCATCTGATTCGTTAGTGGCACTATGCTGCTTGTTTTGCATCTCAGGGAGTTCTTCCACATCAGTGGCTGGTGCCAATGGAAAGCGCTTATCATCCTTTACTTATTACTGGACTGTCACTGGTTGTTTGCTACTGGAGCGAGGTAACACAGCTTAAATGTATGCACTGGTGTAGTGTGTAGTGAATATCAAAACCGAATTGAATGATTTGATTTCGTTTGAGGCGGTGTTTGGTAATGCCGCTGATGGTTTGGACTGTGATTTTGAGATCACTAGCTTATCCCAAGATTTTGCAGGCTTTTTTTATTGAGACTGCTAGTGTCGATGCATCTCGCCGAGCTCAATTCCTGTCAAAGTCACTTACTGCTTTTTCCATCTTCAATGTCGCTCTGTATGTAGTGCTAATCGCACAATTTGTTATCACTGGAACTGGTTGCTGCAACTCTGGCAGAGAAGGTAAGCAGCTAAATATGTTACTTTTTATTGTAAAAACTACAGCATTTAGCATTTTTGTGTATAATCGAGGTTTTTTCATACCGTTGTGCAGTGTGAAGATCGCCTTTATCATGATGTTCCGATTCCCTCTGTGTTTTTACAAAAATGTGTGATTGCAATGCTCGCGCCGCGGTGAAACTCATAGCAAATTTATTGCAAGATGTGTTACTTGTAAATTGTAAATCTTTGAGCGTAGCTCATGTGTTTCTTGTTGGCATTCTGTACCCACTTCATTAACGGCGCAAATGCCATATTTTGCAGGACGTAAAGTGTTTACTATCCGGGGTATGATTTCTGTTTGTAGGTACCGTAGAGGTAGTGTCTCCATTTTCAATGACTCATTGTCCCAAAACAATAGTGCAAAAATTACCTTGTCATTGTATGGACCAAGCGTTTGCATTTTAAAGGATTTTATATTTTTTTCCAAACAATAATTCGTTAAATGGCCGTCGATAAATTATCTAAAATAATGTGTATTGCAACTTCCAGAAGGGAAACATCTCGTGCTCTCCGCCTCTTGAATGAATCGAAACACTTGCACAAATGACTAGAAAGCAAGCAATTTTCTTAGTTTACCATAATAACGTGGGCATTCTGATCAACCAAGTTGTGACCAAGTGCACGTAGTACAAGAAACGTGCTGAAAGAAAGCTTTGATGCAAAATACCAACGTTGTTTTTCACTCTGAGTGCGTCAGTCGTACTGTAGGCGACTGCAGCGTTTATCTATAAACACGTGGAACTAACTCGGTGTGCGTTTCTGAATAAACTTTTCATAGTTTTGCATGCGGCCAATACAAAAACATTTCTGTCAACTGGGTATTTAGGCCGGACAGCTGACCTTGCAGCCAAGGTTTTAATAGGGCTGTTTTTCACTATTTGAAACGGTGAATCTTAATTTATTTCATTGTTAACACCCCTTTGAAATTACCAAGTAGTTATCGCACCTTTCATGTCACATCGCCAAATACTTCTTAATAAACTAACCTTAATGATTCAGCATCTTCGCACCCCTGTTTGAAAAATACTGATTTAAGAGAAAATGTATTATCTGAATCTTAGCTGTCTGGACTGAGCTTGTGCTCCATCCGCCTCTGATGTTGTGGCCAGATTAACCTGATTGAAAAATGGCTCTTGAGTGGTATTGTAGAAACTATCTCCGAATAACAGTGCAGCAGAAAACTTTTCGAAAACTCTAAAACGTGTATCAAAGTATCTTCTTTTTAAGTTGTAGATATTTTTTCCAGAATTTTGGATCAACGGAGCATTTCAAGCTTCATTTGCGATTTTGCTTTTTGTGGTTTACGTTGTGTTTCTTGCGATCGGCGTGGAAATGTTTTTCAAGGTAATTTCTTGCTTCATTTTCAATATGTTGCTAAAACTTGTTACCTTTTAGCAGTTCGATTCCTAAACATCCTTCCCAAAACAGCGTTAATCTTTGAAACTCAGACGTGCATCCATATAGGCAATATTTTGTGGAGCAATGCGACTTGTATTTTCCAAGGTGTGTGCATTACGCCATTGCCGTAGTGTGGAACTCCCCCTAAAGATATTATACCAAAATTTGAATAGCGTAATGTCGGTCAAGAAAAATAATAAGCAAATCAAAATGTTCAGTCAGAGCAACTTTCAGAACCCAGATAATTCTTCATAATTCGCAACCAATTTTTTCAAATGTGGTAAACGTGCGCTGGGAAAATCACCGAGTTGATGATAAAAATGGCGGAGAGGGAATCGAGTGTGAATCAACGAACTTCACGTACAAATTATCCCTGTGGTCAGTTCAGTAGATTCGCAGCTGTTGTTTATACAAGCTCTGCCCTGCGCAAGGTTTCCAGTTCACTTGGCATTTCGCACGCAGGAAAATCGTTTTTGCAGCTTTTGTGTGTATGAATGACTGTTTGTTGTGACAATTTTAGATTGAAAGGGCTTGGCCAACGTTAATCTCTATTGTAGATTCCAAGAGCGAAGTTCACATTTTCGGTGTAAAACGTGCAATCCATTGAATCCTACATTATATAAAATAATTTGTAAATTCATTGTCTGCATGGCGTTCTTTGCTTACACCGCGTTCATCTGGATCTCGCACCTTCAAAGCTTCGATCCCTTCAATTAATAGCAGTAATAAAATCAAAAGCATACCTTCCATGTTCACTTGATTGTTTTGCCAGTGCTTGTTCCTAATGGCTGAAAATTAGGCGGATCTTATTTTTCTCATTGTGTTCGTTGGGATTTCGACTCTTTTCTGAACGTTTGTGTCGGTTGCGTGATCCCGCATGACTCGTTTTTCTCAGAAACCAGTCACTCAGGGCAGACAAATGGAACTGCCAAGCTCACCTTTGAATGTCAGACCACAAAACGGCTGGTACTAATTAGACTGTTGTGTAATAATTTTATCCAGCGCTGTGAAATACATGTATGCTTTCGAACATTATTACCCTTGTTTTCGTTACTTTTTGATTTGTTTTCAAATGATCCGAAACTTTCTTGGAAAAGTTTTCAAGCGTAGTTAAGCGTTCATTTGTTTGCCTACGGCCAGTTTCTGTATTGGTTCTTCAAATGGGAAACTCGCCGTGGTTTTCTCTGCGTCGGGGTAATTCGATGCTGTTCAACATTCGTAGAAGCGAATTTACATTAGATGAGGGCATTAAAATCTAAAGAGTATGGTTAACATACAGATTGTAGTCGCTGGTGCGTCATCCACGCATGTGGAGTTAGTGCAGTTCATTCGGAAATGTTAAGTGTCAAAGCACCTCCGTGATTTCTGTCCTGCTACAGACTTGTCGTTTCTAGTTCCTCCTAGCCGGTTGCAGCCAATCGTATGAGTAAAATCGTACACCCCCGTTTATCTGTCGTCGTGACATCGAGCTTGACCTGAAAAACCTGCGCTGCTGCTGCAGCTCATAAGAAATGCGTGCCTCGTCTCATTAACCTTCGTTTCGCCCGAAAACAAAGTTGTTTCTGATTTGAAAAATCTACAAACGCAGGTTCGCGGCGCGTTCGCCGCCAGCTTGAACGACGTCCAGCCCTGCAGCACCGACGACGTAAACATGGTGAACCGAACGGAAGTCCTCAAGTCGCGCCTTGCTCTAGTTTTTCAGGCATGTGACTTTGAGTGAAATAATAGCTCGGGCATTTTGTGTGGTGCATCGATAGGTTGTTGGCAGTTGCACTGTTTGTTTTGCTACAAGAGCATAGACAGCGCATTGTGTTGAGCGGAACAAACCAGGACGACTTGCCTTCATGAAAATGCCGATAGATTTCTTGCACAAGGCGCAGCCACAGAGAACGATTTCCAGCATTTATCCATGGGATTTGTCTCTGAAGCAGTTAATGACGATGCAAAGTCTTGTCAACACCTCCACACTGCATGGTAATCCGACTGTTCACTGCTATTTTCAGGCACTCCTCACTTTACTAACAGTGCTATGCGTTGTATTTGATGCCGCCGGCAATCTGTGGAAATACAAAGTGGAGTCAAGCACCAGAAGTATTCACGAGATCATATACCGGTATTATACCTTTTTGCTCGTTTGTTGGCCGATGCTTTGCATAACTCAGCGACAGTGCGATGAATCATATCTATTAATTCGTGCTTTTTTGCTAAGGCCTTAAAATTTCTCAAGCAATGAAATGCTGTCAGCATTTCCTCTGAGATTTGACAGCAAGTGGCACATTTGGCAGCTTCACGTTGAGGGTGACGTGCCCGTTATCTGTCATCAACTAACGGGTTCAATTAATTTGGTTTCAATAGCATTTTTTCACCACCTTCTTACCGGCAGTTTATTTTGGTTGCAAGGGTAGTAGTAGGTACACATGGTTACTGGGTTTGTGTTTGTTTTAAGCAAGATCAAATGAGTTGAGAAATGTTCCGTGGAGAGTGTATGTGCATATTGTTATACAGCATCGCTTCATCCACGTTCCCAGCTTAGTTGGACGTTCTTTGTTCGAACGTACCAGCCACACGTAGCCTGACGTTTGCTTGAACTGACTTTCAACTATTGTACTAACTTCGTTTGGTAGCCTGTGACTCGCTTGTTGCCTGAACATCGCACCGTCGCTGTGGATTAGCGCACGGTTTGTTAGTTTTTTTTTCTGCGCTGTTTCATCGCGCTTTCTGTTTTTCCAGAATCGCCGAGGTGGGCGCTGTGCTCTGGTTTCCGTGCGTTTTGTGGAACACGGCGCAGCCTGAGTCTCTCTGGTTCCTCAACCCTCGCTGTTTGCTCAAGCTCACAACCAATGCAGGTTGGTTACTTTTCTCAAAAGTACTAAAAGGGCCCTGCCTCGAAGTGACTGCGGGGGAATTTATGGCAAAGAACACGCAGAAAGGCGAATTCTCGTCAATAGACAGAAAGCTTTTTGTGACCTTCAAAGTGTTGTGTGCACCGGACGTTGATGATCATGGTGCTCACCGCCATGTTATCGATCAGAAAACTCAGCTAGCCCGAAGCAAACGAAGCGTCAAATTCAATACGTTGCCACTTGCTTAGAGCAGTTGGACAGTGCCCGGTTACCTACTCTGGGTACTTCCAAACTGTTTTTTCATTAGCCCGTGATAGTAATTACCAGCACCAATCTGAAGTTGATCTTATTTACGACGATCGTGCTTTGCTGTTTAACGCCAACTGTACGCATGCTTAGCGAGCCGGGTATTTAATGTTTAGGTGTTGCCTATGCTATCTCTAAAGAAGCTTGCGCAATCGCAATTTTCCTAGGTTTGTGTGGGGTGGACAGTGGCGGTTGTGAACAAAAAAAGATTGCGTTGGTTCCTCGTACCTGCTCAACGCTGAGCGCGTTGTTCGCAGCATACTTGCATCTGGTGAAGTAGCTGGCTGGTAATTAATCTCTTGACCCCGTTGCAGAATGCTATACTGTTTACTGCTTGCTGTCAGCTCGCAGGACTTCGTCACGAATGAGTCGCGACCACAGTTTGACGCAACGGAACCCGCGTGAACCTACGTTGCTTACAGCAACGACCGCTGAAGCACGACCGCCTTTTTGCAGCAGCACGCCATCGCACTGACGTAACCAACCGCTTGACACGTCATCACGCCTGTTTTTTTTTCGGTCATAGACCGAATTGCTTTTGAAATGACCGAAAAACATTCAGTCATTTCGGTCAGAATGTCTGAAAATATAGACTAATGAACACTGTTATGGTGAGTTTTAATACAATTGTGAGACAAATGACCGAAATGTCTGAGTGACGAAAGTGTTTCAGTAAAATATGACCGAAATGTCTCAGCGAAAAAAACCGCAGCATCACGCTATATCCAGTTGTGCAAACTGCCGCGTATGTCAACCTTTATCTTGCGTTCAAAGCAATGCTTTTTCGGCCGCAGCGTATCACTGGCCCACCATGGTTTGCTGGGAAATAATTCCTGTGCCACTAGATTCCAGTGACACTTGTGCTTGCACGCAACCGATATTCGACCTGTATTCCTTGCAACCCACGGAGGTGATTTCTAGTGCTCCGCTACCTCACCAAATAATTATAATTGGTTATATTTCCAGGCGAACGACTATTGTCCATTCCGTCGTCATCGACAGTAAAGCGGCGAGTTGAAAGGAATTATAACACATTTGAAAAACCTACAGCCGAGATCGTTGAGGTCACAGGAGAACCCGGTATGTCGTCTGCCTTCTTTGAGCACCCGCTTGTTTTACAGCACTTCTACGAAAGAACGAAGTCAGACCAAAATTACCGCAATCGTTTTATACTGTGAAAGTGACACATGACGGAGCAATGCAGTTTTCGTTGTTGTAGCAGCAGTAGTAGTGTTGGACCTACATGTTACTTTTGCTCTGACAACTTTTAACTTTTACGACACGATACGAAAACTCCGACAACTTTAGGAGATTGTGCTAAAACCTTTTGAAATCGAAAGTGCGCGATTGTTTGTTTTTTTCTACATACCTCCTTGACTGAAACCTGTTGGTCTGCTGCTTTCAGGCATTTGTACAAAAACGCTTGGCCTAAGGCAGCAAAATGAACCCCAGCTGTTGATACGGACTCGTTGAAAAACTCCTTGTGTAAGTTAAAATTCTCCCGTCGTAAAACTTCTGTGCTTAGTGTATAAAATTATTCCTTAAAACACAGTACAGACGAAATCGATTAATTGCACACCACTTAAACGCATATCTTGTTCTATTGCATACAAATTTAAATCACTAATCATATCCTATCTATCCTAAAAAAGGTGACAATCAGTTAAAGTAACAAAGTAAAAACATCGGTTAACCGCATAATGTCTACCGAAAGGAATCCTTTCCCAGCAAAGAATCAGACACTAAGATCTTACAGAGTAAATATTTCGCCTACACAGGTAGGCATCATCAGCTCTTATTCAAATAGATATAAGCGCATACTTCTTACTAGAGTAAATTAACCGCATATCGATTAATAGAGTAAATCGAAGTATTGCTTAAGATTTCTTGTATCAGTTCCTGCCTTCATTCGCTTTTAATTAATTGCATGTGATGTTTTCTTGAGAAAAATACCCTCGCAAAATAAAGGAAGTGAATCATGCGACAACAGGGTCGAAAACAGAAAAACATTTGTAGACGCGAGACGTTAGTTGAGAGAACCCTCGATCAAATTCGTAGCCGGACTTCTTGTTGCGGAAGAACAGATGAAAAAGAGGTCGCTGTAGCGTCATTGATTCATTTTCATACCCGCTTTGCCTCTGAGTAGGGTCGCGGGACCAGCAGACCCAGGACTTGAAAAAGGGTGAAAACCGTAAGCGTTTCAGCAACCTCATATGAAAACGTCAGTGCCAGTGAAATTTGAACCCAAACGCAGTAAAGGTTGAGGGAAACGAAGTTACCGTTTTACAGAAGATGTCTGTAGATTTACGCGTAGGAAAGATTCTCTACAGACCCCGTCGGTCTCACGTTTGCTGTTTACAACTTGATGCGTAATTTCTAAACTCACTGCCTCGTCTGCTTCGTAGTCTCTGCTGGATAGTGCACACAGCAAACCAACCTAACCATTAAAAACAGTGCAAAACACACTAGGAGCAACTGCTCCCTTCCACCACGCAGTAGACCATGCTAGGCATTACAGTCCCATACGTATGACGAAACAATATACAATAAATTTTCTGATTAATCGGCCAATGACGGTCAACCTTTCACTACTCACGCGGTGGTGATGACTAATGGCTAAAGCCCCAGAAAGTTTTACGATCTCTTTAGTAAAAGTTGCGATCAATTCATAATGTAAAATGTCAAGCAAACCTTTGCCTTCAGGTGATTAAGTGCGATCATAATGCGCTGTGCCCCAAGTCTATCGATACACATTCCCAACTACAGCGTCTGTTCACAATCAACCTTGTTTCTATAGAAAGTCACTTACACCAATACGAGTGTATCGGATAATTGCATATAAATGTCCGACAAAATTGGTATGCGATTAACCGATTTCGTCTGTATTACACAATGTGTAATCGCGCACAAAAGCTTGTGTGTTTTTTGTAAGATCTGTGAACTAATTTTATGCATTTAAGTATTAACACATTAGTACTTCAGAAATCTCACTCGTATTTGTCGTTTTGCGCAATTTTACGTGACTCCTGTCTAATTCTTCCCGATTTTTGTTGACAGAGAGCATGTTTGAAATCCGTGCGATTACAGCAGCACTTGAAGCGTTGGTCATAACACAGCTCTTTTGCTGCTATTGTCACTGCAACGGTCCATATAACGTTTGGTGAAAATTGCGTGGCCCACTACTTTGTTAACGTAGACTATGCTTTGACACGCATACACTAATACACATTGTTCTAAAGTAGTGGATTAATTCCTGTGTACAATTCAGTGAGAATCATGCTACTGAACACAATCAATGTGTTCCCACCCTGTAGTGATTAGATGTTTAGTCCTACTGTACCTCCGTGGCCCACTCGAAAACTGCGCTATCACCCAAACATTGACAAAGCACTTTGTGTTATAGAGGAACTGTGTTTGAATGTCGGACCAATCCACTGAAGTTATTCTGTAATAGCCAGTGGTGTAACTGACGGAGGGAAAAGGGGGCGAGCGCCCCCTGACAAGCTAAATGTAAAAATTGGGCCCCTTTTAGCTGACATTTTGATATTTAGTATTCTTTTGGTTTTCAGTAGGTTGTCGTTTTTTTGCGTTTTTCGGGGTGTTTTCATTTTTTGTTAGCATAGACATCCCCGACCTCCGGGTTTACTATCATTTCTGAAGTTTTTTAGTGGCCTCCTTAAGCTAAGTTTACCGCCCCCTGGCCCAAACCTCTAGCTACGCTGCTGATATAGCTGAATATTCGTTTTCGCAGCATGATTAAATAAATGACAGCAAACTGCAGCGAGCAACACTGCAGTTCGATTGCACCTTCCATGTTGGTTTGGTCGCAATCAGAGGTAGAGATGTTCCCGGCGTAAATTTCCGGCCCAGTTCTTCTTTTGAGTCAGTAATTCATAACCACTGCTAGGTCGCACTAGATCTGGGGGTCGGTGAAACGTTTTTAAAGCAAAAGTCATGATTTGATTCGTGTGTTAGCGCCACGCGACCGCTCAAGTGCAAATAAACCGGTGCAAATAATATAATTCCGAGATTGTGTGAACGTATCGTTAGTTAAACTTTTTCTAGCCTTTTAGTAAGACATTCCAACCCAAGTTTGCTGGCATTCGCCAGGAAAGTAAATATTTAATGGCGACGGAGTCACGTTTAATGTGCTACTTCACTCATTGACAGTTGATTGCTGGATTTGCTATGACCCCGACAGAGAGGATGCTGGAGAATTCATAAGGCCGTGTCTGTGCAAAGGTATGTCTGCATGTGTTGTACGTTTCAAAACCTTAAAGATATTCGTTTGCGCAACGTGCTGCTCATGACAAACCAATATGGTAGCAAGCATAAACACACGCCTTAACCTAAACGATTTATGTCAATAGACGATACTTCTGGCTTGAACGGCAGTGTGGTGTTCGCCGTGACATTCGTGCTAAGCTTGTTCTATGAAAGTACCTTTTTGCTTGATAGCCGTAAGAGGCCGGTTCTGTGTGCCCCAGTCGAAGTGCCGTTGTCTTTCTGCACGATTTGTAAGATAAACACTGCCACGAACTGACAATTTTGCTGGATTTGTGACAATTGCGTTAAGCGTGCAGTTGACATAACTTTTCATACTCAGAACATTTGGTCTTCGCATGCTGTCAAGCAGTATGTGACAGGCACAGGTGGGTGCGCAACTTGCGTCGCACCTCCAGGATGTTTGTCACGCAAACGTTCCTACAGCCAACTGACCTGACTCATGTTGCGACGTCACAGTTCGTTTCGCGCTTGCGCCAGAGACACGAAATCATTGTAGCGTGATGAGATCCCGTGACTTGCGCGCATTCGCGTGATATTGAATTGACATCGTTTCATACCGGACCATTGTTCAGCACAAGGGCGGGGAAGCAGCTGCTCGCGTGAAGATTTAATATGGCTCGTGTCAGGATTTTCGTTGCCCAAGGTAAAACACAACATCGCGTCAGAAGAAAACTCATTGACAAGCAGACACATAGAAAATAAGTCAAGAGAATCTCTCTCACTCCTTGACTTAGTTTTCTCTCCCAATTTTCCTTTGCAAAGTACACGTAGAATTAACGGACAGCCGGCGACATTCCACAATTCACGCGGCCTGTGCTAGTGAATAGGTTTCCCATCCCTGGTTTAGCTCTGCTCTTTTTTCAAACCCGAACTCAACGCTATTTTCTCCACAGCGTTCGCGTTTAATCAACAGTCTATGTGATATTTTGATCCGAAATATAATTGGTGAATAACGGTGATTGAATAGTTGTATAAACACGCACTTGTACTTGGCGAGCTGGCTGAAAAGGAACTGGTAGACTGTTTACGACGTGCGGTTCAAGCTCGAATACTTGCGTTCAAACTTCAAACATAGTTGTCAAGCATGGTTTCGTGTCTGTGGTCAGGACCACATGTATCAAGCTTGAACTGAGATCCATGCATTTGGAAAATGTTTGGAAAAAATACCTTGCCGGGACGAACCTATGTTGCGTGTCGGTTGGACAACTTCAACAAGTCTGCGTCCGGTTGGGGTTATTACAAAGTGATCCCCGAAATCAAACCCATAAAAACAGGCTGTGCCAAAAAAAGACTCCAGAAATACAAGGCACAGGAGCACATAATAAAGGGTGAAAACAACCAAAAACACAGGGTGACCTTCAAAAAGCGTAAGTACAGGGTAATCCAAAGAGCAAAACCCACATTATTACCCTGGTGCATCATCAAGCGTCAGCCACAACTCGATTCCAGACGTCGCTGTTTCTGCAAAGCAGCACAACTTCTATTATTATTACAGTGAGGTGATCAATAACCTTGCTTGACCATGTAGTCCATTGGTCATTAACCGGAGAGCGAGCCCTCACGCGTTCTACAACATGGAAAGTTTGATCAATAAATTTACCAATAAATACATTTGTTTTTACAACTTAATGTCAGGTGGCCTCGAAACAAAGGACAATTACTGAAGGGAGGCGTAGTAGGAAAAGGGTTAAGAACCACTGATGTAGCGTGACTGCGTTTCTCTGCAGGAGGAATGGCCCAAGTTCATCACGAGTGCTTGAAGAAATGGTTGATTCAACATCCAAACGTGGAAGACGCTTGTTGCAAAGTGTGCAAACATAGGTGAGAAGATAAAATATATATGGTTGCTGATAAATTTTGATCGCATGTGTTTTTGATAACAGAAGAAGACTTCTGTGTGGTCGAAAGAAAAAACGTTTCTCATTCGGAGCCGCAGCGTTTAGATCAGTGGGTTCTCACATGCGGTTTATGGTACTCCAGTGGTCCCTGTGACAAATTTAGGGGCCCTTAAAATTTTTCCGTTTTGATGGCAGTGATGGATATGAACATTGACCCAAGACTGTTGATTAAAAATGTGGCCCGAGGTGAATTTAATAGCTGATCCTATCATGTCACACTCAAGTGATTCTAGTAAGGCACCGGAAACTTGGCAAGCACGAAATGTTTTCATCTTTATTAAATTATTCCTGTACCTCATACACTTCAACAGCAAGCGCATGACTTACAAGAGGACACGGTGAAACCGGGCGAGTATTCAACCGAAGTCAGCCATGATTGTGATTCCTCTTTTTTCTGTGGCATATAGAGAGGTAAACAACCAGCGCCAACTCTAATTTCGGTGCATTACTGAGAAACGCTGGGAGAAAACTTGAAAAACGTGGTTTTCCTGCTGTGAACGTGACATTACGACTCCAAAAACAAAATTATTCGGCAACACCGCAACTAGCAATAATGGCCCGACTTAACGACAAACCTTCATGTCAAATCACACCGCCCTAATAAGCCACATAGAACAAATTATTGCTTACAACAGACAACTTATCTCAAATCAAGGCCCGTAATTCGTGTTTTACTGGAGCTTTTTCAATGTTTTTATATCAAGAAAAATGACGTGATCGTGAGGTTTTCCAGGAGTCTGGTTTGATTTTCTGAGCTATACTGTTGCAACCACTCCGCTGGTGTTGCGCTGAATGCGCGGTTCACCACGAACGGAATGTGCGCGAAGAACAACACCACATGTATGTGGCGCGAACAAGCAACAATAGAGATCACGCGCCACGATCACTCTATTATGTAGCAGTGCGGTGGCCGCTACAATACCTTGCATAGTTTACTCTTGCTAGCTTAATAGACCCTAAAGTGATGCCCGGCACGAGCGGCAAAATCAATCCAAACCCTTTTGTTGTTATTGGCTGAGTATCAGACAATATACAGTTGAAAGAAAAATTTACTTGTGTGTACTCTTTATACTGGCGTGTACTATTATATGTATCATCTGTTTTGTGCGGGAATTCCATGAATTAATTCGTAATTCACCGGCGTTGCGAACCTGCTGTCTTTGTGAAGTAGTATTTTTCTTTAAATTCTTGACTGTTAGGTGGTGCTGTCGCACGCTTGAAATTTTCTTCAAGTGGCCCGTGACCAGAAAAAAGTTAGTTGGATCTACATGACGAGCACGATTAACGTCCATGTTACTGAGTAACCATTTGTGTTTCACGCAACAGGTACACAGTCGAAAAGCATCCCCTGAAGTTCGGAACTGTGCTGCTCAACAGTCAAAGGTCATCCTTGATCATCCCAGCCATCGTCGTTGCTGTGGTCGCTCCATGCGCCTCTGTGATGGTCTTCCTCTTGTGCGGCTACTTGGAGACTTACGTGAAGATGATGCTGGTTGGAGTGACCATCCTCCTGGAGCTCGTTTGCTTCAAGTAAGTGGAACGTTCACTTCAGAAGCATTTCGATGGATGAAGGCGACGTTCTGGGCGTATCGTGTTATATGATATCGTCATCATTCAGGGCAAGTTTTTGTTGCAGTAAAAAAGTGAGAAAGTTACATTTATTTTCAACGGAAGTTGCAATTACGCGCAGTAAGTTGCATTTATGGGCACATTTGACTGCGAAAGACTTGACACAACCTACTTTGGTTTGCGCGGACTTGGCCAAAAGCCAAGATTTTCCACACTTCCACACTTCCACCTCTAATTGAGTTCGGACACTGTCGTACTTGGCTGGGGTTGTAAAACGTCTAGCTTGCAAACCAACTGTTTCGTCATAGATAACATTGAGACGCAGCTAATCCGCCATATAGCTCTTTGTCATGCAATCAAAGAGAATAGAACTAAACTGAAGTAGGCTTGTAGTGTTTTTTTTTTAATTACAGTTTTACATTTTGCGCAATACTTGATAAAAATTGCAGTAAAAAGTGAACGTAAAAACCGAAAAAGTTGCAATGTAAAATTCCTGGAAACAGCTCAAAACATTGAACTACATGTATTTTGAGTATTTAGGAAGCCTTAAAAAAAGTTGCAAAAACTTGTCCTAGTCATCATATACTGTACTACTTTACAAACATATGTTGTACAGCAACTTTAGTTCTGATGCGCGGATTTGGTTGCTAATCATCCTCATAACGTAGTCATGTGCCTTTTCGGGATTTGTTAACCAGCAACTCTTAAAATTCAGAAAAAAATAAGTTTATGATGATGAACTACCGGTAAAAAAACAAGAGCCATACTTTTAACTTTATTGTGTCAATTATCAAAAGCGTATGGGTCTTCCATCTGGTAGCAAGCAGTGCAACCGTATTTATTTGATTTTGCATACATCGTGATTGAGCAGGTCAAGCATCAGGGTTATAATACAAATCGAGATGTGTTCACAACCGCATGTGTTGCCATAGCTGTTCACCGACGTTTGTCGTCAGCCTCTTCATCAGTTTATCAGCCACGATTCGAATTGCGTTGTTTCGTTATGTGCGGTGAATAGACCAGTTTGTTCTTTTTCTTCGATACGAAAACGTTTCACTGTCATTTTACAATCTGGTTTGCTGTTCTCAACAGGATTTTGGGCTTCAACTTCAGCAAGCTTTACCAAATAACCCGGATGTCAGCTCTGCGCATATCGAACTACCGTTCGTCCGACGCTCAGACCGCAAACAAACAGGCGCAGGCTGTCGTGGATGTCTACTGTGATGTTGCAGACGAAAGCCACTATCCCCTACTACCTGCTGCCTGTGATCGAAAGTGATGGCGATGTCGCTCGTTGCAATGCGTCCTTTGGGCGCAGTGACCTCTTGAGAGCTTTGTTGGTGTGTTTCAATGTTGCTGCAGTCGTCTCAGATTGTCGAAACCATTGAAACTGGTGTCTGCTGCAATTGAGCAACTTTTTCTGATTCTCACCTCTTCGATCTACCTAATATGATCTCACTTCCAACCCAGCGTATAAACTTGAGCTGTTCGACGCCTCTGTGGTTGCTTGGAACCAGGGATATCTAGAAAAAAAAGAGTTTCTAGATATCCCTGCTTGGAACAGGTCGTGATGTAATGATTGTCATATATTTTTTGCAGAATGCTTGATAATATTTTGCTTTTGAACGTTTCTGCTTTGCTACTTAAGAAAAAAGGTGGCTAACGTGAAGATGCATGAGCGTTTGAGGTTAAGTTCAGGCTGTCTAGCTTATTTTACTCGCAGCATTTTTCGATAATTCTGTAGAATTGTGGGGATCGGCTTATAGCAGAGATTATTCTCGAGGAAAAACTTCTATTTTCGATGTGGTTGCCTGAAACACAGATCTTTAGATATCGAAAATCTCAACTATTGTAAAATCGCTTTCATTTCTGTCCAAAAAGTTTTGCCGCGTCGTCGCTGTTTAACAGTTGGTTAAGAATTGCCGCAGGCAGCTTTTCCAACACAGCATCGACCACAGCTGATTGTTGCAGTTCATTGGCACGAGCTGCAAGCGCATTGTCAAGCTACTTGATTTTTCTCGTAACAATTGTTACCCTGCTAAACACATGAGTAGATTCACTGCATTTCTTACCTTTTTTCGCGATGTTGTGTTTTGTGGAATCGTCAAGTGCAGTTTGGAGATTGCGAATGCTTCGATTACTCCAGTCGAAATATTTTGAAGGGTTGTGTGTTTCAGTATTATTTTTTTATCAGAAGTCAGCAATTCCTTGATTAAATAATGAATCTTGGTTGCCTGTTGACCGTTTTTGCTCAAATTACACGTCTTTCCAAGAAAGAACTTGGAAAGTCCCTGTGGTTTCCATTACCTTGCCTGGTCAAGCACTCTGTCTAAAAAGATTGTCGGTTTGCCCATGTGTGGAGACTGGTGTTTTTGTTGCTTTTTCAAAATCATGTTTAGTCGCAAGTACACTGAAGGTTTCGTTTAATTCGTTTAAAATTAAAGCAAGATCAATGAATTTGAAAACCTTAAGTTAGGGCTAGGTTGTTCTGGTATCCCTCATGGTAGTTGAGTTTATTTTGTTTGGCTGCCAGCGGTTCTAGAATAAAAATATGGCCTTGACGTTTGAACAATGCATCTTCAAACCCATTGCATTTACAACTTGTAAAGTTTCAGCCAATGGGGAGATCAAAGCGCAAACTCCATCAGAATATTTAATGTAAGCATTGCTCAAGACCGTAGCGCAGGACTTGAGTTTTTTCTTAAAGTCGTGGCTTGTGAAATTCGTCACGCCACCGTTTTCGGGCCGTTGATAGAAACAAATGTTTGTCCCATGTGTCTGATGGAAAATTATTGGCGAGGATCGTTAGAGCTTTCGACATTGGCTGTTCAGATGCAGGTATAACCGTGCCTGCCACTGAGCTGCACTCGCTATTTCAACTGGTTTTTACGCGGTCTGTACATCGTGACGTCGCGTTGCAAACATTCCCGCTGCCAAGTGGTTTTTCCAAAATCGTGATTGTCTTGTAATATCCGTTGCCGGAATCGCTTTTGATGGCTTAGTAGGTTTATTATGAGATATAAAAGTGGTTTACGTGGATATCGGTTCATTTAACGTCATTTACTGACCAGGTAATACCCCGTTTTATTGTTTACTCGCACGGGTGAGCCATTGTTGAACATACCGACGAGACAACAACTGTCAAGCGACTGTGGAGCTGCTTGGCAACGTGTTGTTGGTTCAATTTCTTGCTGTTCACTTTCGCGAGCACGCGTAGAGTTTCTTTTTCAACTGTATTTCGCATTACAGCCGAAGGATGTGCGCTACCTACATCGGTTATTCCACACCCGAAGCTTTGATATCGCTTACATTTCTGAGAATCTCTCTGGGCTTCCGAATTTTGCGGAACCGTTCCGACGCAAAGTCTGTTTCGGCTGTACGTACGCCGCCGCGCATTTATGTGCAAGTACTAACCGCGGTCGTGGTTTTGTAGCGAAAGTGCTTTTAACATGCATTGTGAGGTGAAAATGCCATGCTCACCGGCATCAGAAAAGCCAAGCGGGAGTTTCGAGAACTTCGATTTGAAATGTTCGCGAAAGTTGTACAGCGCTGTTGTGATATGGCCGCAGTACGTGTCGAAGCTGTCCGTAGTTTTTTGTTCGTCAGCAATGCAAGCTTTCGATTTGCATCTCTCAACGCCTCTCTGTTCTTGCAATTAACACCTGTGTGCTGCACAATCAATGCAACTTGCTGTTCAATGAATTGTACTTGACGCTTACGCTTGTTTGTTGATCATATTTTTCCGCAACATTGCTCTGTAGCAGTTGATGGTTGAGTTGTTTATTTGGACCTTAAGTTCTACGTATTGGTGTTCTCTCATAAGCAAGTCGTTGTTTCGGCGGACTGGTTGCGATACAGACTTAGTTGTAAGCAGAGGTGAAAGTAAGCCGGAACGGCCAGGAACGCCGTTCCGGTAAAAGAATCGTTGCCGGTACGGCGTTCCGGTTAGAGTTTCAAGTACACTAATATGTAGGCTATTTGTTTTTGTTCAACTCAAGTT
>JGI24021J15306_10001802_pt1 | contig 21879 bp, 17 predicted proteins | sample Ectturendosymbi1_FD_15306 | JGI IMG/M metagenome (IMG submission 15306) | reverse complement strand
GCTCAGCAGGTTGGATGCCTGCGAAGATTGGAAGGTTGTCCGCTGGTTTAGGACGCAGGCATCCAGTCACAATTCGCAAGGCGTCGTTCGTGGCAGAATCAAAGTGGCGTATAAGAGCACTGCGGCACCAGACAGGCGCGGGCTAAGCTGTTCGCAATGTTAATGCTCCAGTACACCAGCCAGAGCCAGCAAGCCGCTTCAAAAGAGCGACGCGTGATGTCAACTTCTTGCGAAGTGAATCAAGGTGTTGGCGATATGTGAGCGACCTGTCCAACGTTACTCCGAGGTATTTGGGCTCGAAACATAGGGGCAGGACTGCGTTGTCCTGGTTGGTTTTCAGCTCACGTTTAGCTTTTTGTTGTTGAGGTGGAAGATTGCCGACACCGTTTTTGTAGCGCTGATCTTTAGTTTCCAGGTCTGGAGGTATTCACTTACGGTGACCATGTCTTGACTCACCACCCCTTCACTGCTTGCATGTCTCCATCAGCATGCATGATTGCTAGTTCGTCGGCATATGCATACTTGCTGGAGACGGTGGTTGGCAGGTCAGAGATGTATATGTTGAAAAGTAGGGGTCATGACAGATCCCTGTGGCACACCGTTTTTAAGGCGCCGCAACCTGCTCCATTTGACGATACCGGTTGTAAGGATGAAGCTGCGATTGCCAACCATCTCCATGATCATTCGGACCATTTGTCTGTAAGGCAGCAATTGCAGTAGTTTGCAGGTGAGGCCGCGATGCCCTGCAGTGGCTTAGGCTGCTGTGAAGTCGGCAAACACAGCTCCGGCCTTTTTCTTAGCCGAAAAGCTATCCTCGATGTCTTATGTCAGCAGGGTGACTTGATCTACGATCGACCTCCCTTGTCGAAAGCCCGCCTGGTCCTGTGGCAGCAATGGGTCCATTGTTGGTTCAACACGAGCGCACATGAGTCTCTCGAGGATCTTGAAAGTGACACAGAGAAGAGATATAGGGCGGTGGCTCTTTGAATCCACCAGTGGCTTTTCCGGCCTAGGGATCGCAACTATTGGTGCTAGTTTCTACATCCTGGTGAGTTTGAGTTGACGCATGCAGAAAGTGAGGACAAAACTAGGCCCGAGGGGGTAGCAATACTTTTTCCTTTAGGTGTTGGGACCTTGCGTAGGTGGGACAGCTCCTTGTTGATGAGTCTGGTGGACCCATGGTCCCCGGTGTTTTGTTCCACGTTCTTTACGAGTAGTAATGCAATGGAGTTTGTTGAGACGGGACGCAGACGAGAAGAATTTCCAGACCTGCCAATGAGTTTGATGATGGGGCTCCACGCCTTGCGGCTGCAGTGCGAGACGTCACTGGAATTGACAACTTCCATCGCTACTGCCTCTTGTGTTCGAGCCGAAAAAGTAGGGACTAAGAGGCTCTATCAGAGTCAGTTCCCACTGGGCTCGGAGGAAGGAGCGATAAAGACTCTCGCACTCATTGTCCCAACATGGCACATAGTTCTTGCGAGGACCACGCGGGATACATTTTTAGCCGCATGTAGCAGGCTCTCGCAAATTTCCTGGTATGCCTTCTTGATGTTTGTTGTATCTGGAGGTGGCAATCGTTCAACAGATTCATCTGCAAGAAGGAAAAAGCGCTTCCCATCAGTCTTGCGAAAGTTCCAATCCTTCACCGGATCGCAGTAGGCAGGAACTTTCAGCCTTGGTGGTGTTATGAGAGAAAGTCAGTCGGTGTTGTGACCGCGAGAACGTTCCTAGAACACGTCTGTCACGCAGTCGGTTGTCCTGGCCGACACTCGCAAATGCCACGTATGGGCTTGTGCCGATGTTACATCGACGAGAGGAGAAACTGGCAACTACCTGTGGATCGCACAGCAGTTCAACGTTGCTGACTGTTGCCCAGGAGTCCAGGCTCTCACCGTCAGGAGATGTTGTGCTGTAGCCCTAGTTGACATCCTGGCAGTTGATGTCGCCAACATACTGACTGGGGTGTGGGAAAGTCGGGATCACCGTAGGTTTGAGTCGCGATCGTGGAGGTTTACAGACGTTAATGATCTTAAATTATGCGACGTCTACGCACAACAACCAAGTCTCTGATTGCTCTGGAGACTGATCGACCAGCGTCCATTCCAACCGCTCGTGAACAAACGTGGCAAGGCCGTGATTTCTGCTCAGGAATGACCCAGCTTGTGGGAAGCTAGGAATCACTAGCTTGTCTGCGAAAGTTCAGTAGTCTCCTGTAGGATGATATGAATGCCTTTTACTTGGAGGCAAGCTTCTCGATAACGCTTATGTCGTTTGCGGTGAGCCCCTCGGTGTGTCAGCTGGAGTATGCTGGGTCTTGGATCATCTTCAGCAGCGGAAATGCTGCCACGCCTTGAAAAAGACGTTTTCGTATCCAGCCCACGCTGAACATATCCAACACGGGTAGCAATGGTTGCTCTCGTAGCGACATGTTTAGCAACTACGGGAAGGCTTCTGTTGGGCCAAATGACAGGTACCTTGACGTGGCCCTCCCGTTTGCGGTATTTCTTTGAACTATCATGAACTGTAGTAGATTGGAAAGAAAATAGTGTTCTGTATATTTGTGGCCTTTGCTGGAAATTATACCAAATAGTGTGATATACCTCACCTCTTTGTAGTATAAATCTTTCAAGAGCTCAGGTGAAAGATGATTGAGATTGACCATTGGAAACAAAACAGAGAAGTCTTCTCTTCTGCTTCCTTCGTTTTCTGAGGTCCACCACAATACTGCTTTGCACAAACCGTCACCAGTTTGTTTCTGCGTAGACAAAAATAATGTCAGTGTGCCCACTTTTTCCCTTCATTAACAGTTAGTTTCGTTTTTGTGTCTTTTGTCGGGACCTTCATAATAATTGAATTAATGGTGTTTGAAAGTGAAGACTGCCACTTGACGAAAAATAAAGTTATAGATATGCACTGAAAATTATTCAAAAATTAGACCAAATCGGTAGCAAAATGGCTAAAGGTTTGAGTTTTTGATAGCACTATTACCTGGAAAAGCAGTGACTGCAACCTATCAAAACTCAATTTGCAATAAATAGCAAGTTTTAAAAATATTATTGTCCGTTTATTTGATCTTGTATGACGGAGCTTTTATACAAATTTAGCCATTTAAGGATGATGCAAACGATCTGCTTTTTCATGAGAATTTGGCAGCCGTATCTAATACAAAGGCCTGATAATTGCTTGTGTTTCTACATCACGTGTGTACTTAATGCAATCTACTGCATTTCTACAACTGTGCTTGTGAGCCTTTTACCATAAAATAATGTTACCAAACCGCTATGAAACATTACCTTTTTGTGATTCAAATATAAGATTTCCTTCATATCTTCACAACTCAAGTTTTTCAGCTTTTCGCTTTGAAGGGATTGAAAGTTCTTTGCAATAAACTCAGAACTCACTTCAGCTAGGTCCGAAATATTGCATTGCCTTGCCAATTTCCAAATCTCAATGCAATTGTCCGTACCAATGGTATTTTTCATCGACTGAATGCTGTACTTTTTTATGCCTTTGAACAGATAAAACGTAGACGCGCAAGTAATGATTCGCTCTGACCTCAACTTAATCTTTGTGATACACCATTTCATTTCAAGCTAATACATCATTAAGGCTTTTATGCTGATTAAAGTATTTTGTATATGAATTTTAAGTATATTTTTTTTCAACGGCTTCTTTCAGAAAAAATTCAATTATAATGAATTTAATTTAATTAAAGTTTTTAGATAAGCTCTCTTTATTAGGAAGTATTGAAGTTTTTTGCAGCTTGCGGGTAATTTCATTTAAAATATTTTGTGATATTTTTTTTGTTTATCGCGACGGGGAACAACACATGATATTTCAAGGGCTAACATAAAAAACGAACTAAACAAACCATAAGCAATAGTGTGGATCAAGTGGGGACACTCAGCTAAGTGGGTTGTCTTAAAATCTTTAGTTGCGTCTGTTTATGGAAGATGCTAACACGCAACCGAAAGAGCGCCAAGTCAGCTAGTTCAACGGGCAAGCGGCAATACAGTCTCTCTGCTCGACCAGCAGGGTCACTGACTGTATTGTTGCTTGTGCGCAGCTGCCTTTTGGAAGTATTTCCCGACTGTGCGCTCTGGGCATTGTGACTCAATGTACCGTCACAGATAGGTAACTTACTAAGCTTTGAAACCAAGATGTCTAGTTCGTTAACTTCACAACGTGCTCAATGTACGCCTTTGCGTGGGCTTGGGGTGCTGCGGATAATAACACAAATATCGTAAATCGAAAACCCAAGCGTTGAATGAGAAGCGGACACCGTACCGATGTGGTATGGCGTCTGTGACACTAGCACCTAGTGTGACACTAACCTAGTGACTAGGTTATCGCAATCAATGTTTTCCTGCAAACTGTAAATCATCTCACCACATCCCTATTAGATGCAAATGGTAGGCGATGTGTGCCGTTCGTGTTTCTGAAGAACATGAAGTAAAATTTTGCGCTGCCGTTAGATCAATGCGATTGTTGTGAGTTTTGCGTTCGTGTATTGTTTTTGCGTTTTGCGTATTAGTAGAAAGAGTTTGAAAAGACACTTAGGATGTTATTGCCGAACGTGGAAAACCATAAAAGCTTCGTTCCACGCATGTAAAGTTACTCGCCGGTTAGTTATCGTTGAATGATTTCTTTATCAGTTTGAATTGCATTTAAAACAGGCGTTACTGATCGGTACAGTACGGGATTGTCCGTCCCGGTCTACATACAAAGACTAGCCAACAGTGTTCGGAATTTTAAACATTAACCGTTTGCATCTTGAGCCAGCCACGATTTGCAAAGCTAACACAGTGGTTAATACACCTGTAGAGGCTTACGTTCAAACAAAGCAGTAAGAAAAAGACACTAAGAAGAGGTTTGGCTCTTATACGCATGAAAAGAAAGTAAGCATGTATATCATGTGGCAGTCTGGAAGAAAGACTGAATCTTATGAAAACCACTGGCTAACCAAGCTAAAGGAGAAAAATGGGTTAGGCAGCGACGAAACAACTCTTAAGATCTAGAAACAGAAATAGCAGACTTGCGCCATCACTAATTGGCATATGAAAATACAGGCAACCTAATAAGTTCACAAAATCTCTTCAATTCTACTGTTTTATAAACTGATACCGACAAGATTCGCTTAAATAACAAGTAATACACAACGTGTCAATACTTGAATGTAAACGTTAGCAAAATAACTTTGGGGACAAAAAATCTGGTGTGTGATTTGCGGATGCTTTAGTGAGAAACCTTATTAAAAATTAAAGAGCAATCACTGACTAACAACCTCTTTCAGTTTTCCTAAAAGTTTTCATTGAGCTCAGCCAACACAGTGTCTATCAACTTCACAAGGTTGGACAGTTGAGCATCCAACACTAGGCGTGTATGACAATAATTACGCGTATCCTTACGATGACCGTCGTGATAGTTAGTAAACATGTAATATATACAGTATTAAACAACAGTATGTCCTGAAAGAGGCCAAGCATATTTTGTAAATTTTATGTGTTATTCAAATTTATATATCACTTTATTTGCAAGATGTGTCAACACCCCAATGTACATCTACAGCTGAACAAAGGACCGCAACGTGGATTTCAGAACTAGAAAATAGGCTCCAACGTTGTCAACCAAAACGTGCTGCACAAATCACTCTGAGATGTTTAAAACTGTTTGAACATATAGGCATCAAATGTTACATTAAAAAAGACGAAAATTCTGATTTTATGCAAGTAAGAACTGAATCAAGTAAATAATTGAAGATCTTTGTGATTTGACTCGGAATCGTAGCGCTTATGACTTATATCCGACCCGTGACTCAAAAAATGTAACTCAAACACAACACTGCTCAGTGCTGTAACAATGTTGTGCTCCGTTTGGTGTTTGCGGATAGACAAAAATAGTGGTTCAGTTAAATTCCAATATAATTACCTTCAAAAAATTAGTTGCATCCTGTCAGTTAGTTGTTGGTCCTTTTGCAGGTATAACATTTGAATGTGTGAAACAAAAAAAAGTTAAACTGATATCTTGCTTTCACAATACGTTAGTCAAGAAAAGAAAAAGTGGTAAATCGTGATAAAGATGAATAAAATTTCACTTTTGTTGATGCATGATCAATCCCCACCTTTCAGGTCAAATATGAAAGAAAATTCAAAGATCTAATTGGAGCTAAATTTTTACAAAACGTTTGTTATCGCTAATGTGGCTTCATTATATTAGATGAAACACAGAGAGAATGCACTGGATTCCAAATAGTGAAAATTACTAAGCTTATTGGCTGTTTCTCGTTTTATTATGTTAAGAAGCATATCTATTAAGTTCAATGTGCATCAGACGATTAAAAAAAATTTGTCTTAATTTTTGATCAAAGAACGTGCTGTGAAGATGCACGAACTCCTTTACAAAAATATCATTTCCCATCCTCATAACCAACCAGTGGCGTATCTAGGGTATGGCAGGCATGGCACGTGCCATCGGCGCCACGTGATGGGGCGCAAAAGTTGCTTGACAAAAATTAAATTTTTATTCACAGTTTCTTGAAACTCTATTTTGCGCCCCATAAAACCATAAACTGCAAAACTGCATCAGCACAACGCGCCTGTATCTAATTAAGTCGGGCGTTTTAGCGCCAGCACCACCAAGGATTATGGCAAAACTGCGGTATTGTGACATAACACGATGGTCAGACATTGTGACATAACAAGCACACTCGTTTGCCGTATCCACAAGACATCGCCCTTCTCACGCTATAAGAAAGGCTAAGTCAGTCAGTACTGCTGCATTTCAGGCAAGACAATATTAGTCAAAATCTGGTTGAGACGAGCTTAAGTCACTAAGCTGTGAGAATCTTGACTGTTACGCAAATAACTACTGTTGAGGTCCTGCAGATGGTTGAGGGATCTGTAACCCCCAACACGAGTGTTCATGAAAGCGATGTATACAGTGATGATAGAAGTGACTACAAAACTACTAGTTTTGTGACTGAAATAAAGCCGAAACAAGCATGTGAAACTTTGTCTGATCTTTAATAAGAAGTAAGAACTAAAACTGTGTTTTATAGAAATATGAACACGATTAGGGATGTATATTGTGCCTTTCTAAAGCATAAGAATATCTTTGAAGAAGTGAAAGCATTTGTGTGTGTCGATGAAATGCCACAATTGCATTGACACGATGTTGTGGTTGCAAAAAATGGTTGCAGTGAATGAAACGCATCCTGAAATAAGAAGCGAAATTAGCATTTTATATAACGGTAGAAAAGTTCTGGCTGAAGCTAAAACAAAAAGGAACAAATGCTTTATTACGAATTGGCGTTTTGAGAAACGAAAGAGAAAGTGTATAATTTTACCACCATGTGTTATACGTTGCAGATGGCTAACTTGAGAAACGAACGAGAAAGTGTATAATTTTACCACCATGTGTTATACGTTGCAGATGGCTAACATAAAGGAGATGAAAGAATATACTAGGACTGGCACAAACCTATATTATGTCATAAAGAAAATGGGAAAAATCAGTCCTTATGAGGCACAACCGCCTTTGTCACGAATGACGAACGAAGCTGCAGTGCAAATGACCATGCGATGGTTGGCAGAACGACGCGGAAAAGGTCGCATGATGCAATTGAGACTTCACAACAAAACAAAAACTGTTATGCATTATGTGGGAATGCGAGCGTATACAAAACGTGCGTGGTTTCTTTGTGTGCATGATTTACGGTTGAAGGTAGTTAGCGAACGCATGTGTGGAAACCCACAACCACATGCAACACATTAAACTTGCAAGAAATGTGGTCAAGTGTTGACCGAGCGCAGGAAATGAATTACGCACTTACAGAAGCAGGTGTGACGTGTGAATTGCCCGAGCTGAACGGAGAGAAATGGCTGGCGGAAATGAGCGCAATTACAATTCGCATGATTCCAGCTGAACCCGAGAACATGGGCGATGACGAAATAGCAAGGGAAACGGACGCACTCTTAGATGTGCTAGAAAAACCCAAAAGAAATAAATTTATCTGAGATTCCAATGCGTGAACTAATGGATAATTAATATAAAAATATGATAAGAAAAGAGCCATCGTGAAAAACAATGTATAAAACACGATATGAAACAAAACTACGCGTATGAATGAGAAACGCTGTGAGCCGGAACTGAAGCTTCGAGAAACGAAATTTCGTGATGCTTGCAAAAAGCAAGTCAGTGCGAAGCAAAACCAAATTTGTAAACCAAAACGAATAGAGGAAGATATGTTTCATCCACTGAAAGCGAGAAGCCCCGCTTCAAGAACTTTTACGTAATCGTAACCTGTAAAAGACAATCTTGAGGGAATATGTACAGAATTAAATGTATTGGTTCAGTATTTGAAGGGAAAAAAACTAGAGGTTCCAATGAGTGATGGGTTGGTTGGACTATAGGCATTCGCAAGAGACTCTGATGCAATTGATGAGCCCACCTTTGATTTCGCAGTAGGTGCTCCATTGGTTCTTGAAGAATTTCATAGAGACCCAGAAGCCGTTTATAGATGCTGAAGCATTAATAAAGTGGACCATGCAAGACGTCACCTTACTGTACGCGTTGGTGCTCCAGGCGCTACCCGTAGTACAAAGCGAGTCAATGAGAGAATCCACATTAATTGGCCATTTAAAAGTACCATTCTTCTCAGGTGTCACTGCAATACAACAACTAAGACTAAGGGTGGAGTGCCCCTGCTCTATATTGAAGCATCAGAAAGCAACATATGTTTTCCTGCCACTAGTGCAGATAATGAAAACGATCGGTACGGAGGACAAAGGGTTTTTAGGAATTTGGAAGTATCAGCCCATACAGCTGGCGGCACAGTTGCTAATGAGAGTGACGTCACACTCTTTAGAGAAAATACGCGGAGTATCTTCACATTTTACGTTGCACGATTGCCGAGCGCTTATAAGTACAAAGAGGCTTGTAAAAGCGGTGGAGAATAAATACTTTGCCCTGGTAAATCATCGTTTAAAACACACTTGGGATCAAGCCGCGCTGGATATAGGAAAAGAAGTACAGTGTATAGGACTTCGTACATTGGACCCAAATTGGTGGGACACGGCGATATGGTATCTGGAAAAAAATTCAAACTTTCATACGTTAATGAGAGAATTAACGCCTAAGGAAGGGGTAGGAACTGAGAATGGCCCAGAAATGACGGAGAGACAAATAACGCGATTTCAACGGGAGTTCCAGCACTCTTTATTGGCAGCTTATACCACATACCCACGAGACTTTACGCTCTCAGATGCGTTTGCCGAAAAAGCTAAGCTAGTATTGGGAACCGATCTTCAGGTCCCAACCCCAGCAATAGTTGCGGTCGCACAAAGTGTTAAACTGTACGCTGACGTACTCCGGAGCATGCCCGTCGTGGTAGAACATTCAAAGGAGCCAGACGGGCCTCGTAAGCAAGAAAAGATTAAGGAAAATGAGCGTAATGAGTTACCTGGAGACGATGTAGCGTTTTGTCGTAAAAAACGTGAAAGGCCAATAGCGTCGTGTTGCATTATAGAAAAAGACGAAAGGTTGTGAAGTAAAGAAAACGAGTGACGTGAAAATTTGAGAAGAATGGTAGCAAATGCGGAACAAGTTGATGCTGAGAGAAAGGCACTCCCGGTGCCCACAAAACAAGATTTACAAATTACTTAAACTGGTATGATCCACTCCGACACTGCGACTTTACGAAACTGCTTCGATGGCCACTAGTGTAAACTAAGGTAGAGACAGGGACGGATTTTTGGAGCGCGGGGCCCTGGGCCATCTCAGTGTTTTGGGCCCCACGCAGGTGTGACGTTTTTTGTCGCTTGACTCTAAAGCGTGATAGTATGTCCCTCTCATGTGTAGTTCGACCTCAAAAATCTATATTTTGTGGTGCCGAATTTGGTTCTACGATTGCCTTAGATCTTCAACACAAATTAAAGCCTTTCGTTGATTTTTCTCAAGAACAAATGGCAATGGGATCTTTTCTTGGAATTTATAGCTCTTATGTGTAGTTCAGATTTTCTCTTCGTTAAATATCAGTGAGTTCTAGCATTCTTTGTATGTTTATTTTTCGGGTATATTTTTATGCGGGACGGTGTTGCCGCCCTCAAAAATATCATCTAGTTGTCGATCTGATTAACTGTACGTAAACTCCTTTGTTATAGTAACCACAAATTATACGAGCCAAACAAGCACAATCCATTCAGTGGACACGGGGTTTATTTACGCCGTTTTTAGGCAGCCATTTTCCAAGCAGTACAAAATCTAGTGTATTAATCCTCTATGCTACAGGATGATGATAAACAGCATGAATACAAGTGCGAAACTGCGCAAAGATCTTGCACAGTCAAGTATTTTCGCAACACCCTCAGATAAACATATGAAGTGAGCCCAATGTAAACACGTTTTTCCAAGTAAAACTCACGAGGAGCGTTTTTTAAACTAACATCTAGAGCTTCAACAAGCACCCTCTGTATGCTGACTATCTAGTCGGAAGCAACCAAACGTAGATCTCCATCAAACCATCAAACACGCTATAAAGTTGCCTACTAAAGCTCATATATTTCAGTAACAGTGTAACTGAGAAATCGCTTACTGCTAGAGACCACTGTGTTGCAGTGACTAGGGCAGTGCTTCCCAACATTTTGAGGCGTACAGCACACTACCGAAAAGAAAGATAATTTGCGGCACCCAATGGAGAACCCATAGCAATTTGCTTTAGGTTTTAATGACATTCTGAAAATGTATTTTTTAATGACAACTTGAAAAACACATTAGCTCGCGGCACGCCTGAGTATCGCAAATGGCGCCTCGGCCGGGAACCACTTGACTACGGTTCTAGTTCCAGACGTTTGTATTTTCGTTCGTTTCAAAGTAAATTGTAAAATTGTGCCTCTGTGCAGTTTCGCAAATTTTAATTAGTCGTCATTGGAAGGAGTTGCACAGCGCCCCAAAAGCGCGGCCTCCTAGGCCATGGTCTATGCCTAAATCCGTCACTGGGTAAAGAACATTAGTTGGTCCTTAAAAATCAGCAGTTAGTATCGTTACCGTGCCAGTTAAGCAAAAAATGTTAACTCTTGAAAGAAGAAAAATTTTAGTTTTGTTTAGAGCTAGCTTATTCTGTCCAAATTTGGTTTCTGTTCGATGTCCAAGGCCTTTGTTACATTCCCGACTGTGAGTGACAATTTAGTTGTGTACAGTTTAGAGGAAGATGGCAAGCAATTATATGAGAAGATTATATATTGCAAATGCTAATTTCAAGTCGTGTAACGTAAAATTATCGCGTCTGGCTGGGGTGCTGGAGCAACAACTCTGCGAATAGCCACACTAGTCTTGGTGCACTCAACCGCAGAGTACTGCGCGCCTGTTTGGTGCCGCAGTGCTCATTCCCGCCTCATTGACCCTGCCACCAACGACGCCTTGAGAATTGTGACTGGATGCCTGCGTCCTACACCAGCGAACAACCTTCCAATCCTCGCAGGCATCCTACCTGCTGAGCTTCGTCGCATTGGAGCCACACCGTCTCTAGCACGCCGTGCCATGGAACCTGGACATCAGCTCCACTCAGCGCTCACCTGCCCATCGAGTGCAAACGCACGGCGCCTAAAATCGAGACACCCATCTGTACCCGCCGCACAACATCTCATAAGCTTATCTGACAACAACAACATAAGTGCGGCGCAATGGGCGGATTACCAATGGAATGCGGACTGGACGGACAGCCCCACAAGACTCCGCATTTTCATCCTTGACACCGGCACCCATCCCCGAAATGACCCTCCCAAGAAGAGCCTGGGTCCGGCTTAACCGCCTCCGCACCGGTGTCGGACGTTTCCGCTTTTGCTTGTACAAATGGGGTATGGTCTCCTCTACGGCCTGTGAGTGTGGCGCTGAAGAACAAACCGTCCACCATGTTGTCCTCCAATGTCCAATCCATCGACCTCCCCATGGACTGCATGGCCTGACGGTTCTGGACGACGAGACAATGGAATGGCTGCTCAACATCTGCCCCGAGATCTAGTGCGGCCAAGCAGTGGTCTCAACAACTCGCTCAAAAGAGGAAGAAGAAGAATCGCGTCCTGCAGTCTTCCTGACATTCTTCGAACTGCTTTGCAAATATCTCACGACGCTATGTATTGCAAGCAGGGAGCAGTCTTTCAGTAATATGAAACGCATCCTTTGATACCTCCTGGCCTCAGTGACTAACAATAACTCAGGGCAGGTTGTGTGATCTAGCTTTGAGTATAGAAATGGACGATACAGAGAAAGCTGACATTGATGAAATCATAAACAAATTTGCTTCGATAAAGGCACGTTAAGTTTTGTTTTAATCAGCGTGTTGTGTTACTTAAAACACGAAAAGGCTGGCTATATTGATGTTTCGATGGAATTGTGTTTTTCGAACACAAGTGATACATGACTTTCATTAAATAATTATTGTACAATTCAGATTAAAAGCGTTTTAAAAGTGTTTCTTCTCAATACACTGTCGTTTGCAGTTGCAATATATTGTTTGATTTTTGTAGGATATACAATTTTTTGTGGAAACAATTATATAGACCTATAAATTATGATAACGTTATGAGTAAAGCAGCATGTCATGTTCCTTATGGATAATCTATATTTTATTTGCTGAAAAGTTTTAAAGCAAAAAAAACTAATATTTTCCTCTTTTAAACATTAATTTTCTTCATGGTTTATCTTTCGTAAAAGTTTCCACTATATTTTATATTTAAATTATTAGAAAGGGCGCACATCTAAACTTTGGCATGGGCGCCATTTTGCAAAGATACGCCACTGTAACCAACAAACATAGACAAAAATATATTTATTTGGAAAACTATCTTAAAGGGTTAACAATAGCTGGACTTCCAACATATTTTTTAAAAAGAACCTCGAAGTAGGAAATAGCGGGTAGAAACGAGAGTAAATGTGAAATATATAGAAGCGTAGCGCAGGTCCGTAACCAGCTTGGGACACCAGATAGGGCGAAGAGTTTTCTGGGAGGGCCCCAAATTTTTAAAAATATGTCCAACATTTTCAAACTATGTCCAACACATTTTTCCAGGAGGGGCAAGAAAAACTTTTAGGGGCTTCCCCCTCCCTGGTTACGGGACTTGCGTAGCGTGAAGATTTCCAGGTGCATTCTGATGACCTTCGCTAAACATAATTTGAAAATAGGATGTAAAACACTTATTATTTTAAATATTTCTATTTAATTCAAACCAGCTCTTGCTCTGCTAAATGTGATGTAAATATTTCGAGTAAAAAGTGAAAGATGTTTGGAAATGAAAATCGCGGCTTTATCGGTCTTCATGTCTTGTTTTACTGTATTGCTGTTTTTGTCTTTTTTCATAAAATGAAATATGTTTCATTAATTAGCAAAGCTGCAAATCAAGCACTTACTCTCGATCATTAAATAATCAGCAGCCATGTAAAACTCTCTGTTGTTTTCAGATGTCATAGATATTTCACCAGAATAAAGAAAATCAACAATTGCCCCCATGACTTGAAAACCAACGTTTTTTACTTTCACGATGCCTTCATTTTTCTCTTTCATCTGCGGAAAGAACATAGCATGTATTTCACTTTGAGGTTTCAAAATCACTGGAAAGTTTTCAAATGAAAACTTTACATTTGCATTTAACTTCATAGGGTGTTAGAAAGTTTATCAAAGAAGGCAAAACCAGATTTGAGAACTTGCAATTAAAATGTACAGCATTGCGCTGCTTTTGGTTGGAAAATTGCTTTGAGTTTTCTTTACTGTTATTTCACAATAGTTACCGTTATTTAATACCTCAGTAGCGAAAACTTTGTCGAAGAATTCAGAATGCGCTGCAAATATACTGCGGTGAATTTCAAATTGGCATTCATCTGCTTCTAGTATGACGTCGCAATATTTTTTATTCCTGCATAAAAGAATTTAATGCACGGTCAAAAACTGAGTTTATCAAGATAAAGTTCGTTTTGCACAGATTGGTTATAAGGGAATTACCAATGTAGGGTGTGTTTTTATATTTTGTGAAACATACCATTGAAAAATATCTTTACCCGTCAAACAAGTCATGGGGTAATTTGCAAAATAATTCGACTTGGGCTAAGGATAAAAACCAAACGATGTGGAAAAAAAGCCAAACGATGTGTAATGTCGTGTAGTAGCAGAAACCACTTAAAGAAATGAACGAGAAAGCAACAGTATGAAAATAGTATACAAAAATTCAAAGCAGTGGTACATCGGCAGTGAATAATTACGCAGAACGAATGTTCGAGTAATGAAGCTGGTCCCCTTCGGCAATCCATAGGGCAAGCGCGAGAAACCTGTACGACAGTTGTTTCAGACATAATATCAAAAAGATCCAATTCTTAGAATAGCTAAAATTCTTGAAACTTTAGTAGTGAAGGCAAGTCAATACCTCTTCATTGCATCCAGTGTCGCTTCACAGTGTTTGTTAGAACGGAATTTCTTGGAAGGAATTTCTACAAGGAAAAGACATAGGAATGTAAATTTGATGTTTTCGCAGAAAAAGGAACACTAACAAATTTAAGACTGAAATAGGAAAAAAAATATTTGAAAATGTACAGCTGCAGTAAAAACAAAGTCCGGTTAGCAAAACAACGTTTGGCCAAGCTTGAGGTATTACAATTGTGCTTTGCACTAAAGGAAATCAAATTCATGCTTACATTTAAGATCTTTATATTAAAGTTACTTCAACAAAAATTTTCTTTCAAAAATACTTTGCAATTGATGACGGTTTTGTCGATAGTAGTTTTTACACCTGATTGGCTATTTGCAGAAAACAAATGAAAACAATTTAATTTAACTTTTTGTGGCAATCAAATGTCAGCTAGTAGCTATCATGATTACAGTTCACTAAACAAGGTTAATATCTTGGTCGAAGCTTGCTGGCATGTTTTGTCAGTGGTGGGCAGTTATGGAAACCTTCTCTGTTGGCCTAAAAATACCAAAAAGAATGACGTGTCTGCTTTGCCTGCTGTGTCATATGAAAAAATAGATCTATCAATCAATTTCTGATGAACATTGTAGATGTCTACGTCTCTACATGGCATTTACGAAAATGTGTCTTTGTAATAGCCATTTCTTTCCGCCATTTATACTCAAAATGATTTATTTAATTTAGCGAACTTCAATTTAATGTGTTGTTTTATTTAACAAACGATGGGTGGAGTGATTGAATCTACAACCTCAATTCGTCCCATTATGGTGCGGAGCCAGCAGAAATATGTGAGATTGCTGTTGACCGTGAGGTATTTCGAGTCCTTCTAGGGCACGCGACCTTCCCCACAGGTCTGCGGAGTCGCCGTAAACATGACACAACTCCGGCCCCGGACCTTTTTCTTTCATGAACATGGCTCCGGCTCCGGCTCCAGCTCCGGAGCTGTTTGTTTCCATGAGTGTGGCTCCTGCTCCGGAGCTCTTTGTTTTCATGAGTGTGGCTCCTGCTCCGGAGCTCTTTGTTTTCATGAGGGTGGCTCCTGCTCCGGAGCTCGCTTTTTCCATGGCTCCGGCTCCAGCTCCAACTTGTGTCGTTTTAACACAATAGTATTTTCAATGGTCTTGGTGTTCCTCAAGTTGCATTTAAAATGAATTATATCAAGTACATAAAACTAAGAGAATATAACAAACTTGTTTGAGTAATTTAATCTGGTAGAGTTTTAAAAGAAGCGCTCTTACCATGAGGAAATCAGCAAAAACAACAATCACAGGTTCAGACGATTCAGAGAACAGTTACTAGCGGAAATGCGACTCGAGACAACGGTAATGTAATCAAATTCTGGAAAGGCAGTCCCTGGTTTTGCCGTCAATTCCTGAGAACCTTTTGTTATTTCTTACGACCAGAATCAAGAAAATGTCTGTTTGGAAAACTGCATTTGTTTCCGAGCATTTGCACTCGTTGCATGCTTCGCCTGCTGCAGTCTTGGTGATTCAGCTAACAGCTCTGCACAGGCAAACCATGCAAAAAGCGCAAAGTAGATTACCTCTCTCATCTGTTCTTTCAAACATGCAGACATTTGCATTAATACAAATGCGAAGATGTGTTTGAAAGCCCTTTGTTCAAAGAAATAGTATGACTGCTAGCAAAAATTTTAGCTTTGACCTTTTCAAAGTAGCTGAAAACTGATTTCGCATCTTTTGTATTTATAATAAGCAGTGATGAATTGCAAAGTAAAGCACAATTTCACCTGCAAAGCTTAGGAGAAAATATGACTGGTTACTGTGCTGAAAGCACAACATTTTTTCCACAGATGAAATGTCAAGAAAAGTCCACATTTGTTTACATTGCTTTTTTACTCCCTCCTGGTAATTAATCTACTGCTATGCAAAGCAATGCTAGTTTTTTACCAATCTGTTATAACTTTCATGTTGTGCTACTGCTTATAAACGTAATGTTTCCTAGTGAACTTTGCCAGTAAACTAGTAAACCTTGCTAGCAAGCCTAATGGTTTTTATTAAAGATTCCTACTTTACTACGACGTTTCGTGCAATTCACGTGAAAATATGCAATGGTATCATATCTTATTCATACTTCTTGCTAACAGCATGATTGCACAGCTACAAAAGCTAGGGATATTAATGTATGTTACATACCTACTCATTATAGCTCAATTCCTTTCAGATCGCTGCGCTACTACAGACTCGGTTTGATCATTCCGACTAGAACGTAAGATGTTGTGGTAGTTAACGTTTTTCTCACAGTCTTCTACAAGAGTGGTTCTCAACCATTTCGCTGAAGGTAGCCAAATCCAAACATAAGAGAGCCAGATTTTACCACACAGCGATTAGCACGTTTTATTTATTACACTAACGACGTCTGCTACACCAGCTATTAGAGACGCAACTGAAAGACTGCTAAGAGCCGCACAAAGGACGCTCGGGAGCTGCATGCGGCTCTAACAGTGTTTGCGAACCATTGTTCAAAAAGTAACATCACGCCTGCTTGCTATGATGTCACAGCCTTGGCGATGATTCATCCAAAGAAGCACGAAGGACTTGCAGATTCATTGTTGCAGTCTGTTGTCCTAACTTGTAGCAGTCGTGTTTAGTGTGCTACAAAGAGCGCTGTTTTAGGTAAAGCAAGTTTATTTGGCAAAACCGTAAGTTCCTAGGAAGGGACCCGGAGCTACCTCTGGAATGGCTATAGCTCCGGCGCCGGTCCTAATTTTGAACTGCGCTCCAGCTCCTTTCAATTTTTAATTTTAGCTCCAGCTCGGACTCCAGACAAAATGTCCAACTCTGGCGATCCGGCTCGGCCTCCCTGCTTTCTCAGAGGAAAAGCGATGAAGAACATGGATGAATGATGTTAATTATTTGTATGGTAAACACTGGATTCATCCATCTACTTGTGAATACGTCCGCGGCTTGAAGTCTGCCAAACCTGGCCTGTTGTCCATGTTTTTTCGCATCTACTGGAGAAACCGCCCGAGGGGCTGTGCAACTAAGAACAAACCCAGCGTTACACTTTCTTGTGATAATCCAATTTTTACGGATACATTCACCATAGGTGTGCGCGAGTGCGTATTCTTGGAGATTCAAAATATTTTGCCCAAATCTGATCTTGTTCTTCCCACATGCGTATGAACAGTAAGACCTCATCTTAAGACTAAAACGTACAATTGTAAACATAACTGGGTTCATCCATCTACTAACAATAACTGGGTTCATTCATCTACTTGTGAATAGGTGCCTGCATGCCTAATTACAAGTCGTCAAGTATCAGCAACAAATCACTTTATGCGTGAGTCGCTCTCCGAGAATTCTTCATGCACAAATTAAATTCGAGGCGGCAACGTATTGCCGTACAAGTTCGTTGATGTGGGTATCTCCATCTCGTTGACGAATTGTAAACTGACAGATTTATCAGCCCTGACTTTGAAATTACTATTGGTTATATACCTCTTCGTTACAGAATCATATAAACGCAAGGCCCTGTAAATAAACGCAATCCTGAAAAAAGTATGCCACTATGGGGATTAAAGCCTTGTGCCCTCAACTAGCATTCAATATTCTGCATAGCCATAGGTGAACAATGGTAATATTTCTTGTGTTGAAAAATGGTAAATAATTACATAAAAATCCCCCCACAAATGACTGTTCATGACATGGTGTGTGGATGGTGTTGTTCTGCGTTTTCATTTTCAATTTTTATATACGCTCTAAACTTATTCTTCCAACGCGATCGTGCTAACAGCTGAGATCTATTCTTATCTAGCACAGATGGGTGAATTTGTGCTAGCCACAATCGCAATCAATCTGGAAAAGCAACAAAATAACAAGTTACGACCTAAGGTATTACATTGCCGCAAATAGGTCAAGTCTCACGTAAGGAGAGGGAAAGAAGGCAATTCAAAACGCATCATATAAGTAGGCCTTCCACATTACGAAATCTTCACTGCACTGTGTTGGACTTAAAATACCACAACTTACTTAAACGTTTACAGTTTCTAAAGTCACATTTTCAAAATCAAAAGAACACTCCAGTTCAGACAGTTAAATGTGCACTGAACACCGCATGCTAAGAAAAAATAATGTGGAAACGTGGAACGGATTGAGACATTAATACTGCAGCCTGTATGATCAACTACCAAGGAATGTGTACAAATGCGAATTTCCAACAAAAAATGGCCTATAACCTCAACAAGAATATTTTAGAAAAATAGCCGTGCTTCACAAGACTGCATTGGTATTAAGGACTTGCGTAGTACAGTAGTTAGTACATGCAGTTGCTACCAGGGTTGCGGAATCGGAGGCGAAATTTCCTCCTCTAACTCCCGACTCCGATCTTTCCAAACTTCCCGACTCCCGACTCCGACTCCTTAACATAAAGGGAATGAAGTTTGGCTGTTAAAATCAATGGAAATCGTGGTACGCAGCAAGAAATCTCTGTTTCAACAACAGTTTCAAAAGAAATTTTACCATTTCAACAGGAATTCTCAATTTCGGAGTGTGATGTAAAAATGATCCAACTGGGCATCCGGAGTCGGAGTCGTACAAAAAAATCCGACTCCAACTCCCAGTGTTGTTAGGAATCCGACTCCGACTCCACCCAAAACCTCCGACTCCTTACGTCTCCGACTCAGGCTCCGCAACCCTGGTTGCTACTGTTCGTGAAAAGTTCATGTCACAGCACCAAATTGGAACATTAAAATTTGACAGGATGCAACATGTGAATATCTTTGCACAAAAAATGGAAAATATGAGAAACTAAAGAGTATGGAATCACAACTACACTTCCACCACACAACATACTGCAACTGCAGTTACTTAGTTAATTGTGTTCATGAATACTTCACAGCAACAGATTCACATTTGCAAATCTCACAACATCAAGCAAGTTTGAAACACGAAAACGTTGCAGTATCATATCACAGCTACACCACATTATTATCACAAAACAATTTGCAGCTGCACATTAAGTACTACTTTCAAATTCACTTCACGGTATTCAATCAAAGCTACGTTATTGCACAGAAGCAAACCACAGCTGGTTTACTAGGTACTGCTACCCATGAAAGCATAATAGCAACAAATTGATCCTTGAAAACTTCAAAGTATGAAACAAACTTGAAACATGAAAACTTCACAGGACCAACATACATTATTTACAGCTACATTTTAGTTGTTATAGCTTAAAAACACTTTAGACTTTAGAGCAGGGTTGGCCAAACCTTTTAACCTGAGGGCTGAATTCTAGACTGTCTGGCCACTGGAGTGCCGGTTACAGAGGGATTTACGTAATCTATGCACAAAAAGGTTGTTAAATTGTATTGTAGTATGATAATAACAATAAAATAATGCCATTGTTTTACTCTGTCTCAACCAGCTACGTCCAACGCACGGCCGATTCGAAGGTTTTGTGCGGCCCGGTTTAGGTTTTCGCTGTAGTATAATAGTAGCCCAGATAATGACAACCTGTCCTTATTTTGATAATGCTAAATTTGACATTTTTGATGCAGATGCTGTTCAGTGCCACTTTATCACGCTTGTACTGCTGGCTGGAAGCTGTATTGTTTCGGTCATGGACCGAAATGTTTTTGAACTGACGGAAAAAATTAAGTTATTTCGGTCAGAATGCCTAAAAATACTGGAGAATGAATACTGTTACGGCAACTTTTAATGTAACTGTCAGACAAATGACCGAAATGTTTCATTGACCAAAATGCCTCAACAAAACAATTACCGAAGGCTCAACGAAAGAAAACAGGCTGGGAGATTTCCTTATGCCCATTGTCCACTGATACCTTGGTGCAAAACGTTTTACCTATTTTCTGATTTTTACTCTTGTTCCACTGGCACTAAACTTTGAAATCACACTTATACGGAGTGGTTAAAAGTGCCAAACAGTCGTTATCATAGCAGTTAGGATTCGAAAGCTTTCAGTACATTAGCTTAAACTAAATTTAGTTTGCTAATATCAAAGTAAGTTAATCAATGTGCGGCCCTAGTTATGATAATGAAAAAGTTTTTGGCTCAGTCAGCACTTTCGGTTGGACATAGCTGGTCTAAACAAAGGAATCCTTTCCCAGCAAGGAACCAGACACTTTCAGATCTTAGAGAGTGTATAATTCGCCTACGATGTAGGCATAATCAGCTCTTATGCAATCAGAAACATTTTGTTTACACTTTCATTAAATAATTTTCATAGATCAATGAGATAAAGAGAGAGGCAGCAGCCAATGCTGTTGCACAGCTGTCCACAGTTGGAAACGCGGTGCTTAAATTTCAACAACTTGATGTTCAAAAAATTTACTGTTAGATGAAACAGTGGGTTATCTTACAACTAGATCTTGCAAAATTACAATATTTCTCTTTCTACCCAAAGTTGAATTAGGTTGTTTCAGTTACCTTAATTTGATGGAGGCTGTTGAAATATACCCAAATGTTTCCTATTGTAAGCTATTCAAATTTCAATGGAGCTTTTGTATATTACCCGAATTGGAAATTTGGAGTTAAGCTGTTTGAAGTAACCCAAAATTGAAAAAAACTGTTCCGGTTGGATCAAATTTCAATGGAGCTATTGCCATTTGCCTACAGTTGATTTATTAGTCTGTTAAAATCTACCCCAAGTTTTCTAATTTATGGAAATATTTCTAATTTCACCCAAATTTGAGTGAGGTTGTTCTAATTTCTTCAAATTTTATTGAGGTTTTCAAAATTTACCCAAATGATCCTAATTTTATCAAAACTTGACTGAAACTCATATAGTTCACCCAGAAATTTCTAAATATACTCAAGTTTCAATGAAGCTATTCCATGCAGCCTCACTTTTTGATTTTACCCAAAAGTTGAATGACGCTTGTTAATTGGCCCAAATTTGATGAAGACTGTTGAATTACCAAACGATTCCGATTCACTTAAAGCCGGTGTCTACTTTGCCATCAAAGGCAAAAAAGTTCACGTAATCCTTTTATTGCCGCGATTGGCCCATATTTGTTCGACCATAACTTGCCAGTTGGTGAAGCTGGAGAGGTGTTCAAACCCTCTGAAGATGCGACAGATTGCAGATTGTATTGTATTGAGTAACGTTGTCACTCCCACACGCAAGGCGCTTGAATTTAAGCATGCATCGCAGTAACATGGAATACGCAAATACATGAAGGAAGACNAGGATACATACATCGCGGTAGTAGAGAGTATACGCTTGATGGCGCNAATACATTTACTTTGANGAAACACGAGCTTTTGAGACATACGCATGAATGACGTCATCCTGCTTATTATAATGTAGTACTGCGATGACTTCCAAGTACATCGATTTATGATATGCTTGAGGGAGTGGGAGGCTGCGAAGGACCAAAGGTCATCTAGGCTGCAGACCTCCCAAGGGCGAAACTGCCTATTTTGTAAAGGGAATAGTGCATAAT
>JGI24021J15306_10001800_pt1 | contig 21899 bp, 10 predicted proteins | sample Ectturendosymbi1_FD_15306 | JGI IMG/M metagenome (IMG submission 15306) | reverse complement strand
CATTATTAAATGCGACGCAAGAGTCGAGGGCAATAAATTGTATAGTGTCACCTCTCAAATCCCCTGCCTTCTTTGTGCCTCAAGCAGCCACGAGCTTGAGTAACGCCTTCGCCCCCTCATAGGACAGAGTGGATCATATTCACCAATAGAGCTTATGTGCTTGCAGAGCAAGACACACAACAAAGTGGTGCTGTGACCAGTATGTGAAGGTCGTGCCAAGTGCAGCCTTCACAAAAAGAACATGTAATCGGTACGGTTCGTTGTAAAAAGGAGGGGATGTTGCAACCTCTCCGTTGGCATTGCGTTTAATGTGCAATTCACCACGAATGGGATGTGCACGAAGAACAACAATCATAGATATGTGGCACGAACAAGCAATAATAGAGTGTTCTTGTCGGGTTCTCTGTTGTTGCTTGCTGCCACAGCGTGAAGCTTTGTGCACTTGCTGCTTGGGCTTTCCGATCGCAACAGTAACACTTGAGGGTCTGGCACTGTCCCTGTTTATCACCTTGTTTGAGGAAACTCATTCAACAAACTATCAATCAATGAACTTTAGAAAACCAGACTTGACACAAAGGCAACATGTACAAATGGCAGTGAGAAATATAATGGCCATTGTTACCAATAACAAAAGTACACGGAAATGCAAGAATTTATAAAAGCAAAAGCTGTGAATATAGTTTTTGTTTGTAAAAGCTGACAGTAGTAGGCCTACTTGTATAGCACCTTCAAAGCCTTCATGTACCACAGTTGGGAACCACTGCTCTGGTGGAGGTAAGGTTTTATTTAGGAATCATTTGCAAAAAAAGCTTATTCCCACATTAATCTTCCCTTGTTTGTGAACAAACTAACTGTTAAAAATTAATTATCACTATTCACTGACTGCACCTTACCAATACAGACAGGGGCGCATCCAGGGGCTCTGTTTGGATGTCTTGACAAGCCCTTTCGTTCGACAGGTACTCAGCAAAGCTGATAAAATATTACACACTGTCACTGCAGGTCTCTAATGCGGGTGATTTGGAACATGCAACAGCATTTCCCTTCTGAAGTTGCATAGTATTATCACGTAACAACAACATCCCTGCCTTGTCAAAATAGCACTCTCGACACATCGTTTTTGGCCCCCAAGCCTGATAAAGCGAACATAAGATAAAAAATTTCAAGAATTTTATTTAAAGAACGTATTAAATAGATGAACCAGGCCATTAAATAGCTGAACTACGCAATTTTACAAAAATTGCTGTTGTTTTGCTACTCATGTTGTTTCATTACTTAATTTTATTACGATGCTAATTTCACGTTCAGAATTCTTGTGAAAATAATCCACACTATAGCTAGGGAACATAGGCAATCCAGAATAAAAATTTACCAAATTACTCTAACAACAACCTCCAACAATTATTACAGTAGATTAAAATTTGCAAGAAACTAACAAGTCATAATAATAGGCGACTGAAATTAACTCAATGATTGATTAGTGGTTGAACAGTTTCTTTCCCTTTGTGTTGTATTGCCCCCCTATCACCCCCATAAGTTTTTTCCCCTCTTGGCCTTCAAAACCACCTGCAAGGAAGCAATTCCGCCCACTTTGAGAACCACTGATCTAATGGTTTGGGCCTAGGACCACATGAAGTAGGCCACAAAGGCTTAAAACTACTCCACTTACGACATCACTCATAAAAAACCTGAAACCCAAAAAATTTTTTAGCATTGCAGACACGAAGACTTGCCGAGTCTATTTAGGGTTTGAACAGCTCTTTAGCACAATCAGTGGTAGAGATATTCCCATACAAACTGCTGTTTTTTAGCCTAAACCATACTAGCAGCTGAAGTTTTAGTATTATTTTAGCATTGTGTTCATAGGAACAAATAACAATTGTGATATAATGTGATGTGACCAAAAGCAATGATAACTTGGAAATCTTTCCTTGTGCGTTTTGACAATGAGACCAATACCACTATCTAAATACTACTAACCTAGTTTGATTAGGTTTTAGGTAGAGCTCCACTGATAAAGCTTTCTTGGGCCTATACTGATAATGGATGCCGATATTTTGCACCANTCAAACCACAGTTAAAAGACAATACTTCAGTGCGATGAAGAAGTGTATAAAATCAAATTCTGTGCAAACTTGGGTCACTANGATTGTCAATCACCACAGCACGTAGGCTAGCCTCATATGTTTGCAGGCAGTCATCTGCTTACTGCACAAAAACCTGGGGTGAATATCAGGTCATAAAGCAGTTTATTGGGACAATTGCGGAGTGGTCTTATTGTGCACTACTTGATGCACTTGGAAGGCTGCGCTTCATAAGGAACAGTACAGAGAATTTGCGTTAACACGTTGGCAGCCAGGGTACTATACATTTGTACCTGGAAATTGGCCTGAAACAACAGTTGTCAGTTGCCTCACCAACACCATAGCTCCTCTGGTGATTGCGCTAGAGAGCTGTTCAAACCCTCAAAAGATTCAGCAAGCCTTCTAAGTCTGCACTCAGAAAGAAAAAAGTCTTTCGGTTTTTTGTGAGTGACGTCACAAGTGAGGTAGGTTTTCGGCCATTTTGGCTCGTGTTCCCTGGCCTAGGGTGCAACCGCTAGACCAAAGTATTTCGCTGAAGTTTTCATTCAAAAATAGGCTCAAGTCCGAGTCTTTGATCGACTTTCTAGCGTTTCTGGTTCAAAAGTTATGATCTAAAATAAACAAATTAATTAATTATCTACTTAAGGGATTAATCAAATAATTTGTTAACTTTAGATCATAACTTCTAAGCCCAAAACCCCAGTAAGTCATCATCAAAAATATCAAAATACCCAGATTGTAGCCTAGTTTCCAATACAAACTTCGGCAAAATTCTACCATGTAATGCAGGGGTTCCCAACCTGTGGTACTACGCGTACCACTAGTGGTATGCGAAGGTCTTCCAGGTGGTACGCGAGTAACTTCCACTTTTACACAAAAACCTGGTTTCACTGCTTTCAAGTTTACGTATTGGACTTTGTTTCTGAATAAATAAATTCTCCTGTAGCCTGCTATTCCTACTGTATCGCAAGATTATGACTTTCGATGCACTGTTAGCTAATTTACGCCACGCATAGACTGATTGGTGGGAGGTAAACAAAAACCTCATTAAACTTTGTTGTGGTACTTTGTTGATATTTTGATCAGATTTCTTTCAAAGGAAAATATTAGGTACGCGGTATGGGCCTGTAGGGACCCGATTTATCTGATTCTATGGATCCAATGATAATTTTTGCTGATTCTAGGGACCCGAATCGGGTCCTTGAAACACCTTAAAACAAGACATGTTTTAATGTATATTATTCTTCTGAATAAACTAAGATTCAATCAAATTAGTTGTTCTGGAAAAAGTGGTACGCGTTGACAATACGGAGTGCCCAAGTGGTATGAGATCGAAAAAAGGTCGGGACCCCTGATCTAACGGTTTAGGCCCAGGGCCAGGTAAAGTGGGCCAAGGTAGCCTAAAAGTACTCTACTTATGACGTCACTCACAAAAAATCTACAAACCCCAACCAAAAAATTTTTTTCGATTGAAAACTACAAGACTTACCAGGACTTTTGAGCAGTTAAACAGCTCTCCAGTGCTTACGGCGCTGGAGTTATGCTCATGTGAACCATGTGCGATCAGACTCTTTGGCATGAACCGCTTGATTTAGACCAGCTCTGAAGATGTTAATCAATTAGAGACAAGTAGCAACTTGGGTTTCTGAACACTCCACGCAGAAAACTAGCGTGGCGGTTTTTATGAGCATATATTACCAATGTGCTGTATATCAGTGGAATTTTGCCAATATGATACTTGGGCAACATCGCAAAATTCATCAGTTGATTGCTAGTCATAACATGTTGGGTGCGGCGCTATGGCATTGTGTCTCATATCTAACTGTGTGAATCAGTGTCGCAAAGCAGTGTCATAATTTGGTCGCAATTATTTACATAATGCAAGTAGCGACATCTGGTTTGAAACTGGTTTGTGGTTTTCGATTTACCTTTTGACCATAACTTACAAAGCTACAATCAGAGACATTATGAGAAAGCTTATTTTGTACCACCTCCAATGGCGTCATTTTTTACTTCTGCGACGTCACTGTGATGTATTACAACGTGGCAACCACAGCTTCCTACTTGGTACATCCTGTTCAAAAAAGCATTGCTAAACCATTTGCATACAACTTTGTTGAAAATCGGATGCCGTAATCAATACAAGTTTCTTTTTTCACAATGATTTGTTGACAGTAAACCTCAACATATATCGCTTTCTTTGCCTAGAGCATGAGCACAGAATGCAATGAACTGTAATACGCCAGTAAAAACAACAATTTTTGATAATGCCAAAAAATAAGGAATGGTTGTACAACACATAAAAGGTACATTACACATGTTTGAAGGTGTAATTTTCATTGGAACATGTTATCAAAGCCGACAGACAACACAGCATATTGTCTTTGCGTCTGCCGCACTTTCCCGCACAGTTTGCACCTTTGATAAGCCCTTTTCTAAGGCTGTTGCTAGAATGTTGGCATTTTCAACACTGATACTATTTGATTTTGCACCTAGAAATAAATTCTAATTTTTCTGATATGTCCATCCATGTATTATTAGAAGTTTAGCAGCACAAACCTAACTCCAAACCAACAATGTTGCATTTCAATGTGAAATGAGTTCAGCAGCATATGGAATTGTGGTGAAAGCTCTGTAATGTTGCAAACTGCTCCTTCGCTTATCTCTTTATTCTTTTAGTTGTGCACACTCAATTGACCAAGAAAAAAGCTTTGCAAGCTACTTCAGACCAGTCATGAACTGCCTGCATGATCAATTCGGTACTAGATGAACATTTCTGATAGCACTTTTAACACTTTGACAGCCAGTCTACAAATATATCGTACTTGGATTTCGGCCTAAAGCCAGCAGTTTTCAGTTGCCTGACTAACACCCTAGCTCCTCCAACAATTGCGTTAGAGTTCAAGTGCTCAAACAGATTGGTCAGTCTTCAAGTCTGCACTCGAAAAAAAAATTTTTGGTTGGGGGTTGTGGATTTTTTNTAAGTGAAATCATAAGTGAAATAGTTTTTGGATCATTTTGGCTCATGTTACCTGGCCTAGGGCCCAAATGCTAAGCCAAAGTATTTCNCTGAAGTTTGCATTGGAAACTAGGCTCGAGTCCTTTGATCGACTTTCTAGTATTTCTGATGCAAAAGTTATGATCTAAAATGAAGAAATTAATTGATTATCTACTTAGCTAGTTAATTAAATATTTTTATTACTTTAGATCAGCTACGTCCAACCCGTGGCCCGTGCGGCCCAGTCAAAGGTTTGTGTGGCCTAGTTTAGATTTTCGCCATAGTAAAAGTATCCTACATATTGACAACCTGTCCTTATTTTGTTAACCTTGAATTTGACATTTTTGATGCAGTTGGTCCTCAGTGCCACTTTATCAGGTCTGTTACCATTGCAGTCAGGATTCGAATACTTTCAGTACTTTCGGTTAAACTAAGTTTGGTATGCTCAGATATAGGTAAGTCATTAAATGTGCGGCCCTCATTAAAATGCAATTAAATGTGCGGCCCTCATTAAAGTGCCATTAAATGTGCAGCCCTGGTTAAGATAGTGACATGATTTTTGGCCCAGAAAGCCATTTGGGTTGGACATAGCTGCTTTAGACCATAACTTTTGAACCTGAAACCCCAGCAGGTCATCCAAAGTTTCAAAAGACTCGGATTGAAGCCTAGTTTCCAATAAAAACTTGCTACCATCTAATGGTTTGGGCCCAGAGCCAGGTGAAGTGGGCCATGGTGGCCTGAAAGTCCTCCACTTATGACATCACTCAAAACATCTGGAACCCCCAATCAAAAAAATTTTTTTCTAGTGCAGACTACAAGACTTGCCACGTCTTTTGACACTTTGACCAGGTCCGTAACCCGTACAGGAGCAGAGATATTCCCGCGTATGCAGGAAGTATGCAGGTATGAAGAAATTGGTAGAAATTTTCATGGGAAAAGACCAAGTATAAAAAAAGTTATTGCATGCAACAACAACTGATTGCAGATACAATTATAGTCATACACCAGCGTACACATGATGGCATGCAAGTATGAGTATAATCATACACTGATGTAGAATGTGTTGAGGTACAATACTCCAAACACTCAAAAATATCTCTTGTATTGTTTCCACTGTCTTTTATTTGCATCTTCAGCATTCTAAGGATGAAATGTCCAATGCTACAAGAACTTTTTCTAAAGCTTACTCAATAGTTTGCATGAATTTTGACAAAATCACCTCATGTTCAGTGAAAAGTTGATGATATGAACATAAACAATGCATACTTCACATGCTTAACAGGGATGCTTTGCACATTACAGTTGTATAATTTTCCAATGAGTACATTGATTAGTTTATTTTGGATTATTGGAAAGGATTGCGCACTCCTTGTTATGTTTGCTTGGAGCTGGATACTGAGCTGTTATTGAGAATTTCTGATATTTTGCCATTTCAAAAAACCTTGTAATTTTTCAGCTGTACAACAATAAGTGAGTTGCATTTTAAGGTCACATATTTATGTGAATAATCAGTAACACTATAACTAGTACTTAAATGTAAGTACAACAGAATGCCTAACATGTTTGATCGTCTTTTTACTGCTATAAATTTTGTGTGCACCCATCAAACCAAGTTCTACCTCTGGCCAATACTTCTGTCACCCAGTCTGCTCTCAATGTGGAAAGAGATCAATCAGGTTCAAAGCACCAAGAATCTAGCAGCAAATACATTCATCTCTAAAAGAATTGCCAACAATCACTTTCAAAAAATGATACAGAAACTGGATTATAGAAAGTTACAAGAATCATCACAAGTAATGTTTTCTGCATGTTGTTAATTTGCTTGCAACCACAGAATCACCCCAAAAGTCAATATCTATCTTCTTAGCTTCAATTATGTAATATAATGCAACTGTCTATCAATCCACGTTCATAGTTAAATGCTCGTNTGAGTCTATTTGTAGTTTACTTTTTCTACATGTTTTAATATAGCTTATTAGTTCATGAATATGTTGCTGCCACAGTCCAGTTTGTGTTGCAGAATATCAAAAACACCTGTAGAAGCAGACAAATTTTCTTATGAAGATTCTCCAAAAATGAACTCCCAACTCCACAGAATCTGCATCACGGCCAGAACTGATAAACCATCTTCATAATAGGTGTGCATGGATCAAGAAAGGATTATGGCAACCTGAAGAGGACTTTTTATCGTTTTTTTCTTTTCCTCTTTATCTGCAATCTTATGGTCCATGACAATCAAATGCCATGACTAATTGTGCCCAACAAGAGTAACCTTTTCACAATTTGGTCATTAATCCAACCTGTACATCAGACTGCAACAGTGTCTTAGAGTCAGCACAACCTTTCATCATGGAAACCTTGTCAATCTCAGCTAATTTATGGGGCACCTGGCTAGATAACCTGTTTTTTCANTACCCCGACGTTTTTGCTGTTTCATAGAGTACTTNTACCACAAATAATTCAGTACCGCCAAACCAATCTATCTATATTAGTGCCAATAACACTTTTGATNAAACCACTTTTTATGCATTTTTTAAGAATGCTTTAAAAACCAGACACAGCTTTACATTTTCAGCAAGGGTTTTAGGTCACATGACAAGGACAATATGCTAATCCAAGCATATGACCCTTGTAGCTGTCACGACCAATTCAACCAATCAAGTTGGGCTAATGCCGAGGAGCATCCAGGGGGTCTGTTTCACTGTCATAACAGACCCCTTTGTACTGCAAGCAGGCTACTCAGCATTAAAGCCAATGATAAAATATCAAACGCTGTCACTGTAGGTCTCTAATGCAGGTAGTTTGGAACAGGCAAGAGGCAACAGCCTACATTTCCCTTCTAACGTTGCATGGTACTATTACAAAACAACAACATCCCTGCCTTGTCTAAATGGCACCTGCGCAATGACATGAAACAATTCACGTCTTTGAACACTTTAAATTGATATTGCGTCAGACGCACATGTTTCGGAATTTCTTCCTCTGGCAGTGCCAACTCCAATGCAAGCAAAGCTGTCAGAAGCTCCTACACTGCCACGCACATGCAGAGCTGTTTTGTAATATTTTGCTTTGTGGCGAGAGGACACAGTACCCAATCGCGATTGTTTTCCAGTTTCGGCCTAAATTTCATGTGCTGTTTGCACCTACTAAGTTACCACTAAATTAAACAAGTTTAGGCTTTACTCAGTGTCACGCCATGTAATGCGGGTTCGATTCAACTTCACCTATATTTTTAAGAGGAACTTCTCATAATGAAAGACGAAACAGCTAGCCTCAGAAATTGTGGTCACAATATCTGAACAAAATATTAATCAAGTGTTGTATTCGAAAATAACTCTTTTAGAATTGAGCAGTTGACGATGTTATTTTCTGCGCAAAATGTCTTATATTGATTTCGAGTAAGTTACTTTTACATTACGATGTAAAATCATGAGAGCAATTGCAACTCAATCGTTCTTCTCTGCGGTGGTTTCGCAAGTATATTTATAACACCGCCATCTTTGATAGACAGCGCTCCACAGACGCAGTTGTGCAGATTATCAGCTTCGATTTTATAAGTGTATGTATGTGTGTATAAACAGCTCTCATTGCTGTATGGCTAACATTTGCTGAGTGTTCGACAAGCTAAGTATCTTTTCAGCACCATGTTCCTAAGAACAAACATTAATTGTGATGTAATAAATGCGCTGTGACCAAAAGCAATGATAATTTTGAAATTTTTCCTTGTGTGTTTTGACAAAGAGGTCAATACCACAATCTAATCAAAATAGTTAGTTGCGCGAGGCCACTAATCACGTTTGATGGGATTTTATGTAGAGCTCGATCGATAAGCCTTTTTTGGGCCAAGGCAATACTGATGTTGTTATTTTTCATTGCCGATAACCAATGTTGATATTTTGCAACACTCAAACCACAGTTGACAGGCAATACTTCAGTGCGATGAAGAAGCGTATAACATTTAATTCTGCACAAACCTAGGTCATTCAGATTGTCAAAAATCACAGCCTTGTTCGCAGGCAGCATCTGCTGACCATTCAAAAACCTGAGAGTGAATGTTACATCATAAAGTGGTTTATTGGGATGATTACGGAGTGGTCTGAATATTGCGCACTACTTGATGCAGTCGAAGGGCTGCGCATCATAAGGAACAGTATAGAGAGTTTGTGTTAATTAATCATAGATGAAGTAGTAACTTGGGTTTCTAAGCACTCCGTGCAGAAAACTATCGTAGCGGCTTTTATGAGCAAATATTGCCGATATGCTATATATCGGCAGAATTTTGCTGATATAACATTTAGGCAATATCACAAAATTCAACAGTCAGTTTTTAGTCTTAAGAGAAAGTGTAGTTTTATGCTGGAAAGTGATATCACAAGCTGCCCTTCCGCGACAGACCCTTTTTTTCCAGGCTAGATGCGCCACTGCGCTAATGGCAAAGTAGGTCCAGGAATGTTATGATGGCAAAATTAACACTGATGTCTATTTTGATTGAAACCATTGTCTTTTTTCTCAACTACACTCCCACACAGTAAAATACAGTTTTAGGGTTATCTTGAGTTTATGTCAATCCATTTAGATTGTCTTTGCTCAACCATTACAAAACATACTTACTTTTTATTAGAGATCAACTGATATGGCTTTTTTGGATACTGATAAATCGGCCATTCATGGACTGATAGCCGATAACCAATATTTCCAGAATTTTTAATCTTGTTTTCTGCTTCATTATAAAAAATATAATGTTTTCTATGCCTTGCCTTTTTTTGAAAAATTTCAAAACTTAGGATTTATGAGCCTAAATTTTTCAAATTGCAGAAATGTCAATATTTTGCTATGATTTTTAATTTATCTGATCAATGATGCTTTTGTTTCAGCTGACATGTGCTCCATGGTTCATCTTGTCTGCTTGTTTATGAAAATGCACCTGCTAGCCTTGCTGCAAGATAACTGTCTTGACTTGCTTCATTGGGCTTTCTTGCGCAAGTTGTCTGCATGCATGAGGAATGTAACAACATTTTGTCAACACCTACTGAGCCTGTTTTTTTTACACCAAGACATTTCAGTCATTTTTTGCTGAGATATTTTGGTCAGTGAAACATTTCGGTCATTTGTTTCACAGTTATATTAAAAGTCACCATAGCAGTGTTCATTAGCCTATATTTTTAGACATTCTTAGAAAATAACTACATTTTTTTCGGTCATTTCAAAAACGTTTTGGTTGATGACTGAAAAAAGTGCTGAGCCCGATCAAATCAGCCGTTTTGGCCGATACTGATATATCAGAAAAACTCAAATACTGGCAGATCGGCCAAGCCAATATATCAGTCTATCTCTGCTTTTTATTTACATTTTACTTAAAAAACTAAAAACGTTCAAAAGACAAAAACTAAAATTTACCAAATTCAATAACTTTGATTACGCCAACATAGAAATTGAACTTGGTTTTGCTCTGGCTAATTCTGAGTATAACAGTAAACCACAACAAAATCTGTTAAGCCAAAATTAGGATTGGTAGCAACTTTAGTTAACCCTAGAATTACCGAGAATTTTTTCTTCAAAAATTACCAATGCAGTCAATTGACCCCTGCGTTGAATATGAGTGGGTTTTTCGCATACAGCGCACTAGTTATCACATCTCTTTCATATCAATTTTGAAGTGTGACTTTTGTTTGTGGTGACTTCACAATGAGTTTGCTGCTCGTTTTGTGCATGCGCAGTGGCAATGCTCTTGTTTGATTTCACTGCCTTGTGAAATTGTGGATCCAAACTGCTCAAACGTTATGCTGCGGCATGGGCCGAGTTTGCTAGAAACCTTTGAGGGAACAAACTTTGTTTATTATGCGTGTTATTATGCATATCATAAATACTCTTGGTTGCGTTTCGATGATGATGTCACCATGTTCACTCAACCATACTACAACCTTTTTATAAATTGGCAAATTATGGAAAGGATATATTTTGACCCCACTGTCCTACTGGCTACATCCCTGGAATTATGGAAGATACAGAGAGTACTGTGCTAGTACCTAACAATGATAACTAGGTATTTGATTCGCGTCTTTATCAAGTAGCCTACACAAAACTTTAGTATTAGCACCTGAAGTGTTCTTGAAAAAGTAGATAAAACAAAGAAGGCACTTCAATTATTCTTCAAAAAACAAATATTACATTAAAAAGTAGAAGCTGTGAACATGTATCTCTGAGTCTCAAATAATTGGCAGCAACATAATGCAATTCCAATTGATAAACATGTCTCTGGGATTCCATTGACTGGCGCAATGACCCAAAAAGTACTCGTAAATCATGCCNGTTTTTTGTCATGTACATCAGCATAGTATTCAAATTTTGCCAAACATACGGCACCTTGNATCAATAGATTTAAAAAATTCCGTGGCAAAATCTTGGCAGTGAAATTTACACAACTATATTGATAATACAAAACATTCTGGGGGACAAAAGATTTTGTGTCCTTCTATGTCCAAAAGTTGGGGAGGACATGTCCACCCGTCTCCACTATTGCGGAGTACTTACCGTCATTTAGCTTGTGAACACCCAAAAGTATGTGAAGACAAGAAGGTTATCATCGAATACATGAAGCAAGAATTCAGGTTTGTGGATACCTTGTTAAAGCAGCTTATCAAAGATATCCAGCAACTTTCCACAAGACGTAGTATGCAAGTATCCGGAATCTCTCATAGCTGAGTGCTCAATAGTGGCCTTGTAGCTGTTTTTCATAGGCATTCTATAGCTGTTTATCTCAAATGCAGTTTTGCGGTTTTTGTGATTTTGTTTGGCCAAAGGTCTGCTCTTGTTTATGCTGTGCAGTTACCTGCTATATCCACTCTTGCAAAAATTAAAGGTAAAATGCACACAAAGTGCCTACAGTTCAAGTTAATAAACACTCCCATGAAAATCAATTTGATGAGCTCAAACCAGGAATGTATGAGGTCCACGAAGAGCTCCATAGAAAGCAAGATACTGTGCAAGAATATTTCCAAAATTTGGGTACTTACATTGGCAGACAGAGATCAACTAATCAAAAGAGATGGTGTCATTTGGTTACGCTATTTTTGGCTACAAAATGGACGTGCAAGTAGAAGAAATATAATCAGTACAATGCCAGGTACAAAACAATTCATTCCTCTGCATGTAGACAATGTTAAAGACATGTTTCAAGGCTGTGGGACCACAACACGGTGACCGTATTGTGGAATTGTCAATTACTGAAGCTCGTCAACATGACGATAACAAGTTTTCTCTCAGAAAAGAAGTGTTCGAAACATTCTTTGGCTTGTGTTTTCTTTGTGGAATTGTAAAAGCATGGGATGGACTTCCAAAAAATTTGTGGGTGACATAATAAGGCTGACCTGTCTTTCCAGACACAACGTACTTCAATGCTAGTGTTGCGATCGGAAATCCCGAGTGGCATGTGCGCAAAGCTTCACACCGTGGCAGCAAGCAACAATAGAGATCACCCAACAAGATCATTCTCGTCGTCACCGTTAGCAAGTACAATCAAATGTTCACCAGGTTCACAAGCATTATTAGAGGTCACTCACCAAAATCACTCCATCGGGATCACTCTATTATTGCTTGTTCACGCCACATACATATATTTTTGTTCTTCACGCACATCCCGTTCGTGGTGAATCACACAATCAACGCAACAACAACGGAGAGGTTGCAACACTAGTAAGGGTGGTGCGGATACAGCTGATGAAATGCTCCATGCATGATCTACTTAGGCAGCATTTGCAATATTTGCAAGTAACAACCAAAAAGGGATTTTATTATCAAACTGGCAGAAAAGCTGTGCTCAACAGAGAGAAACTGTAAGGCATGTAGAGGCCCCATGTATTGCATCTGAACCACATTCAAGGAGCTGCTGAGGCATGTCACTCTATAAAAAAAACAAATTACAAATAAGTCAGTCAAACAAAACAAAAATGAAATGTTGCAACTGTTCGAAGTTTGTGTGTGGAACGTGTTCTGGCCCTGTGTGCAAAAGTTGTTTTGAAATGTAATTGGTTAGCTCAACATGCTCAGCTTAGGGGACAATTGACCCATGTGGTAATTAACCATTCGTCCATTGTGAAAAACTGGTTTTGAAAATAAATTTGTTGTAGACTTGGTGTTTTGCTCAAGACGAAACAAAAATAATGAAGGTCAAAACATTCGAGGTTCCTAGTTGCAAACCTTTTTCTTAAACTTTGAAAATAAAATTGCAAATGGGTCAATTGACCCGTATGGTAGTCCTAGGGTTAAATGTCAATACTATAACAAAATATGGTCAAACTGCAAAAGAAGACTAAATCAGAAAAAAACATGTCAATAGACACGTTACAATGTGCTAACAATGAATATGAAAGCTGATGCTCATTAGTATTTATGAAGTTATACGCAAACAAAATGTCACGGTGTATAACCCTAACATAGTGATTGGCAAACTTCTATTATGATGGCCCAAAGTGCCCTTTTAGTTGTAATTAAAAGCCCATGCTTCATTTTGAGGGCCTAATTTCAAACTTATGCTATATTTAGTTACCTGTTACATAACAATGTTATGTTAATATCATAAGCCAGTGCTTTTCAACCTTTAGAAAGACCATTCTCACTCTTTGTTCAACAAAAATTTCATTCGCACAGCCTACTAGCATTGCTGAAAAATAGCCGTAAAATCAGATTAGCCTCTAAAAAACACTAGACATATTTAAGCAAACAAAATAATGAATACCTACTACAAAATAATAAGCACAAAATGTGTTAAGAACATCATTTATTTATTTATTCAAAGTATGTAATTACACTAAGGTCTTGGCCGCTGCTGAATTCTTGTAATTTTAGACCATTTCAGCACAACACCTTGCCCCAACCCTCAACACTCTTCACCTTAAGTCATCTAGTGTCCCACTAAGATGACAACCTCTCTTTCCTGTCTTGATATCCGTCAATTACCAGAGCACTAAACCCTCTTTCGACCAAGTACTGTAGGTGGTTGGAATTTGCACAAGAATTTCAAGGTCTTTGTGCGGGACATTGAGTACTCTTACGTGGAATTCAGCCATGTTTTCTTTCCACAGCTAATACCAGATTGTTTGGACCATAAGGCACACCAAATAAGGCGCAGTATCAAAAATTGAATGCTAGCTGTTCTTTTTTCATACATAAGGCACATCAGATTATAAGGTGCATTAAATGAAGCACAACTCAGATAATATACGAAGGGAGTTTAATCAGACAGATTAAACTCCCTCGGATTACCATACATATTAAGGAGTTTAATCTGTTACACATGCCTAATCTGCTACACATGAATGAATAAAATAAAAGTTGTGCATGTGTTTGAGTTGTTGTGCCCCAATGTATTTTTGAGCCTCGCGGAGTAATATGATTTGTTGTATGTGCTAGTTACTCTGGAAACCACATACGGTGCTCATTGCAGTTGTTGTTGGTTTATATACAACACGATGGTCTGTTTACAAAAAATTACAACTAGCAATTAAATAAATAGCATCTTTAACCACATAAAATTGGTTCTAGATGAGAAAGCACAACCAGATTCATAAATTAGGCGTACTGCATTTATAATGCGCACCTTCAATTTTTGAGAAAATTAAAGGATTTTAAGAGTGCCTTATGGTCTGAAAATACTGAAGAAGTTTGTTGGCATAGGTCAATTTTTTATATTTGTGCCCAAACGCTTGGGAGGATGCTGTTTGCCAAAAGTAATCACAGGCCATAACTTTTGATTATAAATTTTGTAGCCTGCTTTTGTAGCCTTTAAAATTATCAATCAGACTGTGTATATGAGAGCTGGCTGTTTCGATGATACATTTGCTCCAAATTGTTTCTTCCCATTTACAGGTAGACATTATCGAACATCTGCGGAGTCTTTAAACTCAGGTTGTTATTGCAGATTTCTTATTACAAATAACATCAACTAGATGGTAATTGGTCAATTGACCACAAAATGGTAAAACGACCACACATTTCCTTTGCATGGAATATTGGACAATGGCAGTTTGGAACTTCAGTCACAGTTCCTCCATAAATTTCTCATGCTACTATCTCCATGCAGGGTTTTATAGTGCTTCCTGCTAGAGTAGATTACTTCTTTGCAGACATAAGGAAATGAGCTATTTTCATGATGCTAATAAAAGGTGCTGATCAGAGGGTGCCATCAACAATTGCTGAAATTGTCGCTGCTGCTTAACTAATTGTCGTATTTGAAGAATGAAGCTGACTTGTGTTCTGAATGTTATTAAATCAGGGGTCCGCACATAGTGGGTCGCGACCCAAGCTTAATAATTCAAATTTACATTTTAAACTTGCCACTCTCAGTTAAACAGAACAAATGCAATTATTCATTTATGTGCTAAGTTACATAAAATTTAGTGCAAGGAATTTGCTACTGTCTACAGTAGTCATAAAATTAATATTTAATTATGACGTATTTTCCACCATATTATACGCTCATGAAACGTTTGGGTTGCAAGAATTTAAAACTATTTTTTAGGTTCACGCCAAAAAATATTTGTTGACCCCTGAATTAAATGAATGGTGCATTTTGCTATTTTACCATACTAAGCCTGACTAGGATTAGGTAGGTAAAACTAAGGCAATGTTAACCACATTTGCCTAAAAATAGCCAATCAAAAATTTTTTGTTTTTTTTGAAAGTATACGAAACATCCACAAACCAAATGTCACGCTCATACCATTAGGGAATCCCAAGTTATTAGGTCAAAAAAAGTCAATTAATCATTAGGTCAATTTATCGTCAGGTCAAACTTCTTGCAGCACAATTTTCTTCTGTTTACTGATATTTCATTGAAAATACAACAACTGATATTAATGTAAATTTGCAAGTTTAGTTGCAATTCTGTAAGAATATTATAGGTTTGTTGCAATTTCTGACGTAATAATATTGTTTTGCCCATTACTGGATGATTGAATATTATGTAGGATTGGTGTGGTAAGGCAAGAAATGTGGTTTGGTGAAAGCTCAATCCATTATGCATATAGTGTTTCAACTTTATGATGTTCTCAGGTTTGACTCAAGTGTAGTTAGTAGTGTACTAATCAATATGTCATCCCCAAAGTTAAACAAACAAATGTCTTAAAATTTCAAAGCATAGAGTACATGAATATGCTTCTGGGTTAACCTCAACACCTGAGACTGAATTATTTTGCAGTTGCAAACACAGAAAATTTATAGGTCAAAATAAAGTCAAAATTTGTAAATCATAAGTTTTTAGGTCAAGAAATTGGTTGCCCTACTTATTAGTCAAATATGAAAATGAACAAAAACTATGATGTCTACCTAATATTGTACATGCAACTACAACTAATACTGTAAGGCAATTTACATACCTAAAACAACAAAATAATTTTTAATCTAACCACGCAGAACAGTTAATTATTATGTCAGAGAATTAAATCGACAATTGAAAGCTAGCAGATAGCAATGAAAACACTAATAAGACAAAATATTATAAAGACTACCAGGAGAAAATAGATAATAATTACCAAGGGAGTTCATGATAAATTTTATGACAATAGTCAACACTGCAACATCTAAATGTCTTAGAGGAACGCCACACTGTACCAGCATCAATTATTTTACCAGAACGGTACTCTAAAGTACAATGTAAAGAACGGATGTCCATCAGACAGAGCGGATATCATTAACGGATNTGTGATAAGTAGATGTAATCGGAGTGGGAAAAAACTCGCTACAAAATAAACAAAGGTGCAGATACAATACAAAAAATAATTTTTCATTGTAATTTAATATAACCTTCCCCCAAACACATAATGCTAAAAAGTTGCGATGTTTTGCTTTTTCATATTTTCACAACTGTTCAAATTTAAATTTGGGTCAACTGGGGCTTGTTATCAGGATTGGAATAATCTTAGTGTGAGATCGAATAGCGATGGTGGTTGAAATTAGGTCTAGGTTAGCAACAAATATTATTTTTGATACCGTTTTGGTGTCATTGCTCAGCGTAAACTATTGGTTTTTGCGACTCCAATTATGTCATTTTATATCTGCAATCAAGATCTGCCAGTGATGAACATCCGACCCATCTTTTACAAGGCACCACTCAAGACCGTTCCAGCTTGTTACTTTCAGTCACCTCTGGTATTAGATGATACATAGATGATAATGAACATAGAAGAGAAACTGAACAAACACACCAGAAAGTAACTACTGCATTCCATCCTTATAAACTTATGCAGAAATGTTACATAGGCTACTGGAAAAAATGGAGATTTGTAGAAGGCACTCAGACAATTGAAGTGAGCAGGTAAGAAATTGGCTTTAATTAGGCCTAATGTCAATGTGAAAATTGTTGAAAAAATTAATACGAATTCTTTTCCTACCAATTCAAGGTGGTTTCAAAAAGATGGATATCTGTCAAAAGCCCATCTTGGTTGCGGATATTCAGTGATGTAAATGGAGTCGCAAAAACCAATGGTTTATGATGGTAACAACACCACAATACTACTAAAAATAGTATTTCTTGCTAGCCTAGATCGAATTAATTTCCACTACCAATCATTAACAGATGTGTGATGACATAACTGGAGTGGAACAATACCATGTTACAAAATAAATAAGGTGAGGACAAAACAGAAATAATTATTTGTCATTTTAGTACACTGTCTGCATGAGATATGGATGGAAGGTGAAAAGGCATACCCACCCACTATGCTTGTCGAGAGATAAACTCTGTGGATCACAGCCTCATATGCAAACTGGGTGGCTACACTTCAATGAGGCACAACTCTGCAAGAGTCTCTGAAACACAGATAATGAGAGGCTTATAGGGATGTTCAGACCGAATCCACACTTTTCTGCCAATCAACAAAAATGACTATGAAAGAAAAGTCAACACTGCTGACAATGCAAGGTTGGACATCTTCACGAGAGGACTGTGGAATAGCTATGAGAAAATTTTATTTGACGTAAGGATCACACATCCTACCTCAGTCTTATTGTGGGAAGTCCCTAGCAGAGATCTACCAACAACATGAAAAAGAGAATAAGGATAAGTACAACCAAAGAGTGATTGACATCAAGAACTCTTCATTCAATCCCCTTGTCTATATAACCTTCCCCCAATCACGTAATGCTAAATAGTTTTGATGGTTTCATTTTTTATATTTTCACAAATGTTCAAACCTAAATTTGGGTGCCACTGCAGCTTGTTGTCAAGAATGGAATAATCTTGGTGTGAGACTGATAGTGGCTAAAGAGATTGGAAGTGTCTAGGTAGCCGGCACCCATGTGATTAAGCGCTTGGTTAGGTTTGGTCACCACAAATAAAAAGCAAGTTCAGACTTTCTTTACATCACAGTAGGATAAACATACTGTTGGCAAGATGGTGGTCTAGGAGGCCATATCTGCACTGCTTTGACTTTTAATTTCAGGTGTGCTTTTCTGAAGGTATGCGGGTTGCAATGTCAGGTTAAGAATTTTAGCATCTTAACACGAGGATTTGTCGTGACAAGTTGTACACACAATTACTCGACGTAACAAAAGAAACAAACGATTACACCTAGCAATTCCTTGTGTTATAAATGAGCATTGATTTACACTTTTCGCTTTCAAGATTTAGCAGTAGTTAGGAATTTTGCTTTAATTTCAGGTTTAAGCTTTTAGGTTTACAGTTTTAGAATTAGGGTGAAAAGGTTTAGGATTTCAGGTTCATGTGTCAGGATTTTTGTGTAGTGTACAATTGCATACATTAGCTTATTCAGTATTCTTTGGTCGATTCAACTACGCTAATTATAGAGCTCCCAATTATTGTATTTGTTTTATATCTCAGTTGATTTTATTGTTTTTCAAATGATAATTTTACATTGCTATACAGACCAACTTTCAATGCATTTGAACCATGGAATCCCAGGCCTTTACCGCAACCAACGTACAACTATCACTGTGCCCTTAGTTTAGTCATGTGANTGTAAATCATTAGCGTCAAGCTGCACAACTCAGCTTGCATAGCCATAGTTGCAGGCGAGGTAGATTTCACTTTCACTTTGAGCAATTTTGTCTGTGCATTTACTGCTGCCGAACGATCTCTACTATATTAGATTATGCTACTGCTAAGGTTTTGGTGTGTGTGTTGCCAGCTACCAAGCAGTTCATCCTGCGCAGCTGGTGACAGCTACTTAGCACTTGACCTTGCGTAGCCGTTTCCGGCTACTTAGAGCAGACTGCCAAAAAAATTAAGCCTGGGATAGGAAGAAATATTATTTTTGCTACCATTGTGATATCATGCGCTGCTATGCTTGCCGCAAAATTCAGGATTTCACGACCCAAGTTACATTATTTTACAGGGCACCACTCGGAGACGCTTAAGGCTAAAATACCAGATTGAGTACATGCACCACACCTGGAAAGCACACAAGCAAGTGACAATAGGCACGAAACATGTTTATGCAATGGTGCCATATGATTTCAAACATAAAATTTCTCTTCAAGTTTCCATGTCAATCTGTGTGTTGGTGGTCCTACAGACCCCGATGATGTTGAGCTTTTTGCACTGCAGTGCATACAATTTTATCAGGTAGTGTCTATTTTACGAGCGATATTCTGGCGGCAACAGATCGGCTGAAGCTATATTGTGCCAACAGTCAAAGATTCGATATCATGGCATGATGCAATGTCGCAATACAAAGAAAAAGGTCACTTTGTCAGGAAAACACTGTCCTGCTCGTGGCGTAATGGTTAGGTGTCACGGCTACTATGCCAATGGTTTGCAGTTCGACTCTCGCCTTGCCGACTTTCGTTTTGCATTTTTTCTTCACTTTTTCCAAGCTCCCATTAGGGGTTAGTTTTGTTTGTTAGGTTAGGATTAGGTTAGCGTTACCTTAGTGTTAGGTTAGCATTAGGTTAGGATTACAGTTACCTTAAGGGTCATTCTATGTCAACTCACCCAATGGGCTAAACCCTACCTTTACAGAATTTAATGAAATTTGGCATACATGTTGGTTTCAGCCCCCAAACCTCAAATATATAATTTTTCAGTTATCGTTTGATCAGTTTCCGAGATATGGGGGGTTAATTTTTTTTTAATTTCGAGAAAATAAAGGGGCACCCTACTTCAAAACATTATATCTTTTGAACTAGTGGTCCAATCTGGAAAAGTAAGGTATCTTTGAAAAGGGGAAAAAGCCAGGAATTCTAATCTGAAATCATTTTTGTGATTTGGGTAAATTTTGGGGTGATGACCTTTTGACCTATATTTTGACTTTGAGATTGACACCGTGGATCAAGTTATAAAATTCTGATCACCATCTGATATCATAGCCCTATTTGTTACCTACAACATATCAAAAGATGAATACGTAAAATTATTCATTTTTGAGTAATAACAAATTATAATCAGCATATGCAAACAGTTTTGGTTAATATCACGCAAATAAAATGCAAAGCATATCTTCTAAATGGCATCATTTTACCATGCACAACCTCAATGCCAGGTTTAGGGTTACAGTTTGTTTTTAGGACATCACAGAAGGTGAAATTAACATGGCAAAACTATATTCCCATGGTGAAATTTCAATGTATGCTATCTATACCATATGACAATATGAGATGTGCATTTTAAGGTATGTAGGGTTGTTAACATGTCAGTATCGATGAGTAAGTTAATTTTTTACACTGATGTCAACCCCTGTAACCAGAAAAAAAACATCCCGCTAGGCAGAAGAAGACATCAAAGTGTTGGCATTGCAAAGTAAAATTTAAGTATACTGTAGCAATTTTGCATGAAACAGCAGTCAAGCATAGGTACTTGGCTCTATCAACAAAGAAGTCAACAATGAAATGGAGATCTAAAAAAGCAGCACAGAAATTGAAATATTGCGTTAAGACCTATGATGTTGAAGTGAAGTCATCTCACTCAGCATTAGAAGAGAACGACAAAGATTTATGTTTGATTTGTGCCATGTTGGAAGAACTGCAAGCAATATACAAAGATCCACTTGTATAGAACATGTTCAAATTTTAACCCAATCCCCTTTCACCACCATGGAAAGAACAATGAAAGAATTTTGTGTCTCAAACCCCCTTGTGAACAAAGCCGAGCATTGAACAAAGAAAAGGGTATTCTAAGAGAGTACTCATAGATTTTNTCACCATGCTTGCCACACACACCCCGTTTTTCCTTTATTCCCAGGAATTATTTNGCTGTTTTCATCTTTTTCATAGAATTAAACAAGTTTTTGCTTCAGCTTAGGTGACATTGCTTTNCCCTTGTTCTTGGTGCCCTCTTGTAGAATGCCCCTTTCCTTATGCTCTGCTCTTCTGTACTAAGTGGTTCGAGGCACCAAATTCTTTTATATTTCTTTCTGTGGTGAAGGAGGATTGGGGTTAAAATTAGAACACGTTCTGTATAAAAAGTAGATCTTTTGATTGTTTCGTGCAGTTCTTCCAACGTGGCACGAAACAGACATGTATCTTCTTCGTGGTTCTCATCTAAATCTGAGTCGGATGACTGCAATTCAACTTCATAAGTCTTTTCAATATAATATTTTAATTTCTACACTGGTTTTAAAAGCTTCTGCTCCCCCATCGACTTCTTCCATTTAATTCTACAAGGAAAATATCCTTTTAAAAACTGCAGTGACATTATCAACATCATTGATATCGTGTTGGGGTGAACGTGTATCCATTAGTTCTTCCTTTTCATGGTTTAGTACACCACCATTTGGTTCAGTAGACCCTCCAGTTTGTGCAGCACTTGGCATATCTTTAATTTCTTTATTCAGTCTAATTGCACATGTGCTGCAGTGTTGTTCACT
>JGI24021J15306_10001799_pt1 | contig 21899 bp, 17 predicted proteins | sample Ectturendosymbi1_FD_15306 | JGI IMG/M metagenome (IMG submission 15306) | reverse complement strand
TTGCAGCTACGTGCATCGGACTGTTAATGCCCCCCCCCTGGAAAAATCTATTTGGCTACCCGAGGAAATATCCACTATTGCCCACCTGGAAAAATCCTTCCGACATCCATGGCTGTAAGAATCGTGATCAAACCGATTTGCAAAAAAATCAACAAACACCAACACAGAGCTTAGTAAAGAAGAGCGTCCGTAATAAGTGTGCACTGGTTGATTACGATGTGTCTGATACAGTTTTCACGCGAGCAGGCTTTTTGACCGATTCAATCGTTTGTTGCGTTCGTCGACCGCACTGTTACGTCACAATGGAGAACTGATAACTCAGGTACGCGCGATGCAAAGTAAAGCTAACGACGTGGAAACTAACTACATTCCCTTCTGTCACCCGACGAAAACAGCGCTGTTTCTCGTTGTTGGGAAGACGTCCATAAATCAATTCACACCACATCATGTATCAGTACAAAATCTATCCCCTTGCCTTGTCACTGCTATCTATTTATGAAACGTTGAATATCTGATGCAATGAAGAGAAAACTGACTTTTCTAACCCATCTGTCAACGAATAAAAGCTGACGTAAGGTTGACATGAATGCATTCACGATATTGTGGCGCAGTGTTTCCGTACTGCGGCAGTTTTGAGTTGCATTCCAGTATAATATAAGGTATAAAATTTTGAAGCTTGTGGTACGTTTTTCGTCAGCTTTTCGCGAGAGAAGACAAATATCCTGTTTTTATTATCTGCACGGTTCCTACGCAATTTTGAATATAAATTTCCAGACTTAACTTTCCTTAACGTTAACTTGTAAATACAATCGAAGTCAAATTATCAATCTTATCAAAAGTATCAAATTATTACATTGTCAGAATGCATGTCAAAAGATCAAGTCTGGAAAATTATCTCCTTTTTCCATTCTAACAGACCAAATAATTTTTCCAGACTTGTCCTGGCTGTAAAATGACCAAACGTTTTTCTAAACGTTCTCAACCCTGCATCTGTAACAACCGTCTATAAGTAGAAGTTAAGTAATTTGGTGAATCCTGCTGCTTCGAGACTACTCAATCAATTCTGCTGCTTCGCGAGTATACTCATACATGCACCTTCGGCAAACAAGCTACGAAATTTGCTCAGCAAGGAAGTCGCCTTAACGCCAGCGTGCTGTCAATACCCATTGAACACCGAGTGCGTATCGCACTTTTGACAACCGTGATAGCGCTAAATCGAAAAGGCAAGCTGACGACGCACCGGATGATTTGGTTCAAATTCGATTTGCGGTGGCAAAGGCCATCCTTGTACGCGTCAGCAAAGGCCTGTGACGTGATAACGCGAAGTTGAACATAAAAAATTGTTTTTTTACAAAATGGAAAGTGAAACTTTCGCGATTCTGATCAAACTAATTGCGTCAAAAAAAAAAACGATTTTCAGCCAAATCAATTATAGCTAACAACAAAAGAAGTGGGCTCATTAATTTCACCACGACCCGCCAGACGCCTGCGCCCGATTAAACAGGATACTAGAAACCACACAGAGAGCAAATGCACTGACTAACGGAACCAGTCGATGTACTGTCGACGTCCTGATATTCGGGGTCAGAGGTCGGCGAGAAGACAAGTGACAGGTTGCCTGTCCGACGCGGATAAGTGACTTGTCATCGACTCGGCCCGTGCTCAATTTTTAATGCGATCGACGCTAACCTTGTTGTCTTTGCCCTCGGCGACCGACAATCAGTTGTCTTTGCAGCAAAGGTGTTAACTGAATTAATGTCAAGCGCTCCCAGCAGAAAACAGAATCCACAAGCTGATGCAAAGGACATGCCGCTACTCTATAATCAATGGAAACTTAGTGATGGCGCTAGCGGAACGAGCACCAATTCAAGTGCATTAATAAAACATGGCCAGTCGTCCTAATGCAATTGGACATCGAAATCGCTTTTTATGTAATTTTCCTCCTCGTGTAGCGGGTATACGATGGCAAAACCTACTTCGAGTTGTGCTGATGCACTAAAAGAATAATACAGACGTCTGACCGGCCACCAACTTGCGAGTAGAAAACCCGACCACTTTTTCTGCTTCGAGCGGATTCTATGCTGTTCCTGGAGTGGTGGAGGGGTCAGCTGGAGGTCATTGCATTTAAACATAAAGTAGTTCTTCGGGCAGCTGTTTGCCTATTAGCGGATAATGTTTCCTACTAGCTGCTTTCCTATTAGGCCTTCTTCAAAGAGCTTTGCACAAGCATTCCACGTCGCATTTGCAAGTCGGCAGGGAGTGAAATACGAGAAAGCCGTAGAACTATATTTCCGTGCACGCGCCCTCTGAGCGGAAAGATCAGACGATCTAAATTTTTAATTACCACGCAACGACTATAGCCACGCGCAGATTACAAACTGTTCCAGTGCCGCTTTTAAATAGCTTTAATTAACGGATGACTTTTTCCAGACACGGCACGAGTCTGCATATTTTTCAAGCAAGACACGAGGTCAAGCAGTGGATTCGACTGGATCGGTCAGGTTTTTCTGACTTGCGGCGTTCCACTGAACAAGTGCGCCACCTATGGTCAAGAAAACGTTCCAGGACGACTAGCAACGAATGGAGCTGAGCTGTTTGAAAAAATCGAGAAGACGTTCCCTGCCTTCTGACTTGTCCGATCGCAACAGCGCAGTTTAGAATTCAGTGTCTTGCAATTTGCGCGCCTACGACAAAGTGTTCACGCGCGCTTTTCGATGCTCGAGGGAGGCGGCGTCAGGGGACAACTTCACAAACGAATTACACCTCCTACAACTGGTGCGCCACGACGTACGGCGTGGGTGGCCCACTCTCGCCCTCGCAGAAAGCATGGCCATTTTTCTGTGGAATCATCAGAGGCGTAACGTTTGTGCCCAGGGTAAATGCACTCCAGATTTGCACTCAATCCGAAGCATTCTCGAGATTCATGCCGATACCAAGCTCAAGGTCACAACACTTGGGATCAGACGATTTCGAACTCGCTCAGCAATGGTGCGCTGTCGCTGTTCCTGGTGTTCCACGACGCTGATTTGCATCTCGTGGAAACTTGACGAGAACAGCGGACGACGCGGTTCAGGCCGCGGGCAAGGCCCGGGGCCATTCCAGCGACGTTCTCCAGAATATAAACATAGCGTGCGGCGCCTGAAACGCTATCCATGGGAAAAAATCGAAACGAGAAATTTTAGCCATGAGTCTTAAAGTTTTATATCGCATGGCCGAAGCAGCTGGGCCTTTGATGAACGAGATGAAAGACCAGCCTACGTATTTTGTCACTGTTTCTACAGCGTCCCGGGCCCTGTGGCGAGCGGAACCATGCTTGATGTGCAATTTGCCACCGCACTGCAGGTGTGGTCTCTCCCGACCTCAGAGTTGGATGGAGGTCGTTTCGGCGCCTGCGGCCGGACGCGAAGGACCGGGTTACCCTACGTAGCGCGAACACGGAGATTACAGTAAATCCGGGATTGGGCGCCGCTTTAAGTGCAGGTAAACCTGTTAGAAGAGGAAGTAGGCTTTCGGGTTTAAAGAGCATTATGGAAACTTTACCCGCAGTAGCAACCAATAGCTTACGGAGATCACGGAAAACAAAGCGATGCACTGTAGTGGAAAATGGAGCGTTAAATCGGTTCCTTTTTGAAATATGTCTAACTGTGAGGCGTTAGAGCTGTCTCGGTATCCTACCTACACCGTTTCCATGAGAGTACACAAACCTCTTTATGAGCAAGTGATAAGAAGATAACCCTATGCCAGCCTGGATCAAAACGGGCTTCAGAACAAGAGTCTACTCCTCAAAAGCAATGACGCAATAATGTTGTCTTCCAGGTTATGATCTTAGAAAAACGTTTCCTACCGAGCGCAGGTACATAGCAATTTTAACTCACATCAGGTCAAAATAGTTCAAGAATTCATGAAAAACGCACAGATGTTCAAACCAATGCTTTGAGTCCATCAGCAGTGCATCAGCGCATAACGTGGTGGTCGGATGTACAGAACCGCAAGCACGCAAGAAAATGGATCTGGCGAAGTGAATTTTGGTAATATCTCAAAAACCTACAAGATGTTTGTGGAAAGTTCAGGCGTTTTGCAAATGTATTGCAAGAGCAATCAATCTGCTTGCTATCCGTTCAGGCCTCGGGCAAGCCAAACAGCTGCATGCGCTGCTGTGTCTGAGACAACGATTTTAGCCGCAAGCCTCATATCATCAACATTGAAGCGTTTGTGGACGACCAGCGAGGCAAAAACACGGAAAACATTTAATGTTTGAAGTGAATTTGCAAGGCAGCACATCGCGGACAACTCGGTCGCGCAAATTACACGGGGCGAGACGACCACGCGCAGACAGAGGCACAACTGGCGCGCGGCTGGTAATTGTTGGTTTGCCGCGCGGTCGCGCGAAATACGCGATCGGCCTTGAGCGCGCACCTGAGAAGCGTAAGGTGTCATTAACGCCGCTTCAACAACAGCCTGAGCAAAGCCCACCTGGCGGCCGGCGAGCCCTTTCAAAGTGCATTAGGAGCCGCGAAGCAAACGTGTGTTTTAACCTGAAACGCTCGTTTTTTCTTCAGATAACAACACACACATACGCACACACACACAAAGGTGAAGCGCGCCAGGACAGGTTCGGCTGCACGCACGCACAAGTGGCGATTCGTCATTTTCCAAAAATCGAAAAACACTTAGTTTAGCGTAGCCAGCACGCGACGTGCCGTGAAAATAATGTGGAAATAAATTCAAATCACGTTTTTTTGCTGACTAACCTTGACTAACTAGCGACAACGTCGAGCTATTATATAGCCTGTTTACAGAGTCTTGGCTGCATCACAAAATTTTCAAGCATATCGCATCGTTTAAAAGTGCGTTTTGCCGGTCTACCTGGTGACGTCACAGCGTGCATGCTTTACGGCCCACGCACTGAGTCCAGCAAACATATGCACTGTGTTACTTTTTTCCTTTACCTTGCCCATTCGCAGAATGAAAAACACCTACTGCACAATCATCCAGGTAGAACACGCATTTTCAAAGCGCGTTTTCGTTTGCTCTCGCAGCCAAGCCCGTTTTGAAAACGCTTGAAGGACTTCTGCTTCGTCTTGGAAAGCAACCTTGACAAGCCGAGTGAAAAGCCTGCGGTTCGGTGCAGACCTGCTGCCCACCCTCGTCTGCAAGTTGCTGTTGCGCAAGACATGCAATTTGTTTGTCCGGATAGAATGCGAAATGTAGTAGTTTCAGTATCGAAGCCAACCAATTTTTTAATTGCCAATGAACAAACTCCACTTCTTCTAAAACAGCGTTTCTTAAACATTTGCGGATCACGGACCACTAGTAGTGCATCCTAATAAAGTTTACGGACGCCTCACAAAGGAAAGCTGCAATAAATATTTGAAATTCGCTTTAAATCATAGTAGTAGTAATCCAAATGTGTGCCAAGTCTGTTAACCCTTTCGAAATGTCAGGGCAGAGCCTGTTAGCCCTTTAAATCACATTAATGAACCCCTTAAATCACCTTTACAGACCCCTTAGGGTTTCACCTATCCCGGGTTATGAACTCGTGTTCTAAAAAGATTTTTTCGTGTTATGTCCAACACATCCGATTCAACGAGCACTTGCCCGGCTCTAATTTATGATAAACCGGCCCCTAATCGCGCACGCGCACTGCTAGGGGAGAAACGTAAGGCGGAGTCAAAACAATGAGGTCGCGCGAACGAAGCTTAACAACAAAAATAGACACTAGAAGAACAGGTTTGCCAGACATTTCGAGGCCTACACTTTTGCTGAGACTTCACCTGTCAACGCGTACTTGATTGTCAGACACAACGCCGAGATTAGTAGCGTATGAGACAAGCCACGCACAGAGTCGTGTATCACGATGGCAAAGGACCGAGTTTCTTTGGAGAGACGCAATTATAATTTTCAGGGACACGATTGCACAAGTGAAATCAGCTTAGCGCGCAGGACGATCGGCTAAGTGCCGAACGCATATGATGTAAATGTTGGGATTAGTGATTGACTGACCGATGTGTACAAGCGTAGGTACACCTGAATTTCCAAAAATCAGTCGATTGATCTGCGCAGAAGAGCAACGCTCATGCAGAGCTGTTTTTTCGAAAATGCTGACACTCAAAAAAAAGTCCAGAAATAGCAAAAGTTCAACGCTAGCTTTTTGCTCATTCAGCGCCCACGGCGGCCAGGAAATGTTCCGCAGAGCTCCTCGCACTCCCACAGCAAATATTCACTTTTTAAGTGTCGCGATGGCGCGGCGCTATCGCGACAGGTTGGATTACAACATTCTCGAGTCAAACATCAACATGCAAGGATCTCGTCGTTCTGATGCGTCATTTCGCGGCGCTAGCGTACGAAATTTTCGTCGCTTCGCAGAAGTGTTTTCGCGCATGCACCGATTGCGTGATGCAGGTCCAGAATCGCGCGGGACATATCGAAAACCCAAAACATGACCCCCATTCTATACCAGTCTATCAAATAAATCCTCCCTGGTTGCCCGTGATCAGCCAAAGAGTAACTCGATAGTTCCGTGCCGCAAACATTCAGTGCAAGGAACTATCACTTCTTCTTTTGGAATTTTAATCCTGTTTACTGTATATCGGTATGTAGACGCATCAAGCGCGTTTTCGACCCAAACAGTGGATAAATACCTGAGAGATAAGGCACGGTGGGGGTACTATTGCAACACGCATAATCTTGACAGACGTGTGAAAACTTTAGCATGTCAGAGAGGTTGAGTGGAGGCGCGAAACAGGAATGTAGTAGTTTTCTATTTCGAGCTGTAATATGAATATATAGATATCCCTTGTGCGCGCACGCTACATTATCTAGTTATATTTAACCTTGGATACTGAACGACAATTTCTGTGCGAAGTGATTTGACCAATTTTTTAGTTTAATTCAGTTTATTTTTGCATCCCTGCCTAGTACAGAATACGTATAGTCAGGAATGCAGGGACACGAAGCTGCGGCCGTAGCTGTCATTAAGTCACTGCGTGCACAAGCCCACGCAAGACAACCAAGCAAAGGTTTGAGAAAAAGTGCTCAGGCCAGACACTGGGCGCATTTCACAAAATGCAATGCATAGACCAGAGCGCAATGTCTGGATGCATATACTCGCTGTGGCGTGACGAATATCAGGTGCGGCGTTTACTTTGCGCGCACAGTGGTGCAGCTGAGCGACTGCACAGTGGCGCGCGGCTGAACTACGCGTATAAAAAAAACCTTTTGCCTTTAATACACGCGCTCGACCAGATTATCTCAACGCGGCCCGCATGTCGACGTTTTCGGAGTTTATTTTTGCCACAGCGTCGCAAGTAAGGGCACGTTTGCACGCGCCGCGCCACCACGCAGCAGCGACGCGTTTGACGTCACGCACTTGCGCAGATGCTGCCGGAAAACAAAAACTTTGCGCAACTCCAAGCTCGTTTTTTTTGCAATCTAGGTCGAAAATGAAATGATCTTCCTGCGAACCACAGCAATAAGTAGTGGCAGCGGCAAGTACCGTTCAAGCGGCGCTTTGCGATCGGCGTGATCGGCAATTCTCGCGCGTGCACTTGATGCAACGGAACATGGCCGTTGCCACCAAACGACTTTTGCAAGTCACGAGTCACGTGCTGTGCAGCGCAACGCGATATGATGGTCTTCCACATACAAAAACCAAAAAAAAAACTTTCGCGTAAGGCATCGCAAACCGATATTTATAACTCCGTTGCACACGTACCCGCCAGCGGACCATGTTTGGAACTTTTGATGGCGGGCAACCAAAAAATATCGAACAAGTAAATTAAAGCGCTCGCCGTCTCCTCGCGCAAATTACGCTTGCCACTCACGTGAAGATTCGCAAGTCGCAAATAACTGACATCTGAGCAAAATCACTGCGAGGTCTATTTGTGAACACCTCGTTCATCGCGCCAATCGATAGGATGTTACTTTTACGCTAATCAAATTTAACCCTTCCTATCTCGCTAAAAAGTACAAGGAAATAGTAGCAGCTTCGTTTGGGGCAATTTTTTCTGGACCAATAAATTCATGGACTACACTGAAACACAGCTGGTTGCTACGCTATGACACTTACAAAACACCATAATTTTGCGGAGCGCGTTCGCTTCAGAAAACTCTTCCGTTGCAGAGTTGACAGGGTCCTACTGACTAGCAAGCATACCGGCATTCAACTGACTAGCAAGCATACCGACATTCAACTGACTAGCAAGCATACCGACACTCAAACACCTTGATAACTGTAGGCAAAAGAACGTTGACGGGTGTAGATTGAGCGCCGAAGAGGATACTGACCTTGTGTACACACTTGAACCCGCAACATTTCAAAACGATTCACTGACCATTACTGCAAGGCGTTAAGGCTGTCAATGAAAACTGAGTCGCGCGACAAAACCTTTTTTGGATTTGAAAGCAAAACCGATCCAAGGACGGTTGGTATTCTCTTGTCACGCAGCCATGCTTGTTGGACAGGCAATGGGCAGCAGCAGACTTACAAGTTTTTACAAGTTGCTGGTGCACTTTGGTTTCCAGGGGTCCCCAGCAAAAAACCCGGTGGTCCCCAGAAGGAATGCCAAAATAAACACTTTATCCGCTTTATCGCAACAGTGTTCGCTCTTTCATCATGCACTTCCTTTGCAGGTTGCGCAGACACGGTGTCCCCGGGCCAACATCTTTAGGAATAGGGGCTCCCGGGACTGGAAAGGTCAGTGGTTAAGAACCACTGCTTTACGTGCTTGCTCAACTGTCTGTTTGAGTTGCCTTTTCCGCAGGATTATTTTCAGACTCGAACCTTTCCGCAAAACACGAATGCGTCCCAGAATTTCCACAAGAAGCAGCCTCGCAACAAAGGATCGGAAACACCGCGACAAATACGCCGGTGAACGCGAGACATATCTCCAGCGATTGTCCGAAACCGATGCCAGTGGCGCGAGAAGCGCTTCTTAATGCGCAATAATCCATGAGCCGCGCGCTTACAATGCCGTGCGCCGCGCCACCCAGGCCGACGTAATCCGCATCGACTTGCTTGTGCGCCATTGTTGCCGCTCACCGCGATTGCGATTTTCGCTTTTCCTAATCCCCAGCAGCAAAGTTCGGCGGCGGGCACCTCGTCTTCGTCATGGTGCGCGCAGGGGAAACTGAGCTCCGCGCGACTGCACTGCTGTTGGCGCTTGAACTGCTGGCCGGGGCGGCGGCCATATTGCCGATGGCACCGTCGGATCGATTTTGCATATGAAGGTGTTTTGATACTGCGTAGTCGTGTTCGATCGGGGCAACGTTTTTGGCAAAAGCCACCAATTCACTGATAAAAATAACAAAAAGATAAAAGACATCCGGTGCTTTAACGCAGGAAAAAACATACATTAGGTTGTCGCAGAGGGCGAAAACTGGTGAAAGACAGCTATACGTTTCTTATTTCAGACAACAACCTAAGCCTTTTGGAACATGCAGCTGATGGTAACTAGGGGTGAAAAAACTAGACATTTTTCCCTTTGCAGGATTTTATTTTTTACTGTTTCTTCCACGGTTATCGTGATTATCTTCAGTTTGTAATTAAAATTTTTACTCTACACAAGTTATACTCTCGAAGGTTGATATGAAAGTTGAAAACAAAGATGAAACAGCGTTGGTAAAGCCACGGGTAAAGCCGCGCCGACATCGTGCAAACATTCTGGCTTTAGCTTTTCAGCCTTTGTTTTACTTACTAATGCAACGTTTTGTTAGCAGTGAAGCTTTCAAAACCGTCTGCTTCTTTTGCCAGCCGCACCAACTCCATCCGAGAGCTGATTAGTCACTGTGATTGTGCGCAGATGAACTATTATTTTCTTGTGCTTTTTCATCTTTTGCCTTTTCTTGTGACTTTTTAAAAATCTTTTGTGTATTTTTTCAAAAAGTCTATAAATTGATCAAAAACTCTCTGGGGGAAAAGCGAATGTACTGTATTAGTTCAGAGGTCCATAGTTTGTAAGGAGAGTTATCATAACAAACACTTTTAAGACAGATTTTGATCATTTTACAGAAGTAAAATGATGCAGAAGCAAAATGGTCGTTTCACTGAAATTATTTTTAAGCAAAATGATGATTTTATTGATCGTTTCATTCTTAAAAAAACTTAAATATTGGAAACATCTCAGAACTTTCTCTCAAGGTCGCCCATAGTAGTTGTAGGCTCACGGGAAAAGGTTGTCTCTAAAAAATCAAGTAAAGGCGTTTATATGGCTTTAGTTTAGACTTTGTTACTTTGTTTATTTTTGTTACTTTCCATTTTCTTGTTTAGGCCGTGGAGGCTGAAAGTGGATGTAAGAAGAATTATTGCCGACAAACTCGGTGAAACAAAAGGCTAAACTTCACGCAATCCGGTTTTACGTACTGTTTGTAGTCTTGTCGGCAATAGAGCTTGAAGTCCTTCATATAGCAGGAGTCGGCAAGGGTCTGGCCGCACATATTGCATCTTATGCAAGATTCGTGCCAGGCGCGTTTGTCCACCCACATGTAGTACTTGTCCAGGATGAGTTCGCTGCAGCCGGAGCAAAGCAGCGGGGCGGTCGGCGTTGTATCCTCGGCGAGCGGCTCACCGGAAACGCCGCCGCAGCCGACGAAACCGCTCGGGCCGACGGTAGCCTGGTGCGCATGAAGGGTCGTTGTTGTAGGTTCTGCAAAAGGGTGACTTTTGTCAACTTGCTTCGCACATAGAAGGAAAAAAAGAAAACGCTGAACCGTTGAACCGTGCTCACGGAAAGCTGCGACTCCACAGGGGCGCGTCTGCGTTTCAGGCCAAAGGCTTGTAAGGCTTACGCAATCTTGCTCATACCAACACGGTTATCGCAAACTTTCTCTGTATACAAAACGTATTCTCGGCGTGCATACCTCGCACAAAAAAACTAAACGCTGGTGCTTCGTGACAGGCTTGCTGTACTAGTCAGATTGAAATAAAATATGGTGTCTGTCCAGCGACGTCATGTCAATTTTAATGATATCAACGACTGCCGCTTATTTCCAATCGACCCTCCAAATAGGCATTTATAAAACAAATGTTGTGGCGAGAGGCATTGTGAATACGTTGTCAACAAAAACAGGAAGAGCGTGACTGTGATGCTGCAAGATCTAAAAATCTTGTTCAATTAGCTTGATGTAGTAAAAGAATCAAGCGGTTTGTTACACCTGAATAGCAGTTTGTTCCACATGAATAGCGCTACAGCTGGATTGCGAGCGCAAGTATGACACCGGTACAAACACTAGCTCGTTATCTTTCACCATGTGTGCCCACTTTGATGATGCCAGGTAACCGCTTGTCGAGCTCAAGTGTTTGTTTGTTACGCCACGTTTGGTGAGAAAGCGTCGCAGCAATGAGGCTGACAACACAGATTTCACGGTTGCTAACAGCGGCTGGAAACGACGAACGACTGGGTGCAGGATGGCGTCGCTTGCGCCAAGACACCGTTGGCGCAGGTTAAATTTGCTGTTTTTAAGTCATTACATCTGAGAACGTCCTATCTATCGCTGAAAGTCTCAAGCCAGCTGTTTAGATTTGTAAATCAGATATGCATGACCGTTTTACTGGATCAACCGTTCGTTAGGTGACTAACTCCTGCTCCGTTTGCCGTAAGTTGTTTGCTGATGAACCGTTTGAAGCGGTGCTTGACGTTGGAATTATTCTTACAATTACATTGCTATTGCAAGACGTCAGCCAACAGCCCAGCGCAAATGTTTTTCTGATACTCTTGGCCTTTATGAAACGCTTTCGTCGGCGTCGCAGAAGGCTCTGACTTTGAAGCGCAAGTAAGTGTTGGCAGGTAATGCAGCTTGGCCCCAGTCCGTCACGTACACATCTTAGAACATTACATTTCCAAGTTTCAGTTAACGGATTTCATATAAATGACATCGCTTTGCGGGAACAACGCTTTTTCATCTCTTGGAAAAAATCTCATTAAAAATGCGTAATAGATTTTTTCAAGCGTTTCTTTCGCTGCGTGTACCCTTCTTTGTTCGCAGACAAATAAGTTTACCGTAAAGGCTCTTACTTAGCTGCTCAAACCCGCCAGACGGCTGCGAACTGAGCAGCAACAGTTGAAGCGGACCGTGTGCGCGCTCAGAGCAATGTTTATATTGCCCGACGGTTGGCGGTTAGGTCCACTCGAGACGTACGTGCCTTGAAGCCACCGGGGTTCGGTGCGGGGGCAGCCTTGGCAAATAAAACCTTCCTTTCCTGGCGACGCACCGCGACGTCCGTCCGTTTGCCAAAGAGATTTTGTTGCTTGGGTTTTGCGAGTATTTTGTTTTTTGCCGGGGTGTGAGCGGGCCATGCCAGCGCAACGGCAAGTCTGGCAGCGCAAATTTTATCGAAAGTTTTGCTGTCAACTCTCTGATCACGAATCCATTTGAGAAAAGCAGGAAACTCGTCCAAAGCCGGGAGTTGCTTGACCAGCACCCACAATCCTAATTCGTAAGGTGTTTCTTCAGAAACTCGTTTTAACGAAAACGTATAAGTTCGCCACTTTTCGCGTAATATCGGATGTGGTCTTCGGTTCGACATTCTCAGGGCTGCCGTTCATGCAGGACCCCGGGAAACTCACATGCACGGGTTTAAACCTGCAACCTGCTGTTTGGGGATGCAAAAACTGCATGACATTTAGGCGAAAGCAAAACTGAGGGGGAAAGAAGACATGCAGGCCTCGATATATCCACGAATTGGGGGACACGAAACACTTGTAGTACGTGCAGTAAAGTTCCAGTCATCGTCTTATCAGTGTGCAGAAAATTAGTCACATCCGGCTGCTGGCAAGACGGCTGAGGGCTGAATTATTTTGTCTGCATGTAAATTCAGTCGGGAATAGATATGACAGTAGAGCTGGAGACGCAGAAAGAGATTTTTTTCTGCGTTTCCAGCTGCCGCTCTTTTTCGAGAAAAGTTCCTAAAATAAACTCAAGACGCATTCCTCAAGCACAATGCCTCGCATAGGCGCTTATCATAAATGGCTTGGTTGATTCTACAGTATGGATTGGGAAACAGGGTTACGTTGTCGGTTGATACAAAAATTATAGCGATGATACATTTGTATTATAGCAAGTACACCATAACTAATATCGCTGTCTTGCTATTTTTTCGAAATTTTCTGACCGAGTCACCAGGAAAAAGTCCAGAAAATATGTGAATGCAATTAGAGCACAGGTGACGTCAACACAACAAACAAAAACAAAAGTCAATTTGCAGTAGACGCTTCATCAGAGTACCAAGCGACAGAATAGCTCGGCGGACCTGACCGTTGGCGAGCATTTCAACCACAGTCGAACTATATAAGAGTTTGTGAAAGGCCTCCTTGCGCAACTTTCATAGACTGCGTTTGCTTTTAGCTGATAGGGACAAGTGAGCAACGCTGGACGTGCACAGCACTTACAAAAAAAATTGCCAAATCCTTGTGGCGGATGGCACGAGGTCGGTTTCTGCATCGGCCGAACAGAAATTATAAACTTTTGGTAAATTCGAAAGACCGGTAAAGGGCAATAATGAGCTTGAAAAAGAGATCTTGATCACTTGAAGCCAAAACGTATCATAATTGAATTTATTATTATTTTTTCTCTTAGAACAAAACTACTACCACGTCTTTCTCATACGATTAATCGGTAACGTAACACAAACTTAAAAGGGCCTGTCGTGCAAAGTTCAAACGTAAACGAAAAAAGGCAAATTTGTTTTGCAAGAGCTACGGAGATCGCTACACAGCAAGCCTTGTACTTAGATGCAGCTTAAAAAGCAACATTGGAAAATACACCAATCCACATCCAATGACCGTAATTAATCCAAAAAGCACTTCTAAAATTCAACAGCAGTTCACTGACGTTTGGGCCACGGATTTGTTTAAAAATTTCACTGCTTCAATATTCGCGAACAGGAAGCTGACACTAAACTTCCAGAACAAATTTCCCTCGTCAGTGGCACACAAACGTGAACTCCGTACATCTCATCTGCAACGTTCTCATGTATGTCTGAGGTGCGGCGCAGCCCCACTGTTGCACAGGAGCGTTGAACGCCCGAAAAAATGGCCTCACCTTCCCCGTTTGGTTCTGTTTCCATGTTTGTCATAACGATTGGTTCCGAAATCCTCATCAATCTTCAACAGAGCGATATCGCAATTCTCTTGCGCGCTCGGGAATTGAGCTGGCACAAAAACCGAGTCCGCTCGACAGCAGTCCGTCTGCCGCAGCAAGGAAGCAGGCCAAGCCGCGAGCGAGCTGTCACCAAACTACACACAGCTATCAACTGAATCAGTTCGTGCGACACACCGCGGCCTGCGAAGAAGAAAATGCGTTCCATGGTCAGCAGCGCCGTTGTTCGGTGTATGTCGCAAAACCGCGAAACTCGGGCGGTCGGGCTCAGAGCGCGATAAGGAGATATTGGTGGGAGGGGCTTCGCGCGACCGCTATTGCTCGATAAAACATACTCGGCACGAGCAACTGCGGTCGGGTCACTCCTCCCCAGGCCACTAACGCGGAGTCTGAAAATGTGCAGTATTCCGCGTCAGCGCCGACCTCCTGCACAGCCTTCCGCAGGGTTTCAAATCATCGCTTCTTTCTAACGCTGGCACTGAAAACTGGCGACCTTGTTGCCAAGTATGCCACACACAGAAGTTCGAAATCACGCGATTGCAGCGGTGTTTACAAAGTCAGCGTCCGACAAGCGATATAACAACAAACAGTACACGTTTCCACTGCGGCGGCGTTCTCTGTATGTTTGGTGCGCAGCACAGAACATGCATTGAGCAGACGCGGAGCATGCCTAGCGGGACAGCGCGACGCCGGAAGATTAGGTGAGCGCAGAAACGAGGGTTGAGTTGTTAAAATGGCGGCAAGTGTATAGAGAAAACAGAGGTGTACGAAGAGTTGGCTGTCGGCGGACACCAGCTGCCTGGCACGGCGCGGAAGCTTTGCATACAAACACAAATCTTAGCTTTGCGCTTGTTGTTGCGGGAAGCGAACTATTGCGTTTTTTGCCCGAATTACGTCACCTCAGTCGTTCCTGTCATCAGCGGCACACGAGCCTGTCTTCGTTCCCAGCGAAGGGCTGGACGAATAATTATTTTCTAAACAAACAAAATCACCTCTTCGATGGTAATCTCGTGTAAGTTTGAAAAGCAGTTAGCGGTCTTAAGGTTATTTTGAGGATAGGGACATACCAAAAAGCTCGCAAAGGGCCTAATTGCAACGGAAAATTGTTTGCGGGAAATAACACGACGGCGATAAGTCTAAGCGATGATCTACTTTTAGGCAGAAACGTTCTCAACTCGTCCCAAATATGATTAGCTAATAGTTTCCGCGATCAGCATTGGGCTCAGCGGAGCAACAAATGATACCTGCACGATGAGGTTCGTTCTCTTTCATTTTCATAAATAATCCGCACGTTATGATGGAAGAGTTTGTTTTACGCTATAACTTGGTTCGAGTACTGGATATGGTTGCCCTCCAGAAATATATTCATACAGTTGCAACTTGCTGCGTTCTACCACTGATCGTGTATAAGCAGTCGACATCGCAAGCGAACGTTGCTGGACCAAGTCAGCACTTACTAAGCTTTTCCTCCTAACGGCGCTTCCGTACGATTCGGATTCTTTAAAATCGCATTTCCTTTCTTCCCGGTATAACACCACCGCCTCCCTTTTCGTTTTTCCAACGGAACGGACGTGGAATAAGCTGAGCAAGCCGAAGCGCAATACCACTCAGCTTATACCACCAGCATTAGCGTCGGCAGTAATCCTGTAGTTATTACGCAGCAAGAATGAAACCAACGATCGGAGATAACCGCTGTAACACCAGCATCTGCCTCCTCCCAGCTTTTGTAAATTGAACTCCGCAAAAGGGATTTGACCCAGGTAGATAGATTGCGCAATATCGAAGCAACCAGCAAGTCACTCCGAAATTTCAGGTGACGGAGCAATTTTTAACAGGCTACTTTGCACATTTCAAAGTTTACAACAGAGCAGTCCTCACAATGTACCAATATGTGGACATTTAAAGGCAACTGTCCGGTTGTGTTTATCAGGTTGTGGCTCTATTGCTGCTGCGTGCACAAATAAAAATTAAAAAAAACTCTAAATTTCTCACTCGATAGTCCTCCCCGCACTTCCGTCACACGGAAGTGGTTTACTATAAATTTGGGCAAATTTTATGGTCATAACGTTCTTAAATCTGAATTCTGTTATACGGCAAAACTATCTACAGCAAAACCAGAAAAATCTCGAGTTATCCTCAATGCAGCCGAGACTAACTACTTTGTCATGTCCAAAGCTTCGCTCCTTTCACCTCTTCTGTACGACATTAACTGCCCCAGAAACCGCTCGGTCTATTTCTGTATGTCTCTTTGAGAAACTCAGTGGATACTTCCAACAACTGGTAAGTATTTCATCGAAATTCAACTGAGTAAACGTCGACTGTTTCTATGTCCATTTTTATGTTAGAGTTGAATACATCGCTACAGCAATACTTTACGATCAGAACAGCTCGGCTGAAAGTTATTCTCATGTTCACTCTCTCTAATATCATGGGTTCAAATCTATCTACACCTGTGCAAGCAATAACATTATTACCAATAGTACCAACCGCAAAAATTTCAGCACGAGTTGTCAGCGGTTATTTCCAACTATGAAATCGTTACGAATAGTCCATGCAACTAACGCAATCAAATGAATGTTCGGATAGCTTCGGGGAACAATTCGGATAATTTCGGCAAAATAGCCCTCGCAAAAGTTGCTGCGGACGTGTTCGAACGAAGGCCATGATGATTCGACAAACGATTGTCACGAATTTCGGAAGCTTTGGCAAGCGTGAGCAACGATCCGGCAAAGTGCAATTCAGTTCTTTCGAGCAATCCTTCAACTGCCAATTTTCTGCAATTGAGTGTCTGTATGTTCTCGGCTGGCAAATGCAAAACTCGCCATCAGCTCATCAAACCTCACTGATGGCAATCATCACTCACGTGCCAGACTGGCAGTGGACGTCAGCCAATACACATAACGGGAAGACAATCCACTGCTGTTCGAGAAACATGCCACAAGTCGTGCGTCATAAATGGCTAATAAAGCAGTTGCCGGACGCTTGATTGCGATGAGATCACGTCTCCTGTGCAGCAATTTCTCGGAATTAAAATTATTTTGCATATCTGTATGAAGTTGTATCCAATTTGAACAGAACTCAGACAAATGCGACTTCGCTAGAACAGCCGACCGATCTTAAGATTTGAGTCGTTCTAGGCATCATTTAAAATGTCTGAAGGTTATCGTCTGCGCTTTAAACAACTCACAGTCTGGAACGTAACTCGAAATTGTCTCGGATGACGTCGCTCCGTCCGTTTACGCAGTGAGTGGTAAAAGTCTCAGGCGCTTTGGCAAACAATAGCAGTTTTTTTTTCACAACCTACCATGACTTAACCCTGTCGAAACAACAAACAAGCCGAGCGCCGCCACTACTACAACTTGAACCTGACCAGCAGGCCGAGGTGTTGTTTCCATCTTCTCAAACGCTCAGCGAAAGAATAACCGCTGCTGCCTTGCGCTAAGACTTGTTCGACGCCGCGACTGCGTGGAGTGTTCCGCGGCGTGTTCAACTTAAACGCTTCGATGCGACGCATGTCACGCGCGAAACAAAAGCTTTCAAAAAGCGGCTCGCGATACCCTCTTACGCGAGCTGAGAAAAAATGCACACGCGGACCCCCTTTTTCGGGTACCGGTTATTTTCGGCTGCAGCACAGAGCCGGGACGCGCCAGGCTGCTTAAGCATCATCAGCGCTGCTTAGCGCCCGGCCGCGGATTCGTGTTTAATTGTAATCCGATTACGCGAAACCTTCGCGAGACGAACAGAAGAACGGCGTTAAGTTTGACGGACGTTTGGAACGGCGCAGCCCTTTCCGGACGCCGAGCGTTCGCGGTCTTCTTCTTTGGCCCGGTAAATATTTTGCAGCCTTCGCAGATCGTGCCCGATCAAAATAAGAGAAATTAAGCGCTGTTCTTGCCAATCGCCGCGACGTCGAACCGCAGACACCGACGCACTTGACAAACACGAACATTCTTCGGCCTGTGCCGGCGCGAAGGCAATTTGGCGCATGAAGTCGAAAACAAACAGGAGTGCAGCTGCGACTACAGCAAACATGAACTAAAAGCCCTGCTGCATCGAACATCTCGTCTTTGAAAGCGTCCAGCCTTTCGCCGGTTGACAGTTATACATCGCGCGCGGTGCGCCGTCGACGATCAGGGCGATACGATTTCTGCTGCGCGCGCATTCAAACAGGACTGCGCTCCAGAAATCTGCGCCCAACGGGTCGAGGTCGGGTCGGGAAACAAAGGGTGCCGGTCTGCTGCACCTGCAAGCGTCAGCGCCGGGTGCTTTTCTTGCTGGTTGACCCGGACAAGACTGGGCGCATTAGGCACTTTGTCCACTGCCGCCCGGTGACACTGACGACGGCACCCCGCCAAGCCCAGCCTTTGTTGTGTGAGGAGACAACAGTGCGAAGCGGCATGCTGGACTGCGAATCGGTTACTGCACGTTTGGCCGCGGCGGCAACATCAGGACCACGAGAGCAGCGAGCTTTCCGCATACTTGATCCAAGCTATCACAGACAACTACTTTTGCGCCGGGCAGCGCTCAGACGTAACTTGGGGGGTATTGGTCAAGGATTAGACGGGCAGAATTTTGTATATAGAAATCATAGACGTTTTCAATTAAAATTTAAACAAATGCGTAAAAACAGCTGCTTTAACCGGTAAGCCTACGCTGGGTCGATGTTTGAATTCGTGGCTCTTTCAGCGCTGGTGAGGTACAGCGCAGTGAACATTTTTTCCCGTCTGTAGTTCAAACGTTCGCTCAGCGGCAACGTCATGTCTGGAAAATTTCTGTGTGCCGGCCTCCTCCCCTTCGCCGAACCCTTGTACTCTTCTTCTCCTGAATGAGTGAGTGACTTGCTTACGTTGAGTTCGCTTTCGGCACGCTATCGGACATCAGTGACATGGATTTTAGAAAATGAAACATCGATTTTTAGCCGCTAAAGCAAATTGACCGGAGCGCTTTTCTAACGTGACTAAATTTTGAGAAGCGCAAAAGCTTCGAGTTCACGGAAGTTGTTCAATGCGACGTACAGCAGCAGAACATGATTTAGGGCCACACGCTGACAGCAAGTGCCGAAAGCAGTGCTCCCACTTACAGAGGAGAGTTAACCAGCATTCATACAAACAGGAAATCCACTGAAAGAGGTTTAAATATGAAATCNAAATGCCGCCATTTCGACAGCCAACTCGGTAATTGTACATAAGCATATCATTCTCTGCCGTCCGAAAAAATTGTGTTTTTTCGGTCAGATTTTTCACATTAATATACACAGTTTTTCTAAGGTGTTTTAGGGACCCGATTCTGGTCCCTAGAATCAGAGAAAATCATCATCGGGTCCCTAGAATCAAAGAAAATCGGGTCCGTAGAATCTTAGAAATGAGGTCCCTGTAGGTTCCTACCGGGTTCCAGACATTTTCCTTAAAAAAAACTGATTATACGCATAACAATGATCATCGACTATCCTACAGTTTTATTTCGAGTGACATTTAAATCATATTCAGCGACACTGCTCGTTCACATAAAGAAAATGAACAAGCGCATTTTGCAGCTTTATAAAGCAAAGGTGCGACGAAACGAGTACGTTTCAAAGCACGTCAACATAGACCTGCCCAATGTCTTACTTACGTCCAGAAAAATGGCGCTCTAGAGTTAATGCACATGATCCATCAGGCAAGATTTCGACGTTTACTTTCAAAAACATTCCTTTGCTTTCTGCATAAGTAAATTGTATTAAAAGCAGCTAAGCCGGGAGTTCTTCTGGCAAGTTCATACAGCTTCGTCGAGTGTTCGTGACCTCGTCACCTGATCATAACGTTTCAAGAAAACTACGAAATCAGCAATGTTTGCTTGTCATACTGGATTCACCGCTGGTAAAAAATATTTCTGCATCAGTCTGAAGAACGACAAGTGCACTGCTACTTTTGTACCGACGTTGCGTTTGTCGCTGACAGATTGTCTTTGACGTTTTTGTTGTATTTCGAAATTTAGGAAAAACTCTCTACCTGTTCCCTGACCTCAACATCACCTTCTTCACAAACTGCATTGTCGCTCAACACACCACGACACGTTTTCTTTCCTCAAGCAACAGTTACGGACACATCAGCGCGCTGAGCTGCTGGCCTGTGCGATAACTTGGGTTCGTCACCATCTCGCAGAAAAGCCTGTGTGTCCGCTCAAAGAAAGCAAGTCTTTTGTTTGCACCGCACCGAGCAACCTTCGCAGATTTCTTCCCAGTCGCGGCACGAAAATCATTACCCTCTCGATACGGATCAAGCCAGCTGTGCTGTCGATGCGGAGCCGGGCGAAAAGCACGTCGAGCGACGCAAACAGACACTGCGCCGTTTCCGTTCGCCCGTGCGCGCTCGAGCGTGACCCGTCCGGGTAGCGTTTTCGGTTCCTGGAGAAAGGCGGAAGTGAGCCGCGTCGCAACCGGAACGTGGCAAAGACTCAGGCGAGCGGTTGCATGGCGAGATCACGCTTGCAAATGAAAGTCGCACAATCGTTGTCGACGCCGCACTGTCATCGCGGCAACGCCTTGCTGTCTCGCGCCTCCACGATCGCGCGGCAGCGTTCTGACGAAAAAATGACATAACGAATAAAAGATCGACCGCCGCGCGAGCACTGGCAATTCTTTTCTCACGCTACCCGCGCGGACTCCCATTTCTCATTCATCGGTATGCTTTCGCTGTTCGAGCGCGTCGCCTCTCGGCGAAATAACAGCATGCACCGAATTTTCGTCAGCTTGCCGACCCCATGCTGGGAGGTACCTCAGGTGCTGGTGTGGCGCGAAAGGTCGACACTTGCGTGCTGCTTGACGACGCCTCTTGCTTTTTGCTGTCACCAAAAGAGCAATCTCAAAAGTGCCAGGAGTCTTTGTCCTTCACTGTGACTTCGCAATGGTGTCCGTATACTTTGGCAAGTTTGGTGCTTTCGGCATCAGCTGCTGCACAAATCATTTCATGTCGCTGGTCTCATCTGATTGTGCAACCAAAATCTCGGTAGTCGGAGTAGGGTCTGCCAACAAAGACTGAGCCCAAACTGCAGCTGGCGTCGGTGGCCGGGACAATCAGTTGACAGCAGACATTGAGCGATTGACAAATGCCTGAGAACAGCTCAGACCATCAATATTTTCACTCGTTTCTCGTTTCAACTGCGTCAAGCCAAAACGCAATTTGTAACATATGTTGTAACAACAAACGCTTTTCTGCTTTATCAAAGCAAAACATCAGCTCGCACCACGGCCACTTCTTGTACTTAAGCCATTAAAAACCGCTGTAAGTGATCGGCAACTTTAACAGTTCGGCGATTGTGTAAGAGTCACGTGACATGGCCCTCGTAAAAAGCGAATGGACCATCGCCAAGAAGCGAATGGATCATCGCCAACGCTCCGAACCCGACGGTGGAATAACCTGACAGCTCAGCGCAAAGCTGCGAGGTACAGGTGAGTCATTTCGTCGTCGAAGTAGCGAATTCGCCCCGAACGAAAATAGATCGAATGAAAAGCGAAAAGCAAAGCGTCTGTTGTGACTCCGACCGCACCCGCTGGAAAGTAGCCGGCCGCTAGAAGGCGAATGTTTTCTTTAAAAATCCTGGAGATTACAACCTTGCGTCAGCGCTTGTTTGGCAAGCAAACAGCGCTGCCAAGAGGATCCACCTGTAGATTTCTTGGTTTCGTGCGTAGCAAGACTGTTCCGCAAACCGTGGCGTTGGTCAGGTAATCGAGCGGCCGTCAGCAAGCGCACCTGGTGACCGACCCGCAAACCTCAACCTCAAGTAACACTGAGCTGTAAAGCAAAACGGAGCTGCATAGGCGTAGCCAC
>JGI24021J15306_10001798_pt1 | contig 21902 bp, 10 predicted proteins | sample Ectturendosymbi1_FD_15306 | JGI IMG/M metagenome (IMG submission 15306) | reverse complement strand
TTCCAAACAATTTGAGACACCTTTGAATATGGAAATTACCATAGTTAAAACATTTTGTGATTTTGGCCATAACTTTTTCAAAAAACAGCCATTTTGGCCATTAGCTGAGAAAAAAATTTGGCAACCCTGGGCAAAATAACTCCAGCACAGCAGAGATGAGCACGGATCACGACTGTATCGGACTGGATCAGGACTGAAGCCAATTTTGGCCGGATCAGGACTGGATCGGACAGCAAGTTTTTTCAAAATTGGCGGATCAGAACTGGATCGGACTGAGAAAATTTTTATTGTTTTAATGTGATTACTCTGAAAATATCAAAAATTTTAGTTGTGATCCGATTTCACAGGTTTTCTAAATGGTAGTGTGTTTTGTGATCAAATGCAAAAACGCTGGTGGGACTATTTTGCAATTCCCAAGTGCATCCACCTTTGTTCACATATAACGTTGAGTTCTAGTAGCAACGTGAACATAGTGGAATGGTTAGTGTCTATGCCTGCCGTGCGATTGTTCGTTGGTTTTGCTCTTACCATTTTGTTTGGCTTAGCTTGTAGGGGTTTACAGTTGATAGGAGTGCTTTTAATGTACTTTTTCAAAAAGTTTAGGATTAAGGATTTGGGTTTACGTTTAGGGTGTATGTTTAAGTTTCGGTTTAAGGTTTACTATTAGGGTTTAGATTTACGGATTAGGTTTCGGGTTTAGGTTCAACTTTTAGGCTTAGGTTTGAATTTTGGGTTTAGGTTTTGGATTTTGTTAAAGGTTTAGGGTTTTAGGTCATGTAACAAGGACTTTACGTCAATCTAAGTATATCGTCCATTTGTCACTTGACCAATCTAAGCAATCGAATTCTCCTAATGGCAAAATAACTCCAGCAGTGTTTTCCCCTCTGATGCCTAATAGACACCTCTTTGTTAAAAATTTTGGAAATGCCAAAAGATTGTGTCTATTTTACTTCATGAGGCAAAAGCACTGCTGGAACTATTTTGCCTTCAACCAATTGTATTTGGATGAAGGCAAAATATCTCTAGTATAGTTCTTTTGCCCCACGAGGCAAAATAAAAATATGTGATTTTACATTGGCGGATCAGGACTGGATCGGACTGATGATTTTCAAAAATTTTGCGGATCAGGACTGGATCGGATTCAATTTCATCGGAACAGGACTGGACTTGGACTGAAAAATTTCTCAGTCCGCTCATCTCTGCGGCACAGTGTCGCAGCTGACTGCATCGCCTTGAACTACTGAGGTAAGCACAAGCGAAAGATGCTGCAGCTGCGCATGTGAGAGACCACAGTGCAGCCATTATTTGTTTCGTGCAGAAATTTAACGGGCTTTGCTTTAACGTTGGTTGTCACGTATGCAGAAACAGACAGCGTATAATTTAATGATGCTAGTGTATATGTTAGAAACTGAAAGTTAGATTTTCAGGCAAATCTCTGCGAAGCTTTTGCCGAAGACAAAAAAGCACTATTTAATTGTGGAGACTTAGTTTTGGGTGGTCAGTTTTGCAAAAGACTGTCTTCAACTAGGCTATTAGTGAATAGGATTTCACTCAAAACGTTGGAGAAGTAGCCTACGACTACAGTATTTACCTAGCTGTGTAGCTCAAAACGTAGGGACTTGACTCGGAAATACGGATAAAGTATACATCTACACTCGCTTCCCTTGTAATGACGCGACAGTGGTGACCAACAAATAAAAAAAATTTTTTACGTGACTTTTGCGCTTTGTGCTTGAGCTGAATGCATTGGTTTGTAAGTCATCTGATTTACTTTAGTTTAACCAATGAACCGCAATGTAGCAACGTTTTCATCCAAGTGCAAAACATTTGCTTTACAAGTAGGCTATATCACACCTAGTTTTGTTGGACATTCTTTTTGTGTTAAAGATGAAACTTGGTACATTTATGCCAATTCACCGTTGTGCATTTTGATTTAATCTCAACTATATTTTCGTGTCGTTATGCAAGTACAGCAGACCTCTTAGAATGAAACTTTTGACGTGGTGCGGAGTTGTAAGTCAGGCCAGGCTTTTCGGATCGGGCCGTGCTTGGGCTTAAGTTTGTCAAAATATTATGGGCCTGCATACAGAACTTTTTTATGGCATTTAGGGGTAAGGATTTTTTTCTTTCGTGAGGTAGATTTGTTGTGCTCACTGCTGTAACTTTTGTGAATGAAGTGATTGTGATTTTTTCAGCTAATTCTGTTTACAAACACAGCTGCATTCTTTTCTTCTCTGCTTGGATTAGTCTCACACTCTTTTTGAGAAGGCGACAGCGGTGAGGAAATTAGCACGCGATGCCTTTGCTTAAAAGAGATCAGTCAATCATGTGATTCTTGGCTTGTTTTAAGAAGCCTACAAGCCGGCTTGTCATGCCTATAGCGCCATCGTGAATAGTTTCATGATAGAATAGTTTCTTTTTTTTCTTGAGAAGCGTTATATTCCACAGTGTTATCTTTTATTAACATGCTACATTCGTGCCAGATTATGTCAATGTTTTGGTCAAGGTGGTTGTTGTTATTTTGGGTGTGATAAACCATGCACCTGCAGCTATACCCGAACACAACGTTTTTTGTTACTCTGCAGTTGCGCATATCTTAACTCCCTCGGTAAATTTGGTTTTCGGGCCTAAATCAGGCTTCGAAAATAAATGTCGGGCTTTAGCTGGGTTCATGCTCTGCCTGGGTTCAGACTTCAAAATGAAGCCCTTTTACAATTCTGTGTGAGATGTATCCAGGGGCCAACAAAGGGAGATTGAAAGGATACATCCTCTACCCACCAACAGTAAATACAGATTGAAATCATTTTGTGAAATAGGTTACGCTAATTCTAGGCCAAATGTTTTGTTGCTGGTAACTAAGAGGAATTCAATGGAGATTTTGTTTGGTAAGTTTGGGCTGCATGCCCGATGCCCAGTAGCATTAAAAATATTTGTAGCTTTTTAAAAAAAGGGATATGTGGAAAAAAATATTTGTCGTCTTTTTAACGTTAAGCGATTTGAACAAGACACCAAATCGCGCTGTAACTAACACTTATAAAATGCATGAAAGTTGAAGTGTTCTACTGTAAGAGTAATATGCATGTGTGACCATGCAATTCAGCATTTTGTGCACTCCAACTGACTACTCTGATAAAACCCAATCGATGTTTTCTACTATTTTGCTGTGTTTATTTGTATCGAAATACGATATTAATGTAAGCAGGCTGAACCAGGCCTGTAACCAGCTTGGGACACTAGGGGTGGCGAAGAGTTCTCTGAGATGGGCCCAAATTTTTCAAATTATGTCCAATAGTTTTCAACTGTACCCAACAGATTTTTCCAGGAAAGGCTTCGTCCCCCTGGTTATGGGCCTGGGCTGAACTACACCACTAAGTCCAGCAACAAATTTAAGTATATTGATATGTAAATCATCTGCAAGGACAAAGCGTGATTAGTGTTGCTCTCAAAATACCTCTACAAATAAGATTGGGAATCTGTAGCCTATATATAAAATGTCACTTCTACATCGACCCGACGACTATACTGGTTTCACACCAAGCTGTCCCCCCCACATTTTACAACAAAATTGCGCCCATGACCCCAACCCAAACCGTAACCCGACACACTTACCTAAACACTAAACCTTAAACCCTAATCATCAGTTTTCTCAGCGTATTTGATATGTAGAATGTCACTCTGTGCATGCTCACATATCATTAAATCAGGAATTTCGCAGTGGTACTATATTTCAAGTGCTTTTTTACAGCAAAATTTGGCATTAATACTGCATTTCAAGTGTTTTTTTACAGAAAAATTTGGTATATTTTTAGCCTAGATTTGGTATATCAGTTGTGAAAAGAGTTGGCAACACTGGGCTACATTTACTTTGCTCTGCTGGTCGTATGTCTTTTGTGATCAAAATAGAAAGTTGATTTAGTGAAACTTACTGTATGTATTTTGCTGTGCCTTAACAGGCAAGTGATTGTTTAACCATATTTTTTGATGCAAGCATTCTTTATCTGCAAAATGTCTATAATTGAATTTTTGTAAAGTCAGGGGAGGGTTTGTTTGAGATTAGATGTAACAAGTTTTAGCAGTTCATTTTGTAATCAATTTATGTGCTTTTATGGTTTAAAATTGCTTTTTCTGAGTGCATCAGTACTGATGATGCTTTCTAAACAAGAATTTAATAATGTGTTTTGGTCAATTTTTAGCTGAGCACCACAACAGAAAATATTGTTAAAAAAACAACTTACCCTAAACTCTAACCCAAACCCTAAACCTAACTTCTAGTAACGAGTAGTCTAGTTGTTTTTTAACGATATTTTCTGTTGTGGTGCTCAGCTAAAAATTGAACTGTTTTTTATTGAAAATGTGCTGTTTTGCTGTTGCACTAAAAACGTAGTTTGCTTTTAAATTGTAAGTACGTGATCAAAAGTTTGTCGCAGCTAGAACTGAAACCGTTTGAAGACATACTCATCATACATGTGGATGTTTTATAGAAACATAACTTCTATTTAAAGGATAGCTGACAATTCATGCATTTTCTGTTTCACAAAGAAAGACTTTATTCATTAGAAAAGAATGAGGCATCATTTTTGGTTATGCATGGCTGGTGCCATGCTACACCTTGGTAAGTATGTCTATGTGCTATGTATGTACAGTATTATTTTTTGTTGCTTGACGAGTTCAATGACTGCTGCAATCTTAGTTATTTTTGATTTTTCACTATTCTGATTGTGTGCTTCCTGTAATGGAATCTTTTACATCCTTACATATCTTTGCTGAGAAACACTCTCTTGTTGATGAATGAAACTTGTGGATGACTTGAGTAATCACTGTTCATATATTATTTAATTTCAGTAATAACAACCCATGGTGTACAAGTGACCATTGAAGGCTCTACAGTTGGCACTTTAAACAAGGAAGTTAAAGAAAATGCAGATGTGGTATTGAATTGCTCATTCACGCCAACCCAGAATGATACAGAAGAAAAAAGGTAAGGATTCCATCTCCAGAAACTTAGATATGTTATTTTTGTTACAAACCTTTTGTGGTGTTAGTGCATCTTCCAAGAAACTATGTTGGAGATCTGGTGTGCAGTCTTGACCCTTGGTATATGTATTAAAAGACATATGCTTGTATTTTGTTCAAAAGGAAAAACCTTTTGTTTTTTTCAAACTCTTTGTTGAAAATGTCCTCTCAACAGTTATGAACAGTTCCTTCCCAGTAGTTTGCTAGACTGGACATACTCTCAAGAGGCTAATGCACTTCAATTCAAAAGCATTGTTGAAGATAGTGAAGTCGTGTACCAACCAGATCATTTTGCTTTGAAAACTCCAGCCAGCTTACAGATTAACAACATCCAAAAAAGTGATTCAGGTATGATCAAAAAGTTTTTGAAATAATCTAAAGTTTACCTCTCGACTTGTCTTGAACTTACCGGTAATCTAAAGTTTACCTTCCGACTTGTTTTGAACTTACTGGTAAACTGACAAACTTACTGGTAATTTTGAAAGATTTACGGTTGTTTGGATTGATAGGTTGCAATTTGCATGAATACTTTTAGGTAATTGTGTGCTTTCAACATTTCATGATTCCAGTATAATCTTTTGGGAATTTGTTCCAAATGTTTTGAAAAAATGCTATTCGTATTGTCTTTTGCTCCTCACGTTGTTGTGTAACATTTTGGAAAAATTATGAGTGATCGAGTAATTGTAAGTCACTGTAAAATTGACATTGCAGTAGTTTATTTTACTAATTTAAGCAGGCTTTGATGTCATATTTTGTGGCATCATGGATTTTGCATGCCCGTAGAAATTTCAAACTTGGCACCTGTGATATGAACTGACTTGAAACATGAATGGAATGTATGTTCAAATGTGTTACATTTCAATTTCAAATGTCAATAATGAGTAATAAGCATGGTTTATGCACAATTTTCTGTTTTTAATAGACCATCTTGGTGGTTCATGTTATGCCCTTAAATCTGTGGGCAGCACTTTTTTGCAACAAGAAAATGTTATTTGTTGTCTGGTGTAGTATGACAAGTTAACCCTTTTTTATTAAAAAGTATCACACTGGGAGCACAACTCAATACTTGATGGTCTGCTAAAATGGGTAGGGGACAGGTTAATGTGGCTGAAACTCTCAGCAGTATGGAGAGCTTTCTTAAATTTGTCAGGTAAGCTATTGTGTTCGTATGAAGTTGTGGGTTTTAAGGTAATAGAAAGATCAGAAAGAAAAAAGGTAACTACAAGCGTTTCCAAGGTTTTAGAGATGTTGATTAATGTTCTGGGGAAGAAGTAAGTAGAAATTTATTTGTTAGTAAAATAACAGGAGATGCTCGGTTCTTTGCAGAAAGGCAATCTAAGAAAAGTAAACACAATTCGAACTAAAGCCTGATAAACTGTGTTGAGATCTCCCCAATTTTATAAATGTGGGCTTGCGTGGAATTGGAAATCTTGTGCTACTTACCAGTTTTGGTTAAACATTTGATTGAAAACGTGAACTGTGAAATGTAAGGTTTTACAATAAGTGAGAAGGCTCTGACTTTGATGTCTAATATAAAATTATTTTGGGCTCCTGGACTGTGCTGCTGAATTCCTGTATCTTGATGCCACGGCACAGAGCAAGAAAAAGGCAAGCTCATTAACCAACTGTTGTTGGTTGCATAAAAATCTTGTAAGTGGTCATAATGAGCAAAACTTCCTCTTTATGCAGGCTGCTACACGTGCACTGCAACCATCCACGTGGATACTCCAAGCAAGGCTTGGGGAACTTACAACTTAACTGTATTGGGTGAGTTTTGGCCTCTTCACAGGGCTGGATTTAGGGAAGGCAGGGTGGGCACCTGCCACGGGGCCTCCACAGTCATGAGCTGTGAATCCCCTGGTTAAGCTGGTTTAACATATTTAATGTGAATAATCATAAAAATTGTTGATAATAACAGTATGTACAGTATAATACTTCTGATAGAATCTTAATCTTATTAAAATGGAACAAATAATATGATTTTTTACTTTTCTTAGAATCTTGCATTCATGAAACTGTACAAATCATAAGTAAGCTTAATGCACGACTTTTCTTGTGATCACGTATTTGCAACTAACTCATAGTAGTATTTCCTTGACCTTGAATAATATTTACTTGAGGTACTGAGGGCCTCCACACACAGGCTGCCCAGGGGCCCCCACATGTCTAAATCCGGCCCTGCTTTCCGATACGTTTTAAACGTAATTGTCAACAACTTCAGTTGGTGAAACACTGACAAGGTTTTGGTAAGAGCCAAAACATTGTGCGTGGCATCTCTTCGTTTATTTTGCATTATGCGTCTTCGCATGCGCCAGCGCATCTTTTCATTCTATTGCGCTTTATTAGATGCCGATGAACAGAAGTTCTCCCGTTGCAATGAAGTATGCTAAAACGTCGATAAATTAACAGCTTAGAGGAGTTTTTACAAAGTGCTGCCAAGTGATCTTTTGGTTTCGGGCAAGTTTTTGCATCACACGACTGAAACGAGTACGCCTAAATTGACTTTAATTCGTTGGTTTAAACCAGCCATGTCCAACCCAACTAGCTTGCTGAGTCAAAAGTATGTCACTGTTTTAACCAGGGCTGCACATAGTGACATATTAACGAGGGCCGCATATTAAATGGCCTACTTTGATTTTAGTAAACTAAATTTACCTTAAGCTAATATACTGAAAGCGTTCGAATCCTAGCTGCAATGGTAACACACGTGATAAAGTGGCACTGAGGATCACCTGCATGAAAAATGTCAAATTCAAGATTATGAAAATAAGGACAGGTTGTCGGTATGTAGGATACTTTTACTACAGCAGACGCCTGAACTGGACCGCACAAAACCTTCGACTGGGCCGCGGGTTGCGCATAACTGGTTTAAACGGTTGGTTGGCATAGCTGTGGTGAAACGGCTAATGCCAGGTTATGTCGTTAATTTTATATCGGGTACTTTTGTACTCTTTTGTTACTTCTTTATGACGGTCTCCAAAATGACGTTGCCCTCGATTGGAGTGTCGTTTCTTCTTTAAGATGAACCGTAAATCAGGATAATCACCCATTAGGAAACGATGTAGCTTTTAATGTTTGATTAAGCTGCAATGATTCGTTGTTTACTGTTCTTGTTTCTCCGATTGTCACAAGTCACGTGAACGGAACACTGAAATAACGCTTCCTTTATACTGACATTAGAAATTCTACTGTTAAAATACTTGAAAAAATTGACTTAGCGGTTTGTAAAGCTTTAGAGTTGCAGTGAAACGGATATTTTTTTCTAAGTGACGCCAAGGATCGGCAGTAATTGCCTCGTGTAGACAAGGCTGGCCAGTATGTAACGCAGCATTTTTATCAAAATATTGTTGTTATATTTAGTGCCTCCATCAATTCCTTCTTGCCAATTTCCGAGTGACCACGCACTTACTCTTGGCCTTTCCATAGCGTTTGGATGCCATTCTGTTGAAGGTAGGGAAATGAAATTGTCCTCTGTTCGTCTTGAGTCAAGACTCTTGACCATATAAGTACAGACTAAACTTAGCAATTTATTTTTTTAGCAAAGTACATTCAAAGTTCGTTGATGCATGACTGTGACATTGATTAACTTTGTGAACAAGTCTTACCTTCTAGAATTCTGGATGCTTCGTGTTTGCTATACACTGCCGGTTTTTGACAATCGTGCGATCGTTTCAGTAACTGTCTCCGTTGTCATCATACGTAGTGTTCTTTTTCCGAGTTCAGATTGAAATGCGCTCAAATGGAAATTGTGCAGATTGCACCAGCTGAAGAGCTTACCACAGGATTGTTTGCCGATGTTACTGAAGAACCAGTTTGAAAAATACAAAAATGATATTTCGACGGTACATCTCGTCGCAACGGATGTGCTGCCGTTGTTCGCTATCAACATTCAGATTTACACAAGTTGCTGGAACGTGCATGCCGAAAATTGAGTAAAAGCAATTTTAATAATGCTGCGCGGAAAAACAAGCCGGTGCGCTGAATCACAATTTTACTGAGAGAAGTTATTAAATCTATTACAGCGGGCGGTTAGCAAGTAGTGGAGACTGCGCTAAGCACTGTTGCAACTGCGCAGAGGGATATTAGCAGCTGCGCGGCCGCGCAGGCGCGCAGTTTAAAGGGAACATTGGTAGCAAGTTAAATGAGTTGTGAATACGTCGTTCTTGAAGTTAAAATGCTGATGGAATGTGTACAATTGTACATTGTTTTGCGATCAGCGCTATATAACGAATAAATACCAAAAGCAGTTCTGTGCAGGTGTTCCGACGCCGCAGTACACTTGNTACAAAGATAATTTACCTCTACCTGAAGGCGGGGGTCGGCAAGATCCAAGATACTCCAATACGAGTTACACTTACAGCAAGCAAACCGGAACACTGACTTTTTCGGTAATTATGCGCCGGTCTTGTTATTGGTTAAAATAACTGTCATGTAGCGAGTGGCAAAAAAGTGATAACGTTTTTTGTTGTTGTAGTTGCTGCTTTTGTCTGTAAAATTGTCCATGTTTGTTTTTTTCCGGCAGAAAGCTGTTGTAGGCGATGTGGGGGTCTACTTCTGCGTAGCAGAGAATAAGGAGGGTTCTGAGCAATGCACTGCAGTTAAAATTATGACAAGTAAGTCTTGGATTGCAGCATCGACAGTTCGATTCGCCATCGCAATGAACGCAGGTGTTTCGCGTCTTGTGTGCTGCAGCAATTTTAATTTCTGTTGCTCAGTCAGGTCGTACCGAACTGCTCGTTAAATTATCCTGTTGTTCTTTTCCATACGTAATTTGCCTGTCTAGTGATTAATTGGCAGTAATCGCGCTTTGCCCGCCGCTCAGTCGGTGTGATTGTCGATTATGCTTTATGGTGTTAACCTGTTTTTTTCGCTGAGACATGTCGGTCATTTGTCTGAAGGCATTATGACCTATTTGACTTAAGTTTTTATGACCGAAAAAATTTCGGTCGGTGACCAACGAATGACCGAAAAAAACAGGTGTCAACTGCTGAATGGGAATGGAATCTGTGTGGGCAATTGTGCATGCGGTGTTCTCCTTAATCGGAATCATACTAATGTACCGCTCCAGTGTTTAACCAAGTCCTCCAGTTAATGAGTAAATTGGTCGCGCGGCGCCACATGTGACGTAGCAACTGCACCGAAGTTGTTTCTTAGTCATAGATGTTTTGGTGACCTGGATAAACTTTCGTTTTTCGTGTCGTGATTGCGTTCAGAGCCTAAATATAGAAGATTAATTCTTACGTGCTTGAAGATTTATTTGAATGATTAAAATATCAGTTGGGTAATACAAACCAAAACGCTGCAGATGTGCGGGACTAGTTGTGAAATTACTCTGGTAGTTGTTCTCAGTGCGTTGCGGCATCCATGAAGCTGTTTTTCTGCTGGGTTCAATAACTCATAAGTTAAACTGGACACTCAGTTCTATCTCCCACCGAAAAACCGTTGTGCGTTATTTTGTGGATTTATTTCAGTAGTTTCGCAAGTGAAGCTTCCTGCATTTCCGTAATGTAGACAAGGACCGCCTGAAAGTAGGCAACCCAGATAGTAAATAACATCTCGAGTCGTTTTGTACTGTAGTTGTCGCTTCCAGTCATATCTTCGCTGAATGATTTACAGTTCAATTCAACCATGCGTTCCACGTAACGGCAATGCAAAGGCCGGCATTGTGAATGCCAACTTCCAGAAATTTGGCCTTATTTAAAGTGGTCTGGCATGGTAAAGCGCTGTTTGGCATGTACTTGAGAGTTTGGCATTGGCATATTTAGATTCTTTTTTAGTGGTGTTAGCAGAAAAAAAGCGTTGTTTGGGCTTTTTCAAAAACTTGTCTGCTTTGAGCTTAAAAGTGTAGAGTTTTCAGCCTGTTTGGCATGAATTCAAGCCATGTGCCATATTTTGCCTAGCGGTTTGGCGTATTTGTTTCATGTGATGTGAACCTGGAAAACTTGATATTGTTTCTGTGGGTTCTTTGTGCCTGCATCCTGTAATAGATATTTTGTGGAATTTTGACATATCTGACATACCAAACGCTTGCGTAACAAATTCAAACTAATTAAAAACAGTGGCATGGCGCATGTTTGTATTTTCACAATCTGCGTTTAGTTTTTACAATTTATAAGTATTTTTTAAGCATTTTCTGTAAAAGGAGATGATATCGTAATGGAGATTAACAATTATTTATTTTCATGCAATAATTCTAGGCTTGGTTCCGTAGAAACACTGAATTTTTGCCATCACTTATTTGGGTACCGGTAATTCAAAGTCGATAGCGATTGGCCTGTTTCGGTTTCTTTGGTATTTTTTGAAGCTGTTTGGCATACTTTGATGGGTGGGCAATTAGCTACTTTTGGCCCATGAGGGCCTGGCAACCCTCTCCTTTTGGTTTTCTGCTCTTCGATCACTAGGCACATGGTGTTAAGCAGGAAGAGTCGTTTTCGTTACCACCGTGCTGCCCAAATGAAACTGACGTAGCGTAGAAGCAATAAAATATGGTTTCTAGATGGACGTTACGTAATTGGTTCCCAGACTAGATTTGCTGGGTGGACGAATCTCAACCTGTGTTCAGTAGCAGCAATCCAGTAATCAACTTGGATCGTTCGTTTCTCCGTTTCGAATTCCTGACTTCTTTCTGCGAAGTTATGTCAGAGTCAGACGTCTCTGGCATCATAGGTGGCGGAACGGGGGGGGCCGCATGGGCCTAGGCCCCCCACTTTTATTTCTGGGGGGCCTGGCCCCCCCCTTTTTTGCCTAAGTAGTGTAAGTTTAAGTAACACAATTAGTATTGGGTCCAGTGATAAAGTAAATCGTTTAATGAAAATAGCTCGCAACAATCGCGCTTTTAGTTGTGCTATAAAGAATATTGTTTTCGGGAAAGTCTTGCTTTCAGTAAATTTGTCCAAACCGTTAGTACCTACGAAGAGAGCCAGAGCTACTTCTCAAGTAGCTGCATAGCTCCAGCTCCTAAATTTTAAATTGAGCTCCGGCTCTGGTTCCTTGCAAAATGCCCGGCTCCGACTCCGCAGCCCTGGTCGCAACCGGGTGGACATTTGTGTGTTCCTTTTTCGCCAAAGTTATCAACTCCAAGTTTGTTCCCGAACACATCACTATCACCTCCGCGCAACAGACGCTTTCCTTCGCGAAACAAGTGCTGGAAGCAACTACAGAGCTGTGAAATGGTGACCACTGTAGTGTAGGATATATTGTACCAAATGGCACCCCACATCAGCCACAATTAACATTAAAATACCAACATGTACATCAAAAGTGCGCTTGACAATAGATCTTTCATTAAAAAAGATGAACTGTTTTGATTTTCTTAGGCTTAAAAATGGCTCGAGTGGCCGGTCTGGGAGTCGTAGAATTCTATGACTTGACTCGGATTCGATTCAACCTGTGTCATTAACTCGATTCGCACTGAAACGGCTTGTAATTCAAGTCATGACTCAACACCACAACTCGGTGTTTGTCACTGCTCTGCTGAACGTACCGCTAATTGCGGGGTTTTGGATCATTATGTGTGATCTACTCCGTCGATCACTGCGTTCTGGGTTTGTGCTTACGCTTTAACATCATTTGACCTGAATTGCTAATGCCGTAGGCGTAGCCAGGGGGCCATGGACCCCCAAATTTTTAGAATGTCTAATCATTTTGTGCTTTGAGAGGCGGTATCCCACACAAAACACTGTTGCTCGCCTAAAATCAAACATTTTGGCAGCCCCAAATTTTTTGCCCCTCCCCATAAAATTTTGGGCTGGCTACGCCACTGGCTAACGCACGTTGGAAACAACTGTAGCAGACGCATTACTCTGGGGATGTTACTTTCCGTATCGGAGTGGTTCTGCGTTTAGGATAGTTACGTTCAAATTTGTCGCGCTATGCGTTTCGGCCAAACGTATTTATGTCTAGACTTTTTGTGCTTTTCTCCGATGCTTTTTTCCTCTGTCCTGCTTTCCGTGGGGTTTTCCCTTCCCCCGTCATGTGTCACAACGTCATCTCATGGCTGAGGTTTGTTGAACAGTGACGAAAGGGATAATTATTCGTCTGTTTTTTTCTGATGCGCTATGCTACGTTGGTTTAATCACCGAAAGTCGATGAATCTGCGTTATGGTAAGTTAGGTGCAATTGTTAGTGTCGAATAGGTTTGCTATGCTCTTTCTACTCCAGGAAGAGGTTTTTGATGCAGCGCAAGCTGCATCTTTGGTGTTGTGTCTTTGTCATGTGGAGCGGATTGGGATAAAACTCTTGTCAAATTTCAAAACTAGCTCTGTTGACTATGAAAGAGTTGGGATTGGATTGAATGCAGTAGCTCATTTGGGTACTTCTTTGCAAGGCAAGATGTTTTTCATACTCTTTTCCTCTGCCACCGCATTTTTGTGGTAGTAGAGGAAAAAAATCATTATCAACCCTGATTAAAGCAATAATAAAATTGTGAAGAAAAAAGATTTTTTTGATTCAAATCAGATTTTTTCATTTAAATCGGATTTTTATGATTTAAATAAGATTTTTTTGATTTAATATGTGGGGGGTGACCACCTACTTACAATTTTTACTTTTAAATAGTTCGTTTTACTATGACTTTTGTGCTTTGTTTCTGCAAGTACAGAAACTGGAAACAGCTGAACTTTCCTTCAAACTTTCTTTGCACTCATGCAATAACATCAGCACTGGTATGCAAGACGAATTATTTGTTGAAATGACAATACTCAAACCATCAGTTCATTAAATTCATGGACACTTAATGGCATGTTACAAAGCTTGTAGATAAATACAAGCTTGCCAGCTTTCAACATAGGTTTTTACCATTTCATACATGCAAGTCATACTTTTGCAGAAGCTGAACTGGTGCAAGTTGCATTGCAATAATTAATTTTAACAATCGACTTCGCACCAAAAAAGCTGACAAGCTTGTACTTATCTACAAGCTTTGTTCTAAAACTATAATGTCAACAGCCTTCATGTTTGATGGAATTAAGATGCGATTTGCCCTTTATGCCTGGTTTCCTTGTTGCTGAGACATTTCGGTCTTTTTTTCGCGGAGACGTTTTGCTCACTGAGACATTTCAGTCATTTTGACCCATAGTACAGTAGTATTAAAACTCGACATAACGGTATTCACTAGTATATATTTTCAAATATTGTGACTGAATTGACTTAATTTTGTTTGGTCATTAAAAAACAATTAGATCTATGATTGAAAAATGACCGAAAACGCTCATGCTAGTTTACACATTAAAACTTGTGGCATTCTAAGTTCTAACTTCTGAGTCAGTGAGGGTTGGTGGTTTCAGTCCACATATAATATTTGCAGTCAGTTGACATATGTGATCTCACAGAAGCTGTGATTGATGAAACTTTAAGTGCTTTTAACTTGTGTTATCATAAGAACTCTCTGCTGTTTATACTGATAAGTGAAAACCTATTAGAATGATAATTATATGCGTCATAGAAATCACACAAAGCTCCAAAACTGCATACGATTTTTTGCTTGATTTTTTAAACTTTTATTCCTTGATTCAAATCACTGATTTAAATCAAATGCTTTAAATCAATCAACCCTGGATTTAATATCGTCTGCTACTCCTGCTAACTGACAAGGTGCTTATTTTGATGTGCTCAAATACTGAGCATTATCAATTACTGAATAACGATTGAAAAATCCACTTCAGCAATCGCTGTGATGATCAACTTTTTTTGTTTTTGTAGAACAAGACATTGGAGCAATCATTGGAATCGTTTTTGGCGTAATTTTTGGAGTTCTACTCATCGGTATCTTGGTCTGGTGGACGTGGAGGAAAGGATACTGCGACAGTGAGTTGAATGGTTGATGAGAACCACGGCTGCGACTTTACGCGTTGAAATTTGAACGATAACCTTTTTGCTGCTGAAGTTGTATTTCGACCAGCAACCGTCGACTAGTTTCGTTCGGTCTTTTCAAAGTAATGTTTTGTTCCTTTTCCTCTCATCCAACTAAGCGTTGGAAGTCAGCGTTGCTAACGATGCTACAGCACTTTGTGCTTACTGAGAAAGTTTGATTATCTCATTTTGTCCCATCCGCGTATACGAGTCTTCGTCAAGTGACGATTTCCTGGCAGTGTTTTTAACTGACACTGTCCCTTGTTTTAAACAACACGTAGCGCATCTTTGGAAAAGTATTCTATGGAATAGAAGTTTAAAGACAAATTTGTAGTGGAAAGTATACTGCCGACTACGCAGTTTTGCAATCGTCTGCGTCATTTATTTTAGTGATTTTAAAATAATTTTATGCAAAATATCTCCAATCCTGTCGCTCTTCTGGCCAGCCAACGGCTCAGCAATGCTGTCTAGTTCAGGGTTTCCCAAACTTTTTGGGCCAGGGATCCCTACTTGTGAATATGTTTAAAAAGTCGCGAGCATTCCCGAGTAGCGATAAGTCATTTGATTATTACGTCATAGACGTGAGATACATTGTAAACCACATTTCAACTGCGAAATTTAAGATGGCGCAACAACCAATATTTGCGATTGCGAAAGTTTGTGAAATCGTTGTAGTTGCAAATCACTGCGGTAAATTTTTGTAGCAGCGGTCAGTCAGTGCAACGTATATTTGAGATTTTTTTCATTTTGTTTAATATCTTTTCGAACCTCCAGTGGTCCATGTACCCCAGTTAGGAAAATGTCTGCGAAGCTTGTCCCAAAGTAGCTATAGTGTTGTGCTTTGATAAGTTATGCTACTATGAAAACTGGTTTAGCTGCTCTGCAGATTTTGGCAGTGTTTTCAATGATTAACCAGGTAGTGTTTGCAAACATGAACTCTGCATATCATTGACAAACCCGCTTGTCACCAATGCTTGTTTTATGACTGTTACTATCGGATATAATTCAAGCGCCATAACCGAAGAAACGAGGCTACGCCCTGCGGTAGTTAATTCCTTGCAGCTGAATTATCTATGAGTTGTAATGTACGTTGCGGGTTCCTTGAGATCAATTTTAATGAAATAATCTGCTTTGCGTTGCATTGATCTCGAGTGCAGCAAATGTTGTCGGTCTGAAGATACGCTGCCAACCGTGGTGGGTTCTTTCACTTTGTTCTCTGTTTGAAGTTGATGCGTAACATCGTGGGTGTAATAAAATGAAATCGAAGTTTGGCAGCCATTTTCTTCGAAAACATTTTCGTGAAGTTAGTTTTGCGTAAATTGAAACTAATCTGGCTTTTTTCCATATTGTGTGTAATTATTATGCCATCGCAGGTTGATTTTGCAACGAAGTTTGCATGCATGAGATAATTTTGCCAAGATCCTTGGGTGTGTATCGGAACATCTGTAGCGATTGTGACTCGCAAGGGATTGCTTTGCTCAACAGCAGTCAACTTCATGTCCGGATGTAACCGTGTCGAGTCGGAGGAGATATGTAGTTATATTTTGATCGTTTTCTTGGCATAAGGGTCGTTGGAAATAGGCCGATATTTAAAATCAATTCTGTACAAGGCGACTTAACGATTCCTTGATTCAGTAAAATGACTTCCATGGACTGCAGTTGCCTTGGCACCACTGCTTGGATGATCTTCCTAACACATGTTATATTATTTTACAGATTTCGGAAGATCATCAGAACCAGATGAGTAAGTGACGCTTTTCAGCTGCGCTCGTGTAGAGTATCAATCGTAGTTGCGAGCACGTGGTACAAGCGAATGTTCGTTTGTTTTTCCCCTGCTGAGGTTGCCTGGTTTAATGCCGATACTACCGGTCGTGTTTGGTATCTTGTGCAATAAATAGCGATGTGTGATTGTTGTGGTTTTGTCCTACGACTTCACGACTTGCCTCATCGCAAAAATTTGGCGAGGTTTAGTATTGAATTGAATCTTTCAAACTCCTGCATAACCCACGTTACTTCTGCGAGAGTCATACTTTGTTTTCGCTTTGCCCGGCAGTTTGTGTTGTTTCATGTCAGGCCTGAAGATGAAGATGCGAACGATATCATGCTTGACGGTACGGGACCTTCAGTCCACAAACCTCCGTCCGTTGCCAACGGATCAACCGGAAAGGTGTGTAGAAATTTTCTTCGCTGATGTTTTTACAGAAACGCATTCCGTCATCCCGAGTTTTTGTGCGCGTGTGCTTTACATGTTACGTAAGGCGCTCAACTAACCCAAATAGGTTTGTTCTAACCGCAGTAGCTGATGCTTGTCTGTCAAGTTGGCCTAATTCCACGGCGCATGTGATCTAATCAGTGTGTGCATAGCCTTATTATCTGGCGTAGTTTCGGTTTTGCATTTCTCAGGTTGCATATGTAACTTTTGGTTGTCCAGGGTGTCTGACCGATAGAGACATTGTAAATGTGCGGAAAAACAGCATAATTGGCGCTGGCATTTTTCAAACACTCAAGTCCTTTGCTGTAGAATAATTTAAGTTTTCTTATGGATCCATATAGATTCACTTCAAGTAGCTTTCATCAGAGCGGAGGTTAAAGCGTAGGGGTTGAGCAGACAGGCCTAGCATGATCTGCGACGTAATGACACTCGACTGTGACATGTTGTGATGATGCTGGTATTCTGCACTGCAGTACCACAATGAGCTTTTGCTGAAATTAGGCTGCCCAGGCGGTATTGGTCGGCTTCGATCTTACTGAAAGCAAATCTCGACTGGCGATTATTATTGATTATTATCATCTCGAAGCTGCGGCTGCCTGTGTAATGTCCTTGGGCTATGTGCCGGAGCTCAGTTGTGGTGTTGCTGTTTCGTAATTGGCCCACCTCTGCATGCCTGAAATTCGTCGACTAGCTTCTTTCGCCGCGTGTCTGCCGAATAAAACAAACGAACACCGACACTGAACGATGACTGTGAACAATGGACCACTTACGCCGGTGTATCTCAGCGCTTGCATGCCCGTTGCTATTGCTTGGTGAGTGGCCGATTGGTGGATGCAATTGCTGGCTGCTTTTCGCTTACTCGTGACCAATGGCTTGAATTACATCCTGGATTGGCGATCAATTAACCGGGTCAAAGAATACAACTACCCGCTTTTAGCTGAACAGTGCACGACCATGCGCATTTTCACAGAGGTGCTGCAGTTGGGCGTAACAACTTACTTATTAAAAAAGTGAATGCCCTGTGTTTTGTCGTTCTTCGGTTTTTCGCTGTAAGTTGATTGTCCCATAATTTTCAATGCACATGTTAGCACTAATACTGTTGATATCAACAGCAAGATCCATCGATGATGATTTGATGAGAAGACATTTTTTACGAAGCTTTTCCGTCGCGCGTGAAGTTGTGGGATCGCGTTTTTATCTCTCGTGCTGTTCCAGCATCGACTCCACCGTCGAATCAAAGGACTCAAAACGTTCACACACTGGTTATTGTGCAACAGTGTGTAGAGACATTGCGCAGCAGAAAACAAACTTGACTGATTTTTGTTACTATTAACATCTTAACATTGTATCTTGAGTTCGCGAGCAATTTGCAAAGCGAAAGTTTGTGCAAACACAACCAGAAAGGACACGTCTCAGGGATTTGTGCAGTGCCGGTCGCAGAGGAGTCGCAAGTGAGTTTTGCAACCAATCGTGAATTTTTCTTCCCTGTTGAAATGTTTCGGTTTGTGTTGCGATTTATTCGCACTGTTATTATGTTGGTTTTGCTTTGTTGATATGTTTCGATACACACGTGGCAAGGGAAGGGGCGAAACAGGAAGATTGGCCCAAAATGGCTGAAGTGTGCTCAGTGTCATGTGAGCTGCATTGTTTTATGGTCGCAGGGTCTTTCGAATGCAGCAGAGTTTTTCGTGTTTAGTTGTCATGACCATGGTTGAGGAGCTAATTACGTGCAGTGTAACAAAACACGTGCAATGGTAAGAATTTTTGGGGAGTTGGTACAACTGCAGGGACTAGACTATGCAGGTAACGACGGGTGCTTATCTAGTCGAGGAGTTTTAAACTTCATATGATTGCTGCTTACGTGTGCAGACATTTATTGTTAGAATGTGTTTCTGAATCACTTACTGTTTGCCGTTGATATCTGTGTGTGTATTTCCACTTTGTATGCGTTTGTTCATCGGTGTGCATCTTCATCTAATATTTTTATCCTCTCACTGCAGATGTCTGATGCTTTCCACAAATCTTCATTTTTACCCATTGCACAACGCTTGTGTATAAGCGGTGAACGATTGCAGTAGTCGCTGGTGCATTGTTTTCAGCGATTCTTCTTTTTTTGCTTGTGCATGGCAACTAACGTCTTTTACTGTGTAATTATTTACTTTGTAAGTACCTGGGATTTTTTTCGCTGAGACATTTCGGTCATTTGTCGAGTAATAGTATTAAACCTCGCCGAAACAGTATTCACTAGCCTACTTTTTCGAACACTGTGACTGAATTGACTTACGTTTTTCGGCCATTTAAAAAAAATTCGGTGTATAACCGAAAAGGACAGCTAGGCTAGTACCACTGTTAACTATGTAATATGAACATTGTGTCTGAGATAATCCTGAATAAGTAAGCCAAATGAAAACCGCCGCGGACACTTGCTTCTGCTAGTGGCAATTTCAAGTCTTTCTCTAGGTTGAATAGAAGTCGAAACTTACGCATTCATGCGTAGCGGTTTTGGTCGTCTTGAACGGTTTTTCGCAACCGCCAGCGAAGCGGAACTAATATTTCTGCAATAAACGCATCCACGCCATCTCAGAATTGTTTGATACGTGCATCGGTCAGTTTTCCTGCATGTGTACTCTAGATAGTCCTCTGTGGAGTGATCACAGTGCACCGCATTTTTGTCAGCACGATGTACGTAGCATTGGTCAATGTTTTAAATGTTTGTTACTGCACTAGCTTTGCTAACTTGTTTGTTAGTGTTTGCGAATGTATTGTGGTGCGTCATTCAAAACCCGCAAACGAGTTGTAAAAACTTCTCGTGCAGAGGCTTGCATTTTAACTCTTGACTCTGCGATTGACAAGGTTTGACGGCCATTACAGAAATCGCTCATTTTGTGCATTCTGACTAGGGGTTACCCTAGAGATCTTTGGGTGCAACCGTGGACTGTAACAGTCATTAGGCTTTGATGCTGTACAAAATTTTTACTGAAGCTCAAGAAACGGAGTTTTTGGCTTTGTTCTGCGTCGACCCACGGCAACGCCATAGTTGCAGTTTTTTTCGCGTTTTGTGTGAGTTTCTGTTTGGACAGCACATGGTTAGCTGCTCCTCTAGTTATTGATGTATGTCGGTGAATTCGCTATTAGCGATAGTTTTTGATGTTGCTCGCATTTTATAGAGACCAAACAGTGAGTGTCATCTTTTGTACCCTTTTTACGTCAAAGAAAACGTCCTGTCGAGTATCATTTGCGTACTACGAATTTCCGCGTCATTATGCAGGCTAGCAGAGAGTTCATAGTTAACAAATCGCTAACTGTTTCTTTTGTTTGTGCTGTTTGTTTACTATTATTGGTTACTGTATACTTGTTTTTGATCATGTAAATAAAGAAAAAAACATTTTCAGGCTTGTTTCGGAACCTAATGGCGAGGTTGTTTCTCGCCCCAAAGGTGAATAAACTCATTGTCATAATCGAGCAACTGTCGCACATACGTTTATTCGCTGCAGTCGAATGTGTAGATTTACCGAAGTAGGAAATTGCATACGGCGGATCGTCTTTCACATTTCGCGTTTCATCTCATCGATCTCAATGATGACGTACTGACCTTTTGTCCCATGTTTCGTGGCAGCTATGGCAGCACGAAGACCGCGTTTATATGCAACCGGAATGGTGCGTCTCTGAAAAACAGCGAAAGCCACTGCTCCCGTCACTGCTCATTGTTGTTAAACACTTGTACGTAGTTTCTGCCAATCGTGTAAAGGAAATGTCGGTGCTGCACACACCCGCTGCAGCAAGTATTTGGTGAAGTAAGGTTTGCAATGTAGAACTGAGTCTTCCAGCCGCGTCAGGGTGTAAGTACGGGCCTACGAACATCTTAACAGAAGCTTGAGTGCTTGGAAAGGTTTCGTAGGAAGGAATCCTTTCACAGCCAAGAATCAGACACTGTGCGGTGTTCATCGACTAATCTTTTAAAGATCCGAAAAGTAGCGCAAAACCGTTAGCGACAACATCTTTTTCTGAATTGGAATACAAGGAGAGGTTCAGTTGAGTTTCGTTTATGCTTGGATTTTGTACTTAAGGAGTGTCACAAGTCGTCTGCTGCATCCATCTCTGCTTGCTTACGCCACGGGCCACGCGGCTGCTTTTTCAGTGAATGCTGCATTTGCAAAACTTCTGCATTTGCAAAACTTTTCGCCTCTCATGACCTCTGAGAGAAATTTTACCAGGGGATATGATGACAGACACTGGGCCATCCTCAACTTCTGGTTTCCTCGTCGAAACTTGTATAGCGTGTTTGCATATAGTAATTATAATATAGACAAAATAGCAGCCATGCTAAGATTCACAAATAGACTAATTGTTATACCGACAGATGGCTTACGCTAGTAACACAAATTATTAGCTTCGTATGCTTCAATAAGCTGGTACTCGCAAAATATCACCTAGTACAAAGTAATAATCATATCATTTTACTGTTTATATCACGTTGATAAACAAAATCTTCAACACGTTCAATTTTGCTCAGTATACAGGCCATGTAAAAAATATCTTTCTCGTTCGGATTTTTGAAAACAAGAAAGAAGCTAGGGCTTTTTATTTTTGAATACGGTCGCCATTTCTATTTTTTTAATGAATTCTGGTCTTATTGATGCGTCAGACTTTTTGTGTATGCGCAGTTGCATTTCCATTCTCAAAATCACATAGTATGACTTTCGGAAACTTAAATGTGTGCTTAGTGGACGTGCCGATGTACGATGTATCATCTGGCAGTAAAATGCGGCACTGGTTCGTGTTAAATACCCGAGCTTCTGTGGGATGCGATAGCACTTCTTACAAGCAG
>JGI24021J15306_10001794_pt1 | contig 21915 bp, 19 predicted proteins | sample Ectturendosymbi1_FD_15306 | JGI IMG/M metagenome (IMG submission 15306) | reverse complement strand
GCATGCAGAGATAATATCTCTGCCACAGATAACATCTCTGCATGCAGAGATAGCTATCTCTGCCAGAGATAGCAGTTTTTGTGCTAAATCTGTCAGACATAATATTTTTACAAACGGCGCCCCATAAAGAGTTTTATTAATGCACGGCTGCCATAAGTTTTATTTGAAATTACACGTGCACTGTCGCCTAAATTTTTATCGACGGCCGCAGGTTGTGTACCCTGCTTCAAAGATACCAGTGCAGTGCCTCACCAGTCATTGACCCCATAGCATTTCATTGCAGCATATAGCAACATATAGAAGTCACACAATTGGTTCGTAGAAAGGGAGATGTCACACATCATAATAGTCCACGCCGCCGAGGAAAACGTGATGGTGTTCAGTCTTTACAAAATCTTTGTTAGCAGAAGTTGCAGCACCCCCACGAATCACAGTCACGAGCCGACACTGCTGCAATTCATGTTGGTTCGCAGAAGTTGCCATTAAGTTAAATTTGAAACAATTGTAGCAGTTAACACAACTTAATTCGATGCAATATCCACATTTCAGACAAGCAAACTTCGCAAATCAACCAAATAAAGACAGTCTTCACAAAAACACTCGGATGGTTTGAAAGGAGTACTTTGTGATGGAACAAAGACAAAACAGACGTTTCTGTAACAATCGAACGACATGCACCAGTGACCAGACCTTACGGAGTCTAGTCTGGCTGCAAAAATAATGGCTGCAGATCTTGCAGAAGCACAGCTTTTACAAGAAGTGAAAAGTCGAGATAATGTTTTCGTTCGCTTCTACAAAAGTAAAGCATCTGAGTTCTACATACTCAAGTTTGGCCTTGGAGGTATTTTTGGTGCTGGAATGGGGTATGGTAAGTTTTCTTACGATAAGTTTCTTTCTTACGCTTGGGTAGGCTGGTTCTTCTAGCCTAAGTCTGGCCTACTTAAATTAAAAATTTGGTATGGCCATGTGGCTATGGTGGCTAAGTAATTGGAAAACCCATAATATGAAATTATGGAAGAAAACTTCTCCTATCTTGACTGACTGAGGAAAGACTTGATATTTACAGAGAATTCGTGTTTCATTTTCTTGCACAGTTGACAGTAAACGTGGTGGCTATAGCCCAAACAGCCATTTGCTCAAATTGCAGTAGCCGACTTCCTTTCAATAATTAAAGTCACGGCACTGGAATCCTGCAAAACACCAGCAGTCTAATTGAAGTTATTGCAACTGTAGAAGTACGTAAAACGTGTTAATTAGCACAAGCGTTGGCTTTGATGGTTTCGTAATTTTCACAGTGATATGCATCGATCCGCCTGCAGTTTACAACCACTGGCTAAAGTTGCAGTTCTGCGACTTTTTCAAGCTTGTGAACTATCTGAGCTACGTGAGACGCTTGCAAAGCCTCGCACGGCATAAGCCTCTTGTCTGAATTGAGCAATGCTGATAAACCAATCTACTTCCATTTGCAGTCAACCAACGCTGTCAAGGCATCTGCAGTCAGCGAGTCCAACTGCAAATATCTCCAGAACGCCAAAAGAGTTATTCATAAAATTCCTTAAAAACATTAACTTTCCTGCTAAGCCAATGGAGCTTAAACATCAGTCAAAAAGAAAATAGAAACCGGGCTTTTGCCGAGAGTAGACTCGAGTAGACCAGGGTGTTTCATTCACTCTGGCTGTTGTATTTTTTGCGTGAAAAGCTGCAGTCACGAGGTTAGAACAGTGGGATGAAATTTCGCGTTGATTTCGTTTGTTGCGTCAATTCGATGTTGCTCTTTTCCTGTTTCTTTTAAAACTGCTTTCTCCACTCGAAGCGATTTTCGATCTGAGAAGATATGTACAGCTGCAAAACAATGATAAGTTTGAAATTACTCTTGCTCGTTATGCGACATCTATAGGTTCGTTTGGTAACTCTAATGCAGTGGTTCCCAAGCTTGTTCTGATCGTGTACCATTTGTGAGTCCCGTACTGTCACCACGTACCACCTTTTTCCATGAAATCTAAATCTACCAAAGATCATTCGATCAAAAGGTTGGAAACCCAGTACTGACACAAATGCGGCATGAACAAAATGTCTGTGAGAAATCATTAGCTATTTTTAAAAACTAACAAGGGAAGTACCTAAAAATTCAGGTATTTATTAACAGAACCCGGTAAGTAAAAACTACAACTGTGAATATAATTTTTGGGAAGAAAAACAAGAAGTAGGCCTATTTGCGTGTCGCCTTGAGGCCTTCGCGTACCACAATTTGGCTACTACTGCTCTAATGCAAATATGCAATACAAAGCTTATGGGTAACTCAGAATATTTTTATGAAACGTGTTACCTTGGCATAAGATTTAATAATTTACTTCTTGGGAGAAGCAGAAGAAACTCTACTCCGTTTTATTTCAGGGTGAAGACATTTTCATACCGCTGCCTTTATCTTAAACTCTCACTTTGTCACCTCAAGGAATGCAGTGTGGCCTGACCCTGAAAAGCATTTTACTCACTTCGTCAGATAGATAGTCTCACACAGCGTAAGTTGTCTGCAGTGAGCAAAATTGGAAAACACCAATCTTCAAACATTTATGTTCCGTCACCCACAGCTGCCCAACTGTATGTAATCATGGAATCGAACTGTGAATATCTCTAGAACGTCAAGAACATCATTTAAAAAGTTCCCTGAAAAGTTGCTGCTGAGGTCAGCCATCAAAGAAAAAGAAAGCAGATTGAGACCGGGCTTTGTGTGGACCATCAGCGGGTTTAACTGAAATTTGCTATTTACCTCTAGAATGAAAGTGTCTCAGGATAAGTAAAGCAGTGTCAAACCTTGGGTAAGGTGCTTGGATATTTTTAGGTTTTTTTTGCGAAGTTTGGCATTTTTCGCAAAGTCTTTCTACCCAAATTGTTGCGTGGCAGCTGCCCTGATTCTAACTTTGGTTTAAAAATATGCGGCAAATAGGCAGTCTACATTCGAAAATGGCGTTGCTAAGAGCATACTGTGTGCTTTTTTCTTTAAATCTACTGGTTGCATTGTTCCGTCTGCCGAAATTGACCAAAAAATATTATTGCCAGCAAGTCATTCAGTCTAAGCGCAGCAGCTGTCTATATTAGTAACCCGAGTTGATTGTAGGAGATGTCATGCCCTGTTTGAGGTTAAGGTCGTCGGCGTTGGTGACTCATCACAATAATTCTTTAAAGATCGTCGCACTAATTGCTTGCCAACCTATTCTTTTGTATTGCTTTTGCGTGTTTAAAATTCTTCGACTTATTAGTCCAGAACATTTTGCTCCAAAATTTTCTTTTCATATCATTCATAAAACGCTGTTATCTTCTATCTGTTATAACGCTATGTCGAGAGTGAAAACGGGACAATGGGACAAAAACTGTATTGAGAAACACTGTCAGAAAGTGCAGTGCTATAAAGCATCCAGCACTTTCTTAGGTCGCATTTCATGATTTGGATATTGTCGTTTCTTTGAATTATATTGTAAAGTTTTATGCAGGTCTCTATTCAATAGCAATATCAGGAGTGTTTCTCCAGAATGAGCACGTAATACGATGGATAGCGGCCGCTGCCATTGTGGGGCTAATGACACTTGGATGTGCTGCGTCAGTCCAATGCCGCTGCGTTACAGCACTGTGCGTTCCTGCTATGGTTGGCGCTACTGGCAGGAGAGTTTTGTATGCTGTCCTAGCAACCTGGATTCTTGCAGGTGAATGGAAGGGGTGGTCAGTGCCATACCGTCATGATACCGCTTTTCCTCTGAAATCAAACCGGAGTTTTTTTCGGTCATTTACCGGATTTTTTTAAATGACCGAAATAAATTAAGTCAATTCGATCATACTGCCTTTTTCAGTCATACAAAAATGTCCTGAAATGAAAAAATGAGAGAAAGTTTTGAGCTATGTCGGACAAATGACTGAAATGTCTCGGCAAAAAAAGACTGGAACCAGACCGTCATTTCTTTGGAATTGCAGCACCAACTAAATAGTTCATTCATTTCTCGCATGAACTTGTTGAACCCCTGAAAACGAAAAAAGGCTTAATTTATATTGCATTATCACAAAGTCTAATGAAAAATCAAAATCCTTCGTTTGCACGCATGCAAATGTCCGCGAGGGATACCACTTTTTGCAAGTCATGCTTTGAATAAAAATCATAGCCATACTGAATCAAACACGTATTACAAATCAGGAATGAATATTCTCTACACCAGCTACGATCTAAAGTTTTGTGAAGTTTTCGGTTCGCAGATTGTTCAGATTCGTATAGATTGCGTTGTGATTGTGTCGTTGCTGATACTCCGGTTGAATGCAGCTGAACATCTATTTTTGGTTGCGTTTCATCTCTGATATTTGTGCTTCATTTTGCTGCGCTGCTTAAATCAACAGGTTATGTGATAACTAATAAGCTCAAAGTGTGACGGTGCATCGCGTCACATACTGTGAGCCCGCAATCGGCAAGTGCTGCAAGAACGTGGTGACGCACAGCCAACAACAGAGTGGACCTGGTCGAGCGTGGAATTTCTATTGTTACTTGCCCGTTGCATTTGAGATTGGCGTTCACTCCCTTGCGTGTTCGTATCTCCCATATAGAGTCGCAATAAAACAGCAATCTTCTAGTGTCGTATCTTTTCGAAAACCACACATTAATCGTAAGCAGTGTTGCCACTTCTCATGTTTTGAGAGAAATTTGTGATGTCGGATGTTTTGGCGACTAATCTGATTTTGAGTGGGTAGTTGTCGTTGTTTTCCACATTTCTTCTCTTTTTAGGTTGAAAATAATTTAGATTCATATATAATTTTTAAGTTCCTTTCATCAATTTATCAAGTCTCAACCTCATGTGTGTTTGGTTGTCGTTCCAAACTGAAGATGCTCCAAACGCTGCGTTGAGAATAATATTTTATGTTACGCACAAAGGACTTCTCCATTTAGTGACGACACTTTAAGACAGTGATTCGTAACCGTTTCTACACCACGCCTCCCTCAGAGTAATCGTCCTTTGTTCCAAGCCCCCTACATTAAACATGTTGTAAAAACAAGTGTATTTGCTAGTAAATTTATTGATCAAACTTTGTATGTTGTAGAGCGCGTAAAAGCTCAAACTCCGTTGGAAATTTATTGACGCCCCCGGGTAGGTATTGACATAAGACGATGGGGTATTCAGCAATGTATTAACACCCAATCATTATATTCGTTCTAGCAATGCAGCAACACTTTACCCATATGAAGTAGAAAATTAGTGTTGATGAATATGATGCAGTCTTTGCATTGACCTTTTTCCTCACCACTCCAGTGATGGAGTATTTCTCTACCAGTTCTGTTTTGTTTCTTACATTTTTTGGTTATTAAACTGCTGAAAAGGGTTATCTAGATTGACGAAAATTTGACTTAGGGGTATTGAGGCGTTGAATCTTTAACGACCACTGATTTCGCTTATATGCAACGGTAATGTAAAAATCTGATGTTATCTGATGTTGAAGAAGGCCACAATCTGATGTTGACGAGACTGACCCCAGTGGCAACACCGATTATAATCGATTATTATAATTATAAGTGCTAGTACTGTATCTCTTGCTTTGTGCACGTTTCAGGTCCAGTCGCAAATATGGTGCACCACGGTGGCGAGGTGGTACGCAGCATGACATGCATTGCTCGTTTGCACGTTCATCAGATGACACAACTGATGCATCTTCTGCACACTCCAGTCACTTCTGGCTTTCTGCATATCACGGTGAGGCTCTGGGAATACACCTTCGTATTGAGCAACTGCCAAACGTTCAAATACCTAGTTACCGCAGTGAATAAGTACACGACCTTCACATTTCAAAAACACACTCTTCGCACTTCTAAACACTGTCGAATCATGGATGAACTTCAACACCACTGTGCGTTTGAATTCTTATGAAAATCCTGGTTTAAACCATTGGCATTTTAACGCTTTTATAGTACAGTAAAATGAAGCTAAACCGTCATCATGGCGTTCATGCTGTACTTCAACAAATATTAACATATTTTTTTTCAATTCCAAGCAATAAAGCAACAACGTATGTCCGAAAATTCCTCCCACAAAGAGGAATGAAAATATAAAAAGTCGAAACAATCAGCCGTGCACTACAAGACCCTGCAGTTGGAGGTTCCAATGAAACAAGAATATCAGTTTTTGAAGCCAAAAGTGTATATAAACGTTTTTGATTAATTGCGTGTTTTTGCGTTGTTAGGCCCTGAGTTTGATTAATCATACGATAGGCCGCAAAATCAATTTGTTCATTGCCGTCGGCTGCACCTCGTCGTGGACATTTTTCTCTATAGGAAGTTGCTGCGCTTTTGAACGACACAGAGGAGGCTTTGAATGTAACGATTAACAAAATGGAAATGGAATTATGGGACCGTAAATCTGACAACAGCGATGGACTTAAGCAAAATGGTGATGTGGCTGAGAAGCTACGTTCAGATACAATTAAACGCTGCAAGGGTGAGTGGTGATCTTCTGTGAAAGGTACACAGAAGAATGAACAAAACGATTTTGATTCAGGCATTACTTCATGTTTCGATAGAAGTCATCCAATTTCTCAACGGCACGATTCTATTGTTTTGATATTGTGTAAAGTACGCAATCAACAGAACACTATGCAGGGTGTTCCGAGCTCCATCTTTTGATCTCGTGCAGGGCCGGCGTTAGCAAGTGCGGGGCCCGATTTGAAACACTTTTGCGGGGCCCCACTCAGTGGTGTGGAGAAATTTTTGAGGGGTGCATCAAGGCATAATGATAGAAATCGGTGATGTTACGAAGGCGAAGCCCGAAAGGGTGACGCTAAGACCTCTCCAGTAGAGAATTCAATGGACAGCGCCATAAAACCTAATAAATCAAACAATTGCAACCTTCTTTAATACTTCCTCTCTAGTCAAGTACTTCCCTGACCAAAAGGGAGGAACAAGTGTAATACCTGCAGAGAGGAGAGGCATTGAGTGTTGCGCTAGTGTGGCGGCTTGAAGATTGCGCTACATCTATGTGAATGGTCACCGCTAGATGGTGCCCATGAGTAACAAGTCGCTGTGATAGTCACCACAAATGAAAGATCGTAATTCATANNCATATATAATAATATTGCAACCTAGCATCGGTAGAGTGAAATCATTGATAAATCTCTGTTGTTGGATGNTTGGATTCCTGTTGTAATGCCCNGAATTACCGTCTTTCTCTTGTGCTCGCCTCAGTAGTTTAAGGCGATGCAGTCAACTGCAACACTAGTGCATATCCAGAAGCGAAAAGTTTGAAGTAGAAGCAAAAGATGCCATTTTTCCAGGCCTGGAGTGTTAGACATTGATGACCAACCTCTTCAACATTTGGTGGTATTCTTTTGCCGTGAAATTTAGAAAACCGCGTTCCATCACTCTCGTTTCTGGGGAAAATTTCTATTATTTTTGCAGGCAGTTTTATCCGCGCTAAATAGTCCAGGTTAGTCACTAACATTCCGACTCATGACCCTTGGCTAAGTAGCAGGATCATTGGTTCGTCCAAATTTTGAATAATCTTGCACGCATGCAAGATTATTCATCAAATGCACCATCCCACGAGGTTCCTTCTTTGTACGACTTCCCGCACATAAACTTCCACTTTGACTATCTACAGTAGCTGGCGCAACATGACCAGGCTGCCTGCCTGCTACCTTGTCGCCATCTTCAATGTGGTGTGGCATTGAGGGTATACCCTCAGTGGTTAAAATACTTGTCCAACGCAACTTTATTTTTTATGTTTTGGTCTGTTTTTGCCTTAGCTTTAGGTCTCCTTTGACTGCCACTTAATATTTTCGGCCTGTGTCTCTTGACCTTTGACTCAAAATATTTAGCTTAGTCACAGACAAAATATATTCTTAAAATACATAGCCCAAACTCGACTGTTAAAACTAAAGACAATACCCCTGCGTATCACTACATACTTTACACGTGGAAAATCGTTACAGTGAAAAACACTTCATAGAGCACCGATTAAATGCGTAAAAACCGCTTATCCCGGAGAAGGTTAAAATTTAAAGAAATATATGAAGTGATTGTAGATCTCCCAATAAGTTTAAAACTACTTTCAATTTTTCAAAACAGGCAAGTAGCTGCTGTAGTATATTCTAAAACCTCCTCGAAAGTTATTCCACTTTCCACCTTTTTAGATTTTTGTAACTTTCAATTTATTAGGCTATACCTCAGAAATTACGACACCGATCTGTGTAAGATTGACACCATAATCCTTGTTTCGGTAGTATTTTATGATGCAATTTTCACCGCAAGAACATCATGAAGCTTACTTCACTTGAACAAAATTGTCAGTTCTGTTACCTATTTTGCAAATGGCTTAAATCAGAGTTTTTCAAACGGGGCCCTCGGCCCCCCTTGGGGGCCACGAGGCGGTTCTTTGGGACCCTCGAGGAGAGGCCTTCACTAGGTAGCTTTGCCGTGACATTGCATAACCCAAGTGTCACGATATATTAAGTATTCGCCAGTTAAACTTTGAAGGGGACCACGGCTCATGAAAGTTTGAGAACCACTGGCTTAGATGTTAGTAATTTTCTGTTACTTTTTCAGGAACTGTTATTTTTTGCACACTTGAAATAGTCATTCATAATTAAACTAGGTTTATTTAAAAAGTTTTCGCCAATTTCAGGTTGCCTTATCAAATATTTACGAGAGGGAAAATGAATAACGCTATTGAAAGACTAAGCAGCAGACATCTGCAATTACGAACTAAAGGTTAGCTTCATGAGACAATTAGTAGTAACTATTGAAATATTAACAACTATCGAAACGTATTTTGCAGCAATTGTTGAAACCTGACCTGCCAAACACGAAAAGTTTTGTTTAAATGAAACAAAAAACAGCTTAGTAACTTAAGCCTTAACGAGCTGGTAGTGAAATCACTGGCTACACATTACTGAAGATAATGACCATTCTTGCTATAGAATTTTGATGAGGGCGTTAAAAACAAGGCAGTTCGCTCGGATTTTCGTTGGAGCGGATCCCGCGCTTACAAATTACTGTGGGCCCCTCCAGGGTTTTTTTCAGGCTTGACCTTGCTGACTGCAATGACATTTTAAGAGACCGCATCTGTTTTATCTGAATACCAAGATGATTGTAGAGCAAGGTTTTGGTGTACTTTGATGGTGGTAGCAAAGCGACTTCGTACTGCATTTTGAGAAAATGTTGGAAAAAATTTGAGAACCGGTTGGGCGACTCTCTCAAAATACCTTAAAAAACACTGGGCCCCGCGCCGGCTCTACAAACAAGCAACTTCGATAGAAAGTGTAAGTTTGCGGTGGTTAGTAGGCGCAGCGCGGGGCCCCCTTTGACGCGGGGTCCGATTAGAAGAAATCGGTCAAATCGGCTAAAAACCGGCCCTGATCTCATGAAGAACACTGTTATACCTCTAACATTTTTCGAGCAATTCCTGCACTTCAGTGATGCGCAATGATTATCTAGTCATTTCTTAATTGGAATTTCTTTTGAGGTTTCAAAATTTCAGAAACAACATAATTGGCTTGTGTGAAGTCGTGTGGTTTTCATGTGCTGTAGTTACTATTTCGCTTGCAACACATGCGCAGATTTTTTAAGGTTTGATCTTGCAAACAGCAAAACATTTTTAGAGACCGCAGCTGTTTTATCTGAATACCAAGGCGGTCGTACAGCAAGGTTTTAGTGNATTTTGATGGTTATAGTAAAGCGAATTTCTGCTGTATTTTNAGAGACCGTTGAAAAATTTTGAAAGACCGGTNTGGTCTCTCAAAACACCTTTAAAACGCTGCACATGCTTGCATGTGCGCAATTTAACCTCAAAGTCAGATTCNCGTGTTTTCNCCAATTACTATATACGTTGCTACATACTCTGACGTAAATCGTAATGACTCTTTCTTGNAATGGGGAATTTTGTTTTTCCTTGGGAAAAAAATGGGGAATTTTGTGCTCTCGATCGTTAAAAAATGTAACAATTAGGAATTTTGCAGTAAAAAGCAGCTCTAGTTTCAAAGGACATCTGAAGTCAAAACACTTTGTTTTCACAATGGTTGGAAAAAATGTATGTTTCTGAATTTACTCCTGAAAAAACATTTATCTGTTTCTTGCAGCTGAAATACCCATCGCAAAAAGCACACGAACAGATTGTATGTGATACCTTGCGGCTTTTACTGAACTCGACATAATTTTTGTTCTGGTGTTTTCACGCCTTCTGCTCATTTAACAAATATAATGCTTCGGTTTTCTTGATTGACTAGACTTACACGATTTCTTTTGTTCAGTTTGAACCTATTGAATGTGCCTAAATTTTCATTATACTGTAAGTTAACCAACGTTTTTCATATTTTCTCTATTGTGTAAATCGTAAATGAGCACCGTACCGAACTGCTGTTACAGCAGACCTGATTGAATTATGAAAAATGATCCTTGATTTGCATCAGCTTATATTTTGCTGCTGCAAATGAAGGACCATTATTTTGCTACGTAATGAGGTATAAACAAACATTTTTACGCGAGATGAAAAGTTCAAGGCATTCAGCCATGCTACCTCAGTATTTGGGGTCATTTCGATAGGACATTTTGCCGATTTTTTACACAGTGCCGCATTTGTGCCAATGGCCAATGGGAGAAAAGCCTTCCCGTGCGTCAGTGACTCTAGCTTGCTGTTGACGCAGACATGTTCATACACGGAGTAAAGGAATGCAAGCGGCTCTTCCGCAAAAAAGAACAAGAATGCTTGAACACGATCAAGATTCCGATAATAAAAGAAATTCTATGCTTTGTGCTGAAAAGCACGTTCCTGTGCAATGCCGTGAATTGTAAGTAACCAATCTGTTGTCGCATCTGCACCTGAAAATTTTCTTGTTTTTTCTAACATCGTATTTTTACCAAGTCGCCGCACGTCATCAAGCAAACCAGGAGTACAACGAAACTCTGAATGATCTCGAAGGCCTGGTTGTTTTTTTACAAAGCTTTTCTGATGTCAGCACTGGCGCAAAGAGTTTCGACGTCAAAACGGCTTGTTTACTTCCGCGTTTATTTTTTGCGTAATTTTGACCGTTTCCTTCACAGATTTCAGTTTTTGGTGCCAGGAAGTACCTGACGCTGACGACGCTGATCAAGTGAACAGCAATTACAGGGAAGTGAGTCGATTCGGAGGCACTGTGAAGAAGGAAGTTGAAGCTGAGTTTAAATGGAAGGTGAAGCTAAATTTATTTGCCTGTCTTCTGCGAAAAGCACTCTCTTCGTCTCTCTTAAAACACAAGTTTTAATCAAGAGTGTTGTGTAAGTGCGAGTCACGAATTTCTTCGAAGCAATTTTTGAAATCGATTAAGTTGCCAAAATAAAAATAGATCAAGGTTTTTCATTGGAGCATTTTCGTGTCTCTTGGTATAGTTAGCTATTTTTTACTTGCCCCTTCAAAATCTACATTTTATTTGTAAAATAAAAAATTAACAACACGAACATTTTTCAGGTTCCTAAAAAAGACCAAAGGACAGGTGTTATGACAGTTGACGAGATAGCCGACAGCTTAGAAAACGACTTTGACACAAAAAAACATATTTTTGACTTTGCTGCAGCAGTCATAAGAAAGATCGTGGCCGTCTCTTTCATTCTGGTTATATCAAAGTAAGTAACTGTCTGATAGTTTTGTCAGAATGAACAATGACGAAGTTCATGAGGGTCTTAGTACTTAACCGTCCAAGAGATTTATAGAAATTTCTTTGTAAATGCAGTAGGCCTTTTCTCTTTTTAAATATGTTTTGCTTCAGCATCACGTATTTTTCTTGAGTTAGTTGATGTTCAGCATACTTATCTTCTGAACATTAGCATTCAAACGTTGAATCTGAAGCTTTAAGTTTTTAACCAGAAGCAAAACTAGCAAAGATATTTCGAAAACAATCAGAACCATTGCAGAATGATGCAATGTCGTTTGTGCAGCGCCGCTTCTTACAATTACAAATATCTGACCGACATTCGCTTCGACAACGTGTACATCACGCCATACTTTCGACGAAAAGACCGCGAACGCAAGAAACAGGTTGCTTTTGAATCTTTGTTTTGATTCAAATATTTACTGGAATTCGCATTGTTGCATTGTTGGTAAGCTCCGTGGTTAATTTTCAAAAATGCAGCAAATTGGCACAGCATATGAATATTTTTAAATATTCGCAAGCAAGTTTTTCGTAACTTCTTGTGCGTATTTTTCTTTTTTTTTCAAATGGAGAATAGCTTGTCAGTTAAGTTTCAATTTTTTCTGAATAATGTTTATCTGTGTGTGCCGTTTAAATAGATATCGCAGATCAAGCAAAGCAGCCAAATACTTTCGAAGTATAGTACCAGTGTAACTCTAAGGTGGTTGGTGCCGGGTGTTTCATCAAAAATTTTATCTGATTTGTGAACCATTTAAAAGACCCATTAAACGATGGGGATCCGAAAAATGCTGTGCATTCACATTTAGCAAAACAAATTTCCGCTTTTAAGTTGAACGAATAGGTTGTAGAGACCATGTTTATCGATTTTTGCAGTCGTGTTATTAGTTACGATGGCTCACCGAGAAATTCCAAACCGGCCTGTCGTATCATCAGCAGCCTACATTGACTAACCTCGGCCCATAGTGATGTAACTACCACGTAAGACGTCAAACATTTAGCGCAATGCCTGACGTAGAGCCCCTCATTTCTTGAACAATTTTGTCTCAAAGTTGTCTTGTACAGTATCTCATAAGAGTCTTTTTGTTTCAGGGAAAAAGATATTTGCTCCCGCTATCCAGACTGGAGAAAAGGAATCTTGTTTACACTTTGTCCTTGAAGCTGACTAGCGCTGAGAAAAAACCTATGGTAGCATTGTTAAACCTACTACAGCTGGTTGTTGTTACAAGGAGTTCTTCATTGTTCGGTTTTACTGCATCGCGAAAATTAATTTGTATTTTCTTGCACACGCAATGTTTGTGCTTGTTTTCTTCCATGTCTATGGTTTAAATTTTGCTTTTTAGCCTCCGACGGCCAAGTCAACACATTACGTTTGCTGCATCCACAGATTTCAAGAACTACTTCGCTAGCCTGGACTGCAAAACGCGACTGTTGTGCACGATGTGTTTTTTCTTGCGGTCGTGTGGTTCTGTCTTAAGTAATTCATACATAACAGTTAGTTTGTGCACATTAGAAAGCGTTTGCCAACTACATTCGGAAAACGTTTACGCGTTGCTGGCCATTTTTTCTGTTGCATTCTCCAGATATTCTCGTACTCCAATCTTATTTGTCAGCTTAGAAATATTGACTTATCTTCTGGCGCAAAGATCAATGTGGCCAAGCCGCGCGGAGAATTAACGCGTGCCACTGAGAAGAAAACTTCAAAATGTACATTACTTTTCACAAGTAAAGGTCGTAAAAAATTTATTTCAAACCCAATGGTTGTTGCCTTAAAAGTTGGTTGATGGAAATTTAACTTATTTGCAAACTATATGTTTGGTCCACGTTTTGCATTTTTGATTCAATCTCCCACATTTCTGGAAATTTATGTTTAAAAACTTTCTGCAGTTATTTAAAGTTCTCAAGCTGGCTGGCCAAATAATCTACACTTCTCTTCTGCTGATGATCGACTATCTCATTTTCTACATTCTCGATTTGATACGACGTCACGGCCGAATCGATGCGTTCTACACCGGCAAGCATAAACTCGAGGGTACAATTCAACACAAATCTACTTTTCAGTTAGACAACAAGCAATTAACAACGTTGTTTTCCTTGAAAATAGTATAACCCTGGTACCATTAGCTCAAGCTGCTAGTTCTGGTATTTTTTTTATTTTTTTACTTTTGGCTAAACCTTGAAACAGTTGGTAATTCGTTGTCGTTTCATCTTGACCGTGAATTCGTCTATTCTAAACTCAGCATTGATTATTATCATATATGTATTGTCCCGAGTTGTAAGTGTTTTGTTCAATGGAGCTCCAATTTGTGAAAATATGAAGCGGCATTTTCATTGTAATCATTGCACTCGTGAACGTGGTTTGCAACGACTGGACATTTGCACAAAACTTTGGCTGTAGGACCGGAAGTCTTCTGCATACAACAAATATTTATATATTTTTCCTTCAGTAAACACTCAATAGTTGTAATGAGGCCACTATGCAATCTGTGGACTGATTCGCACACTTATATATGTGCAAAAGCTATGTTCAACAGCCAAAGCTCACAAACTCCAGTGCACAAGTTTTGTTCACCAATAATGAATAGTTCCTATTTTGGGCAGCGAAAGGACAGTGGGAACGGAACCTCAAATTGCAATGTTTGCCAACTGTTGCAATCTCTTGCCAAATCACGTTTTGAGCAAGTCATCAACAGCGTTGTAATTGAAAACGTGCAGAAATGGCGTGCTGCGTGCACAACCTTGGTAAAACTTCACCAAGAATTTCTTTCTGTTGACATATTGATTGTAGTTGGTTTGGATAAAGGACGATACGTTGAATAAGTGTGAGGAAAGGCAGTGTTTTTTTCCTTTCGTGTGTAAAACTTTCTTGTTACTACAAAACTATTGCGGAAAATTTTTGGGAAGCCTACGCCTGTACGTTTTTCATTCATTGAAACATAACACTTCTTTCCCATTTTAGTCGAGGCGGCCAGCAGCAGCAAGCTTCTCTCTTTTTTTTCTGATTCCCTAAATGCCATACTCTGTTACTTTATGTAGAAAAACAGACTGCTTTGCTGACATAGTTGCAAACATCAGTACTCTGTTGATATATGCAAAACAAAGTTTTTTAGCTGATATGATGTAAATCTCGCCAAACGTCAGTTCGAGAATGCGATTCCTGACTCACTAACTTTCTGTAAGTTGAGCTTTGAAGCTGTCGCTACTGAATGAAGCATTTGTGGTGTCTTTTTTGCTGCCTTTTTCAATCTGTGTGCAAAGCATTACCTCTCTCTTGTGCACGTCTTAATTAAATAATTGTTTATGTGAGATTTGCTGATGTTTAAACTCACCTTCACTGAAACAGTGACTGTTGAAGGCAACGGAACTGTCGCCAATCTTCTGAAAAGACTTTTTCGCCCATACGAAGATAACGAAGTTGTTCTCGATAGTTTCAGCTCTAATCTTGGTGGGTTAAAAAAAAAGTACAAGCTTATGATTTAAAACAGTTATGCTGGTGTTCAAACTTTCTTGTAAACTGCAATCTGTTTTGCGATTCCCGAAGAAGATGAAAAACTTCTGCAATGCCAATGAAAAGTTAAAATGTTGAGCAAATCCAATCATGTTTCTGCTTTGCTAGTTGTCACAGAGTTATGTTGTCACAGAGTTATGTTGTGACAACTAGTAATTGTAGTCGTTTTTAACACGTCACTACGAAATTGCGTTTCAGTTGGTGGCAGATTGCAGGGGAGCATTTTAAACCAGTTGCTAAGAAACAACCACGGTATGTAACCAACCGTCTTCTCTTTTCAGAAAATATACAGCATCTTCCTTGGAGTTTAACTCTTAATCAAAGTTGATGATGTGATCGCTGTAAACTATCGGGATCATTGTTTGTTAAGTCTCTTAAACTCGAAATATGGCTCTCCGCCGCAGTTTTTGAACCCAACTATTTATCAGTAAACTCAAAAGGAATTAACAATTCTTCGAAGGTAGTTTTAATTTAACGAGTTTTGTGGCACGTCATGATAGTTGTTCTGCAGACTGCTTGCCGAGAACTCACCTACTGCCCTTCACCGACATCTTGTGGATTATTTTCGGTTACGTCGCGCTCATCATTGCCACGTGGTTGGACGCCTATTCGTTGCGTATGCGTCACGTGATCGCCTCGATAGCGTATCGTCGTCGCGAGAAGGCACGGATCGTTATGCTTTACAATGACGTCTTGCAGAGACGAAAAAATCAACTCTATCACGTGCGAATGACCATCCAAAAACTTGCTCGAAAGCATCGTTTGAACGTAAGGAAAAATACATGGTCGTTCAACGCGTTACGCTTTCGCACCATGTTTTTCATAGAGATATTTTAGAAAAGAATTCATTTGTGCCATTAAATATCTTCAAAAGTATATTTTTCTGTTTGAATAAGTTTTCAGAAATGCGGATGAATAATGTCACGTGAAATCGATTTCCGATTTTGTTGATTGATTCAACTTCGTCGTCATTGTTGAGACTAGATGCATGTTTTGTTTCAAAAACATTTTTTATGTCATGTTCATGCGACTACACAACCTCTGACAAATTTCAGCGAAGAACAATTGACGGCGTGCATACAAGCGTATGTTCGCTCGGAGTAAACTTGATAAAATGAGTAGCCTCTCTGTTAAATTTGATTGAGTTTCTTTCATAAAACTGCTAGTCTGAGCCGTTTGCGGCGTTTTTCGGAAAAAATACCCCCATAAATCTTTTGTGTTGCACACGTGACTGCAATCGGATGACGTTCACTTACTAGTCTTACGCTGTTTATTTTGAAGCAAAAACACTCGCTGATGGAAATCTTGCGCGTGAAGCTGCCTTCTTTGCAAAGATGTTTCGATTTGCTCGGGGTAGGTCGGCTGCACTGCCTGATATGCGAGAAAAAGGAAACAGTCGACGAAGAGCTGATCGTGTGTCTGAACCCAAAGTGTCGGATACGCTATTGCTCCATGTGCTGGGACGAAATCGGGGTAAAGAGCAGTTTTGATCATTCTGTCTCTCGTTTAATGAAAACAAAGTGAACAAGGCGTCCTTGGGGATACATCTCAAGGCGTTGCGTACATTTGTTGATACTGCGACTTCCTCCAAACCATTAATTGACTTTTGTATGGTGTAAAAATGGTTTCCGCGCATTTACACTAACAGTCTGTATGTCATGTAAAACTGTGTAGCCCATTCAAGCCACTTCTTTTTGTCATGCGCTGCGCAATGTTAGTTAAAGATGCTAACCAGTCTGTGTACCTATGGGAATGTTGTGCTGCCTCATGATGGTGGTGTCAGAACTACGGTGATTTTCAATCTTCAGGCAAAATGCTGGGCATGTGAGCACTCTGTGAATCGTAACAATGAGCTTCACGATGACGAAACTAACGAACCATCGGACGATGACACCGATCCACAAGCGCCCAGCCAAATGAATCGAAGGCAGACGCATTCAAGCACTTTGACCAAGCCAGAAGAGAAAAACATTCACCAGCCGACGGATAATGATGAGCAACACCCAGCTTCTTCCAACCAAAGGGAAGTTGGTGAGACCGAGAGACAACATCCGGGTCAATCAAGTATGGATGATTGGGACCAGTCTGAACCAGGTGATGAATTTTCGGACCTTCACCAAGCGAATCAGTTGCCGCAGAGAAGTCAAACAGACTTGGGTTCATCAGACCGAAAAAGACGTGTTGAACAAAGAAGCCAACGAAGAGGTTTGCAGCCTGATCGCAGGAAGAACCCAATGAGAAGTAAGCCCAGATCAGATGGAGCATTTAGCTCAACCAGACAGGACACAACTCAGCAGCCTGAAGTAAGCCAGGGCCCTTTGATGCCGGACAAACAGTACGACGTATCCTTTGTGTAAACTCAATTTCGGGATAAAGTAGAAAACGCACGGATAATAAATCTATCTGTTTATTAATCCCATTTACCTGGTGGTAGAATTTCCTCGTTAAAATACATTAAGACCCCGCTTAACAAAGCCATATACTTTATAAATCCTTTATTACTTCTATGTTTACTGTATTTCTAAACGAACAAAGGTCTGTTCTGACGTAATAGATTGTTCTCGAACTTTCGTCATTCTCTGCTTTATCTCATTTCCTAAGTCGTTTAACTCAAATCAGGGGTCTCAAACCAGCGACCCGCGTGCCACATGTGGCCCGCGAAAGCATTTTCTCCAGCCCGCGATGCATTTTGGGAATTTTCAAATAATTCACATTTAAGTTATTTAGCTCAGTCACTGGTGCCAAGTTCCTTTTAAACGAACGTAGAGACGCCTATAAATGAATTGCTTTTAATTCACGATACCTTTCGCAGGAAATAAGATGTTGAAGCTGTTTCCAGTAAGGTTCAGGTACCGTCGTTGTTGCGTCAGCGTAATAATGTGGCCTTCGGGTTACCTTATAAGTCTACATTTGGCTCACCGAGCAATTTGAGACCTGCTTTAGATCTTCCACAATTTTTACTCTGAATTTCAATCGCTGCATGCGAGGTGTATATTCTAGAATCTAGTGCACATTGCCCAATGAAAAGAGCTACACAATATAGGGCAACAGCTGAAAGGATTGAGTTGCTAAATGATGGATGGCATTTATAACGTCACGATTCTTTGTGTTGCTGCTGGTCTCGAGCAGGTTCACTGGGTAGCAAAATCACCACTTGTTAAATTCGAATCGACAGGGACCAAGGCGGAATTACTAAGCGGGGTCTGTTGCATATCCTTTAACGAACCCTCTCAGGAGCAAAAGGAACGTTGTTAGATATGACAATTGCTCATCTTGAAAAAGCAGTTCGAATTATGTAGAAAATCGGGAAGAGGTGTTTGCGGAAAGTGATCTGTTTGCCCCAAATACTCCCATAAAAATGACCACAATAAGTAAACGGCGACCACTTCAGGTCGGTGGTCGTGTTGGAGACTTAAAAGCTGCCATCTATCAAAATGTAAGTTTGATCTGAAAATTGTATTTTGCTTCCAGGACGTTATTTTGTTAATGGTGATTTGTTCGGAGTGTCGACAGGAATCCCTATTGTTTTTATTTCATAAAACAAGCAAGAAATACGGTAAGGACTGAAATTGAAAAAACTTTTTTAAATCTTTCAACACTAAATGTTCAAATACGCGATTTGAAGGAAAGTTGCATAATTTGCAAAGCATCGATAGTAAATGGTTTAATTTTCGGTTGGTTTTACCAGTAAGCAATTGAATCTGTTAACTTACTGGAACTCGGTAACTGATGCAAGAGCAATAAATCTGTTTTCAACGAAATTTAGTACAAATCATCGCTGCATCTCGTGGATTTTATGCGTTTGCAATTGTGTAAATAATGATCATCGTTTTTCAACATTTTTTATGTTGAAATGTTTGTTTTCCTGCAAAGCGACTGGGCACAGTTGTTTTTTCTGCCCAGTTGTTTGTTGCAAGCTTTTATCGACACTGCAATAAAAACAGTGGTGCAGGAAAATATTACCCGACCATCACATCAAGATGCTTCTTGTAAGACCCGTAAAGCAGGGGTGTGGCAATCGGGCAATCACCCCCCAAACAAATTCAAAAAACATGTGTAGGTTTCAGGTACAACAACAAGTTCCAATCCTTTTGCCCCCGAAAATATCAGTTGGTTGCAGCCCTGCTTCTTCAAGGTTCTTGCAGCAGCTTCACAACAGGATTGGTGCCAAAATCAAATATACCAGTTCTAATAAAATTCCTGGGTTGTGTGAATCATTTGTTGTGGTAATGCACACTTACGGAGTTCCATATGAGATATGACACTTAGGGTCAAGCTGTTTAACAACTTTATGCACAGTGTACCATGTAGAGATGCACATAGCCTACACAGTGCAGTATAAACCACTGAAGCACATTTTTTGTTGAAAAAAATAACAAGCCATTTTGTGGTGGAATTTGCTTGAAGTTGTGTTAATAAAGTAAACATTATATTATCAACTGAATTGTTTATGAAAGAGATATTTTTGCTCCTTTGTGAAAGAATAGAAAACACCTCCGTGTTTGGCTGTTGCTGGATATGTCGTACTTGGTCTGTGATTGGCAGACAAACTTTAACGAGAAAGAAAAGCGCGTATATCATATGTATGCGCGGTCATATCATAACCTCATTTACTACCATAAGACAAAATGATGGCATAAGCACATGCAACAGAACATCAACTTGTAGCAAATCAAAATGCAGTATTAGAAGGATTAGTTTAACGTTTTTTGATAACGTTTGCAAATACAGTATAAATATCTCAAGAAATTATGCAATGAGCATTTACAAAAACATTAAGCTTGACAATAAATATGTCCATTAATCTACCGCAATAGCTTTTTAATTATAATCGCCAAAGCACTTTCCAGCAATGTTGAAAAAGGTGAGAAATTAATTTGAAAATAATGTGCAGCAATAATAAGCAAGGCCGGCCCTACCATTTGGCGAACTAGGCGGCTGACTAGGGCGTTGGGCCAAAGGGGGCGCCAATAATATAACTACGTGCTTCAGAAAGTGACGAACGTAGACCAAGAAAGGATAAGAGTGAATGAAACTCACGTTCACGCAGTGTATGAGAAGATTGAGGTTAGGTACTATTTCAGGTGTGCTGCAAGAAGGGTCAATATTTTCCTATTAATTTCAATTTCGCATATTACTAGGTAGTTATGTCGTAATTTGGTATAAATTTCATTCATGTAATAAACGTTTCTCATGTCGCCACAAGGGTATTCGGGGGAAGTGCCCCCCAATTTTCAATTTTTTGTGACCTCGGTTTCTGTTGTGTCCAGACAAATTTGTTTTAAACATATGGCAAAAACAAAAATCGTGCCCCTGAAAATGTATTTTGCTCCCCAAAGCCTCACAACCTGGCTTTGGTCTGTGTAGCTTAGGGATCTTTGTATTAGGGTGGTCGCTGGAATGGATCTTGTCTGAGGTGCTGACCAGCAGTCTACCAATGGCGTGCTGTATAGGACAGCAAAGCATGCTCTGCATGCCATACTCTATCAAGCTCCATGCAACATTTAAAGGTTATGATCTCTGTTCTTCTCATTTCTTGACTTTTCCTAGCTGCGCCGTTTTTACCGGAGTAAGTTTATGTCAAAGTCTTCACTAAATCTTGCTTCAGCTACCCAGTGTAGTCACATTAGGAAACACTGCTGAAACGCCAGCATTTTTAGCGTGAGTAGCCCAGCTAAGGGGTCCTGAAAATATTTTCTCCCTCCCTGGAAATGTGTTGGACATAGTTTACAACTATTGGACATAATTAAAAAAATTGGGCCCCTCTTAGAAAACTCTTGATCTCCCTGGTCACGGGCCTGAGACCCTCGGGCCATGCCCCTCAAATATTTAGCATATCTACTCATTTTGTGATTTGATAGGCGGTATCCCAAACAAAATACTGTTGCTCGTCTAAAACCAAACATTTTGGCCCCCCAAAATATTTTGTCTGGCTACGCCACTGCTCAGAGTGGAAGGACTCGCGACCCAAATTTGGTATCACGTCTAACATATTACGGACCCCTGGCCTAGGTAACCCGTTAGATTTCGATCACAGGACGCACCACCGTAATTTATGTAACAAACATATGTAACAAACTGGTACGCACCATAACCAACATGGTGGCCTTCGCGAACGTCCGAGGTGTTTTACACATGTGGAATGTTGTCGATTGTTACGACCAGACTGTAAGGGTTTTCGGAGGCCTATGCTAAAATTTTTTGTTTGTGTGAATCCTGTAACGGTTGATACTGGCTAAGATAATATTTTTGATGAATTATTTGGCGTTCAAATAACTCGACATGCACCTAATAAATTGATTAAATGAAATAAATGGTCCTTGAAAGGATCTTCTTCGGTGGAGTGGTTCTGGAATGGACCTCGCCTAGGTCCCACCGGTAATTTTAAGATGTACCAAGTACAGTCGGTGGGCAATTTTGCAAAAAGGTCCTGCCACGGTTGATCGCATGACATCATAAACCAGGGGTCGGGAAACGTTTTGGCTAAGGGAGCCATGAAACCTACATATATTTAAATTGTATTTCCGTGAAAGCCATATAATGATGTGACCTAATGAAGGCTTTATTAAACTTATTCGTCGAGTCCGCAGCGAACGATCAAGCGGCATACATTGAATGAAACAACATGAGCGTTGTCAACCGAACAGCGACTTCTGAACAAAGCTGGAGGCGCAAGAACCAACGCCACGTCGCAAACAATCAACGCAAGCCAAACAATTAACGGCGCGCAACAAAAATGCACTCGCGCGCGTGACACTACAAGAAAACAA
>JGI24021J15306_10001791_pt1 | contig 21923 bp, 13 predicted proteins | sample Ectturendosymbi1_FD_15306 | JGI IMG/M metagenome (IMG submission 15306) | reverse complement strand
CGCAAAGTGTCACACCAGGGGCGTAACGAAGAGGGGCACAATTCCCCGGGTGCCGAGTCACTGGGGGGAGCCGAAAAGTCCCAACAATCTCGCAGGTTTCTTCCGGAATACAATACATTTATTCCCAAAAGACCTTAAGGTCGAACATGGAGGAGCCAAACATGTTTCTTGCCCTGGGCGCCATCTAACCTCGGTACGCCCCTGTGTCACACCGTGGACTCTTCGCAAAAATCCCATATCTGCCGCTTGCACCTGAGATAATATTCTTTCGGTCATTACCCAAGATTCATGACCATATGTGAGGATCGAAACAAAGACTGATTTGAAAACTGACAGCTTTGAGGTGTTTGAAAGCTCCCGTTTTGTGACCATAGAGCGATAAAGCTCAGGAAGAACTGGGTTAGCTTTGCCAATCCGTGTGTCAATCTTATTGTTCCACCCTCCGTCACTCGTAAATACCATCCCTACGTACTTGAACTTCTCCACCTGCTGCAGTGTATTGCCGCTCACTTGCAGCAAACACTGCCTTGGGTTTGTAGAGAGACATAATACCTCGGTATTTTAGTGCTGATTTTCATTCCGGCTCAGTCGCACGCAGCAGAAAGCCGATCGAGTGCATGCTGAAGACTCTATTGAGAAGATGCTAGCAGTACCAATTCGTCTGCAAAAAGCAGCCTAAACGATTGATCCTGCAGCTCCCAACTGTGACACACTCGTCGACTCGGATGTGACTGTCTATCCAATGCATGTAGACTATGAAGAGGAGTGGTGGCGACGCACTCTTGTCGGCGTGCAACACCAACGGTGAACGGTCGTGATTTAACTCTTCCGACACTGACACAAATTTCTGAGCAGCAATACAATGACTTCACGACCAGTAACAGGCGGTCGTCAACACCGTACTCCCGCAACACTCCCAAAGCTTCTCACAAGGAACCCGGTCGTATGCTTCCTCGGATTCGACGAAGCATGTGTAGACGTCTTTGGCATACTGCAAAGATTTCTAAAAAATTTGCAGCAGTGTGAAAATTTGGTCATTAATGCTACGGTCGGGACGAAAACCACTCAGGATATCATTCAGCTTTTGGTTCGATTATTTCGCGGCATCTTTTTTCAAGGCACTTGACAACGTAAATTTTAATCATTTGAAAATTCCCAAACTGCATCGCGGGCCGTTCAAAAGGTCCTCGCGGGCCACATGAGTGCCGCGTGTTTGAGACCCCTGACGTAGCTGCTGAGCAGCAAGCAACACGTAGCAGATGAGCTTTCGGTAAACTCCTCAAACTTAAAGCAGAACCCACGCCATCCTGACAGCCAGAATTCACTTGGACGAACTGAAGAGTTATTAACGCAATTACAGTTTCAAACTAAAGTAATGTTTTTTTCCTCGCAAAAGTTTAATATATCCCAGTATCTGTGTTGAATTGTTAATACCATATTGGTTACCGATTTGCGTTTGCGAGATGTCAGAATTTCGTTAAACTTCGTGTGACAGTGGCAAATCGCATAAAGTTCTGTAGAATATTTTTGTTGACTAGGAATGGTAAGTTTTACTAATCTACTTTTTTGAGTAACATGCTGAACGACTAGTCGCAAACGTTACGCACCGATCTGCTTGATAGAGTTGTTTTCGAACTGAAGCAAGCTTGAACATTGAGGCATGTTCAGCGGAATATGTGTCAAGTTCTTCTCGTGACAATCCAGCCAACCATCCGAGTAGCACAAACAGGGTGAATTCTGGTACGATGCGCACGCCATTGAACATGCCCGCTGCCCATTGCAAGGTACTATCTGTTTCACCGTCAGCAGGCACAGCGTTGCAAGGGCAACGTAATCCTCCGCCTTTCTCGGCATCGCTTGTTAAGCGTGTCTTGCTTCTACGATTTTTCTACGATTCAGCACATTGTTTTATTCTGACACTAGTCTTCGCTACGCAGTTGTAAGAAATGATTGCAACTGCGCGTTGTCACAAGGCACTTCGGACAGGATGTAGGGAGTGTGATAATAATTGTAACGTCATTCGGGAAATGACGACCGTCGGGACTACCCAAGCACTCAATATCTCAATTGACGCTAGTTGCTGTGAAGAATGACTGTTACGACTTATGATGTCCTGCGAACAAACGGAATATAGTCACAAGTCGCATTTTCCGTATTCCGTCATTAAAGTAAACTTCACTTTATTTCACTTGACTTTGGCCCAGAGGCGTAACGAGGGGGTGGCAAGGGGCCGCAATTTTCCGGGCGCCGAATCACTGCGGGGGCGCTGAAGAGTCCTAACAATGTCACAGGTACTTTGTTTAATAGCAGAGTTGTTTCAGAAAGACCTCAGGTTCGAACACGGGGGCGTTAAACTTGTTTGTTGCCCCGGGCGCCATCTAACCTCGTTACAGCCCTGCTTTTGCCCCTATTCGTTATTTCATTTGCTTTAAACCCACTTTTCCTTTTTGGAATGCCGCGCAGGCAACAGTGTAGTGGCCACTTTGTGCCATGTCCAAATTTCGTTATTCTTACAAAGAAACGCTCTTTCAAAAAAGTAATTTAATTTAAAAATTCTTTGAAGCTGCAAAAAAAAATTTCCAAGAAAAAAATTACATGACGAAATTTATCTTTTTATTGCGCCCAATTCCGTCAACGAAGTGTTTCCCATTGAAAATTGCAAATAAACCGTGTTGTAAATGCATATGTTGCATGTTCGTCGTTTCACGGCGATTTTTTATCTGATTGATCATCGCTAACCTTGTTTTTCCTATGGAATGTTGCTTTGTATTCTCTTAATTAAGTTAATACATTTCTAGATTTGTTGCTTTACATTCTCTCAACGAAGTCTAAAAGACCCTTAAGAAGCATTTGGATTGATCGCAACCTACTCTTCACAATGTCAAATTTTGTGTTAGACACCTCGTTTCGAAGCACTTGTGCGGTTGTAACCTATCCATTTGTTTACTCGTTGCTATGAAAAGTACCCTAGCATTTATTCGAGACAAGAAAATGACACCAGATTCTGCGAAGGTTTCTGAAAGTTACGAAGAACACCGCTTGTGTCTCCACAGCCAAGCTGACTGATAAAACTTCAATCTGTCGAAAAGAATTTAGCCTACAAGCTCGTGCTGCCTAACTCCTTCCAGTTTTTTTTCATCTTCTGGCAATGTCCGCTTACTGAAGCACATGCGTCACTGTGCCCGTCAACTCGCGATATCTTCATTTTGATGTGCATGACGGAGAGGTTTCTCAAATGCCTCACAAGTTGTAAAAAAGATATTTACGGATACTGATTGAGTTGCCTCCTTGCACAAGCCCGAGGCTGAATGGCGTACATCGCTGCGAGCGCCAACCATAAGCATGTTCAGTACTTCGCGTACGAAGGAAATCGTTTGTCTGTCCGCGTGTTCAGCTAATGCGGCGTGCTGATCCATGTGACGCAGTTTGCGTTAGTGTTCGGAACAGCACGGGCGTGCGATGACGCGCCGTGACATGACTAACATCACCCAGCATACTAACCTTGCCAAACTTCTTTGCGATACTGAAAATTCATATTGCCATGGTTAAAATATTTGCAAAACTTAATATTTTTCTTCTAAAATATTTACAAAACTTCTTATTTCTCTTCAATTTTTCCACTGTGGCGGCAACTTGTACTGTTTTCAAATCGTGCTGAAGTCTTGCTTCAGCTTTGTTTGTCACGGTCCTATTGCGTTTCTGCGGGACGTGTTCCGATATACAGGCAACGTATTGGTTGAAAGCAACCTACCGATATGACCCACCAAAAAGCTCGGAGTGTTTTTTCTCAAAGAGTAGTCTGTTTCAGCAGAAACAGGCATAATGCGTCGAACTTCGGCCGCAGTACGAAATCGCTGCAACGTTACGTCCCTCAACACTTTATGACCAGTGTTTACCGGACATGCGGTTTCCCAGGTTATCCAGTAAAAGTCAGAGTATAGCGTGATACATAAAAGTAACAAATGCTGTTTGAAGTCTTGACGTGTTGTGGTGCCAATTATCGTGTTGTCTTTGATTGCAAACTTGAGAACCGTTGGTGTGCATTGCAACACGGACTGAGGCGCGTTTGTCCCCCCTTTCTGATCTGTGCCGGCAGGCAACAAAAGCTCTTTTCTTTTTCCAGCTACATACCGTTGTGAAGCTGTTTTTCAACGATATAACTATTTTTGAAACCAAGCACCGATACCACCTTCAACCAGAAGACGACACCAGGTGTGCGTTGACGACCACAGGCCCTTGTTTCAACAGACTTGTGAAACAAATTCAGAGACACGATTCTCCTTGAAATTTGTGAATGTGGGCGATGAACCGAATTTGCTAAAACTAGCGTTTGTATCATTCTCGTAGTCTTAGTCTACCTCGAGTCCGCGAAGGTTTATACGGGTCCTAAAATAGTCCGTGTCTTGAAAAGGTTGAGAAACACTGCCCAAACTCGACATGCGTCACCAATCGCATTCTGAAACAACTACCGTTCTGGAACGTGACTGGTTGCTATTTTCAACCCTTGCGAAGCTAAAGTATTTTTCCACTTCGGAAATCATTTAAATTAAGTGATCTCATCTAGTCTCAGTCGAGGAACCACAATTTCCCATAGTATGTTGCGAACTGCTTTTATATAATAAAACCAAACAAGTCTTTCATGCAAACGCATAGTGTTTATAGACAAGCAAATAGTGCTATATAGGCAAGCGAATAGTGTTATATAGGCAAGCGAATAATGCCATATATGCAAGCCGAACAGTGCTATATAGGCAAGCGAACAGTGCTATACAGGCAAGCAAACAAAGGTATATTGGCAAGCGAATAGTGCTACGCAGGCAAACGAAAGTGCTAACCTCGGCGATGAGAATGCTATGCGCGTCTGACGCGTGTCTTCCTCTGTATCTACAGTAGTTTTTGAAAGAGAGAGATATGAATTCTGAATAAGAGCTGATGATGCCTGTCTAGTACGCGAAATATATACACTGGTAAGATCCTAGTGTCTGATTCTTGGCTGTAAAAGGAATCCTTTTGATAGACAAAGCGAGATGAGCCTTAGTAGTTTTTATTTTTGAAATTTTATTTGTTTTTCGCAAGCTGCCCGCGACACGCACAGCACGTATCCGCGACCCATCAGTTGAGCAACGCTGGCTTAAATGAAAACGTTCGATGGCCCGTTTCAGAAAGTCATTGCTTGTTGTGCATTTTTGTGCGATGTGTGTCATCTAAGACCTATGGGAAGATTGTGTTTTCTGCTTTTATTTAGCTGGGAGTTGAATGGAATATCGTGCTATATTTGTGGTCTGCGGAACATTTTAACATTTTCTGTCTTGACTGAAAAGAAAATTTGAAATTTGGTAAAAACCTAATCAACCGAAGCATAAACTGTTACTGCAACACGACGTTGCCATGTCCGGGACAAATTTTAAGTTTTGACAAGTCACTTCAAGAAACATCTGTGCAGTGTTGCAACTGTATTTAAAACAAAGTTCAACTGTGTTTTTTTACCGGACATTGTCAGATACGAGTCTAGCACTTTTGTGAAATATATACTACATGTTGTTGTCTGGGGCTTTAAACCTAGAAAATACGAAATATTATTTGAAACCTGCTTGAACTAATCAAAATATGGCGAAAATATTGAAACAGTCTGCGAAGGTGAGTGCCGTAACCAGTGGCTATTGGCTAAAGGCTTCGTGCACTGTTTAGATCAGGTCAAACTCATTTGGTGCTGTGGGCCATATTTACCACTTCCGATTTTAGCGGCCAGACATTTTTGCAAATAATGATACCATCGACACTTTCATTTAATATTTATTAATAGCACTGTGACTCAAATAATGTTCCTCCACAGCTGAAACAAGCAAGGAATCAATCGCAAATTTTTACTAGGAAATCGATTTCGCGTAACACATATCGTCAGTCCTTGCATCTTTCAAATAGAATCTTGAGCACTGCGACTCGAAGAAACTTGAGATCTTTTGGCGGTCACAAGCGTGTTAATATCTGGTACCAAACAGTGTGCAGTCGCATCTTTTAACGTTGAGTTGAGGTACGCATTCGTCAACTGAGATCGGTATCGAGACCTGTTTAAGTTCATCAAAGATAACAGTTGTTCGCTGACATAAGTACCAGTGAACATTGACATGGTCTTCGATGCCAATTCTTTTATTTGGGGATAAGTTGGTACAGTGTATTGATAAAACGTTTTGATGTCAACATTTTCAAATTTAGCCGCGTATGAATATAAAAAAAATCGCGCAATTCTGCAATGATGTGATAATAACCGTAACTCTGTCAGACCTAATGCAAGTACAAAACTGAAATAACGCGGGCCACAAAACGGCAGTGCATTACCGAATTTGCAATTTGCAGTGCATTACCGAAACTGAACGAAAGCGATTCGACGAAATGCAGAATACCTTTTCATCAACTTTGCAAGAAACACAACGACTGGAAGAGTTGTTGGAGGCTCAGCGTAACGAGCTGGAGTCGATGCGCACTCAAACAGCCTTAACGGAAACTAAGCATACTGCATCTATCCGCAAGATGGAAGCAGAGCATAAAATCGACGTTGAGCGGCAGGTATGGACTAGTGGCGGCAGGGTTTTAGTAAATGCGCAGTTCGCGTGGCGTGTGTGTGAAGAAGTTCTACTCACTGATGTGTTACTCGTAAAGAGCGTGAGACCGTTGGTCTCATGTTTTTCATTAGTGTGTTTCAATGATAACAGGGTTGTCTTGCCATAAAAATCCACAGATAATTCGTTTTCATGCAAAGCAAGAAGAAGCGATTTTCAAATATTGCCAAGTGCATTCCGTATGTCATGATTTTCCTCGTTTGTTTTCCTCTAATTGGTTTGAAAAGCGGTCAATTTGCACCAGACATCAAATTTAACCCGTGTTCATTACGCATCAAGCGAAGCATGGGAGAAAAGCATTGTCGTTCATGGGCGTATCGTATTTAATACTAACTTAATTTTCTTGAAAAGCCATATAATCTTACATAAGTTCCTTGTGTTAACTTCAGTCTAAAACTGCTTCTAAAACCAGAAACATTGAGTCTAACCGCATGCTTGCATTGTGCCTGAACAGGTGCCACGTTACTGAGTTTCTTGTAACTTGTAAGTCAAGTGGAGCACTGGTTGGTCAACCGGATTGCACGCCTAAAGCTCCAAGCGCTTTCGTTGAAAGCAGCGCAGCATCTAACTTAAAGCAGTCGCACCAGGTTTGTTTTCCGGATTATCTGGTTATTCTAGAAAAAGCCGTCCAAATGATTCCTTTCACTTGCTGCTGTGATGAGCATACCTTGGCCCACGGAGCCAAAAACAATGGCCCTCCGACGCCCAAAATCCTGCAACAGGAAAACTAATGGCCGAAACAACGTTTGTGATATAGCGATGCTGCTAGAAAAATTGGGCCAATAGCCTTTTTCAGTCGTTCGTTACCAAACGTGAGAAGAGGTAAAGTAAAAGGCGTGATCAAGATGAAGCGCTGTAGGTCTGTGTCGTTACAAAAACAATGGCCTAACAAAGACAGGCTTGCCCATCACTCAAAAACGTAACAATGCTTCTTGCAATGCAACAATCTTATTGATTTCACGTATGCGTTGCCGGTTGGTGAAAAACGCCAACAGAATGAGCAGACGATTTAGTCCCATCGGTAGTATGAAAGCCTTGATTAAGCTATTCAATTTCTACTTGCTATGACGTTCAAGATTGTTCCTGTGAATCAGAGCGTGAAACAACATTAAGCAAAATTAACGTGCTTCTGACGTTTAAAACTCATTGTTCCCCAAAACCACCTGAAAAAACACAGCAGCGAGGGATGGTTACCAATTACTATAAGTCTGTGATGGGGCCAACAAATCACTTACAATTCACGCATACGCGTGCCAGCCAGGACATACAAAATAAACAATGGGTCAAGGGCGGCCTTTCACATTACACCGTGAATCAGTTGTAGTTTTATAAAGTTATCTGCCTAACACTGTTTTATAATCGAAATAAGATTTTCTTGTAGAGAACTTCTGTCTTTCAAGTGCAGGCCAGCATATCGTATAAAATAACGCATCATGAGCAGAGAGCAAGGGTGTGTTTGACAGATTTGAACAAAAGAATGAGTTCTGGATCTTAAAGCAACTTCGTGCTTTTTGCATCAATAAACTCTTTCCCGTGGTGATCACAGACGTCAAACTCATGAACTCTGGGGAGCATTTTTGAAACTGCAGGAGCATTTTGTGCCCAGAATAAGTGCAGGTTTTTTTGGAAAGACAAAAAAGCGCCAAATGTTAACAACCATGGTCATTGCATCATCGATGGCGATCGGATAATGGAATTATCCCTTTCGCGGATTTATTTGTAACCGCGCACCGTCATGTACAGTAAATACCTGCTACATCGGGTGTTGTTGGCACCAAAATCTTTTCAAAATGTCTTAAAACCATAGCCACACGGTGTTCCATGCTGCTTTGATAATATATGGCAGCTGGTAAGGAAAAAAAATTACGCTTAGAGAACAACGTTTTTACCGTGAATCGTAGCGTTACGGAATCTGAGCTGTGCAGAGAGCTGATGCTGCACCGCTCGTTCAAAACACTAGGGAGCGTTAGAACAATAATCTGTGCTTTTGTTGCGTTTCATGGTGGCGCAAACAAGTTTCTATAAAATTGTTCTTCTGTAAAATTATTTGATTCTGTGGTTTGGACTGTTTGCCAGAACGTACCTGTTGTGCAGTTTTTTTGCTAAGATTTGGTTTCGTAGGTTTCCATGAGTTGAGATTGTCAAGATAGCAACGAAAGCACTGACAGTCATGCAAGCAAATGTGGTAGTGCAACGTTGCTAGTTTTACTGTGACTGTCATGGCAAAATTCATTTGATGCGTTGCACCTGCCCAAAACGTGTTGCAACTTTTTGACCTCTAACATCATACATTCAGTGTATGATTTCAGTTCTACCACAAACTGCACTAATTCAGATCCTATTCATTTTGCTGTTTAGTTTCGCTTCAAATACGTTAAACCAGAATAAAAAAGTAATGCAGAAGTGCACCTGTTTTACTGGAAAGGTATATTGACATACATTGATGAAAAATTGTAAACCTATAGGAAGGAACAGCTAAACGCATGAACCCTGGCCTAAGGGACTTGCCTTGCGTGAATATGTAGATTAGATTACCCCGCAGATTAATTATCTTGATGGACCCATCACCGATTTTTTGAAATGTTGTTTGCAAGAAGCATCTCTATGATACACTGTGCGGTGGTGATACAAGTCAATCGCTTTGTTTTCAGGCGGATTGCAGTTTTTCTTGAAGAAAGCGAGCAGTTAACCCAGTGGTTCTCAAAGTGGTCGATATCGACCCCCAGGGGTCCATTAGACCATCCAAGGGGTCGATAAATGTCACGGGATCGAATGGGGGTCACTGAATGGCCCGTACGTTCTAAGCATATTTTCGGATTGTGTATTATTTTATCATGCATTTCAAGTAATAAGTACTGAAATTTATTTAGACACATACTTGTATTAGTAACTGTTGGGATAGGTCACGGGGTCTACAGAAAATTGTATACTTCAATTGGGGGTCAACGTGATGAAAAGTTTGAGAACCACTGAGTTAACCGCTCCGCTGCGATAATCACTTTGGTTAATTCCTTAGTCTGATGGGTACTATCGGGAGGGCCTTGCAGTGAAATTTTGAATGTCTTGAAACTGAAATTTCTTTGGAACTTCGGTCATATGCTTGTCGCAACATTGCGATGTCCTTAGTATAACTTCAGAATTACTTTTGGCTTTATCATTTAATTGGCTCCTGTTCACCTGAATACTTTGAGATTGACATTCATGGCCCAATTTCGTTTTCGTTCCTGGTTAACTGCACCATCCATTTTATCTCCCAGAAAATAGCACTTCATCAACCCCCGTCGGTGGAACAAGCCAGAGAATGATACGATGGGGCTATGGTTTGCTAAAACTTCGCCAGTGATTTTCCTCATGCTTACAGTCATGATTCACCTAAACAAGTTGCGAAGACCCGCCATATATTATTGTAAGTTACGTGCCGGAGCGTGAGGACATGAGTACCTGAGACAGAAGTGCTTCTTTAAACAATAACATGGGGGTATTGTTACAATCTTATCAATGTTGCCAAAAAGTATAGTTATCAGTTAAAAGCATTGCTATTTTTTGGGTGTACAGAAATTTAACTCCCTCTGCAATTTTTTGGCATAAAAATTGTTGCAGAGCACGTACATATGTATTTAATGCATTGAACACATAGTTGTGTGCGCAGAGTCCAGCGCGGGTTGAAATTTTTTGTCCGCTCTCGCCCCGCAGGAATCTGAGAAATTTTTCCCCCTCCCGCCCTGCAGACTTCTAACCCACACCGGCCCCGCACTTTTTCCGTCCCAAACTGGAACCTGTCACTGTGTGTCTGAGAACCACTAAAACCTCATGCCGTGTGTTTCATCGCTTGTGGCAAGTTATTCCGTTTCAAAGGCAACAGAAACACTGCAGTGAAAAGTAAAAAATGCGCGAAACCTTTGAGTCAACCTTCATTGCTTCTTTCTCAGATTACTGTTAGAAAAACTCTTCAATTTTGCTCTTCTGCTATTTGCGACATACCACCAGCCATACTAAATACTCATTCATTAGCAGAGCTAGTTGCCATCACGCAGGACGTATTTCTTGCAAGAACACTGAGATCTCCAAACCGTGGTTTCGCCACCACTGGAGAATGTCTCTACACCCTTGTACCACAAGCTCCCTGTAACATTGAACTTCTTGCTCATCACTTTCACATGCGTTGAGTTACCCGCACGAAGAATTTCTTACCCCGCTCCGCGCGTATAGCTCTGCGGGTTCCCACCCCGCCAACAGCGCAGGACTCTGTAGACTTTCATATGAATTACAGCTGCATCACTGATCTTGCATTACGTTGGCTGAGTTTCGACTGCCTAAATTGAAAGGATAGATGTCAAAACCAGAGCTTCGGGTATTTTCTCTTTGTCGCGGTCTGGTAAATGTGCTTTGGAGCAACTTCCAAAAGAGCAAAAGATCACACGAATGGGAACACTGCATTTAAATAACTAATACCTCTAGGTCTCTCTGCTCATGAACAACCAGTGCAAAAACTGTGTTGAAGGTGTGCAAGAAATTGTCACTAAGCGATGTAGGCCAACCCAGAACCATTAATATTTTGGGAAAGGAAGTAAACATACGCATACGTGCATTAAAATATCAAGAACAACCTCTCAATACTGATTTTGTTGTGGAATTCTACTAACGGCGTTTTTGCGTTCTAAAAAATATGATTTCCAATGGACTCTTGTTTTTAAAGGTGTTTTAGGGACCCGATTCCGGTACCTGGAATTACAAATCGGGTCCCTACCACGTACTAACATTTACTTTAAAAAAACTTGCTTACACTCATGAAGACATCACTCGTGAAGGTCATTGAAATTCCGTAAAGTGGAATAAATTAGGCCACACCATATTTGTGCGCGTGTTTGTCTTTTTAAATGCTTCACATACGATTGTTATTTTCAGGGTGTGCAACCCATTGGTCATGCAATTCAATAAATAAAGGTATATATTTGAAATGAAACAAAAAAGAATCAGACACATCACTAAATGCATAAAGTAACACTACAAAGCTATATGCATTTGACTAAACAAAGTTGAATAGTGCTACAGTGAATTGCATATGTCAAATGAGCTTGGCCAACTTGTTTGGTATGTTGTAAACTGTAAAAATTCACTGTTTTGGGTAAAAATTCACTGTTTTGGGTTTCAGACAGTGCAATCTAACTGTAGTGGCAATTAATGTTCTACATTAAATAAGTTTATGATTTGAACTTTACGTAGCCTGAGTAAACATGAACAGGATGTAATATAAACAAACATAACATTTTCAGCTATGTTTCTTTTTCTGATGTATTACTTCAGTGATGTATAATATCCCTAAAGCAGGCTTGGAGCCCATTGCTTCAATTTTGTTTCTAAAGCATACTTGCGAAGTCTCAAATTTGACAGGTTTTTCACAGTGTTCTGGATAATAGGCCTTAAATAAACCAGGCTCAACACCTGAAAACGGTTCTATTTGTTTGCGCAGAAATAGTTCATAAATGTTTATAGTGTTCTGTATTTTTGAGGGGCCAGAGAGGGCGTTAACCACATCAAGTTGATAGGCACAAAAATACTCATGAAATGTGTGTGCCCAAAAACCAGTAAATTTGCTATGTTCTTTTTTGTCCACATTTTTCGGTTTACCAGGAGGCATTCCTCGCTCTACAACATCAGGATTGTATTGCTTGAAAGGCACTGGTAAATATGCCCGTTTTGTGGGCTCTGGTATAGCTCTGCAGTGAGACAGGAATGAAGAGGTAAACCGCGCATCTTCTTGTAATGCCAAAACTATGTCTTCTGGCTGTGCTGCATTGCTACATCCGTACTGAACTCCCTTTAGGTAATGATATGGACCTGCACATAAGAATATTGAAGATGAACAACTACATGTAACGTTATTGGTGTTCTCACACCTGAATTGACTTGGCAAGAATGTCAGACAAGGAGATAGCAACACTGCACATATTTGATACAGCTTTTAAAACAATCTGATCCATACATGTTTGTACCTTCTTTCACAAGAGTTTTCATGCGGACTTTGGGGTGTTTTTTGCTTGCTTGACGAAGCTTTGACAAAAGACCAGTAGAACTTTCTCGTTCCTTTGCAGTAACACCAGTGAAAAGAACAAACACAAGCTCCACAGTTTTGTCTTCAACTACTTTTGCATAAGAACCAATCAGATCTTCAATATTTTTTGATTCCTGAAATCATAAAACATTGATCTTCAGATATTAAAATAACAAAATCACTGTTCAATGCAATAGCTTTGAGTATTACATAAATTCTTGTATAAATAAAAAGGCAATTGTGTAGTCACTTCTTTTGAGAACAACCCAGTTCATGTAAAGTCATTTTTACATGTCAGAAGTGCCTAGTAATGCTGATGATAACCCTAGTTTAATCAAAGAGACATTGAACTAGTTATTTCAACAAAAATGGTAAACTGAAAAACAGTTCTGATCAAGTTTAAAGCATTTTTCACCTTTTCAGAGTGTATCAAATCATACACCTAACTTTCTGCAACCATGGCATCAACAGAGCTAGCCCAATTGCTGATGAAAGTTTTGTTAGTGTAAAGTAACTATGAGTAAAATAACTACGTATTCTCTAGCAAATCATTGACCTGAAGGTCATCCATTCTATTTTCTGTTCATGCAAAATATAATGAGTCAACAAATCAACTTACATGAATGTTGTTTTTACTTACAGAAGAAAGTGGAATAAGCACTTTGATCTTTCCTTGGATTTCTCTTTTTACAGATAGTTGTCTTGCATTCTGTAGAGTTTCATAGGGATGTACCAATCTGACACGAAACATCACTTCTGGTGCTTGCTTAGAGAAGTTAATGTTGACTGGTTTGACAATGAGGTCTAACATATAGTCAGTTCCACGTTGTGAGTCTGTTCGTAAATAGCCATCATGTAACCGTACCAGTTCCCAGGATGTTCCCAACATTTTGTTTGCATTTATATAGTTCACACCAACCTGTGACACAGCTTTCATTTCTTCGTGCCAATGACCACTTAAATCCAGGTGTGGCTCTTCATTTATTAAATCATAGACGTTTTTTTCATCAAAGTAAATCCACCTTGTTATTTCATACATTCCCTTAGGTTTGTATGGTGGTGGAATTTCAGTTGGCAGGTCTGCTTGAACATATCTTGGAGAACAATGTGGGCAGTCATGTCCAGGTGCACAAGGTGGGCAATTCCGAACATGTTTTATTCCAGAATGAGAGCCACCAGTGCTTGTTAGTTTTTCTGAGTCCACAATCTGGTCAAAAATCACTCGTCCTAGAAAGCCAAGAAGCACACACCCAATTATTTTGGAAGCATGAGTATGTCTGCCTCTCAACGGTAACATCATCTTGTTTCTTTCACAGTTGAAGCCATTGTTACAGTCTGCTTTTCATTTTGTCACATAATCTTGTTTTTTTTCCCAAACCAAAAAATAATAAATCTGGACAAAAACAGAATGGTGTATTTTAATTTAAACAAACCATTAGTTATTTTAGTTAACTTTGTAGCATTGAAGATCAGTTGTTTTGCTTAGTAATGATTTTATTGGGAAATGTAGTTGCTACTCTCACACGATCTGTAGCAAGTGATAAAAATTGTAATGCATATTTTGGGTTTATGAATTTCTTGTTTGGAACTTTAATCTTTGCATGAAGCAGCTTTGTCTTTTGTACTTCCTGAACCACTGTAAACATACACACAAATGGTGATTTTAATGAACTTTGAATTTGTACCTTCTGTTTCCCTGCCCTGAAAACATAGTCTTCATATTAAGCAATGAAATCGAGTCACATTAGGCCAATAACAGTCAAAGAAGGTGGACCACTACTACAGTGTTAGAAACCTCCTATTCGGAAAAGGTGTGGGACTGGAAAATGCCACTGCAATCATAATTACAGACATGATGATCACAACTACTTGTTTGCCTTTCACGTTTAGACCTTAGCAGCCTGACTTTGGCATTTTCTTGACTTAAGTATAAGCCACATCCAAAAATAATTGCAAATAGGTACAACAGAAGTGCTTATTTTACACCGTTACAGTATTAAACTCATTGGCCAAGAGTACAAAAGGTTGATGACAGTTGTTTTAGGTTATCACTAAAATAGCTCTGCAAAACCTTGAACACATGTATTGAATCCTTCAGTAGCTCTGGCACAGCTAAAACTTTGTTACCTTCTGATATTATTCCTGATTACAGCCCAGCTGAAGCCATGAACTTATTCGAACCGGACTATCACTTAATATAGCTTTCCTAATACTGGGATATTTACAAGAAGCATTGAGGAAGCACCAAAAATACTATTTTATCACAAGGTCCAACATATATCACTCGAAAAGACTTCAACTAAAAGCTCTAAGTTTGCTGCAACCTTTCGAGAAATCAGCCAATTGGGCTCTGGTTTCTGGAACGACTTGAAAAGGCTTCAGTGCACATCACAAACTTATGAGAACGCCTATCAAACTTCATTTATCAAGCTCATGGGTGGTGAAGTAGTAATATACTGTACTAATTCCTCACGTGAGTTGTAAACTTGTAATATCCGGCTTCCAACTGGCAATTGGTTTCAGCGCTTTTGCAAAAACACGTCGACACTTGATTGAAAACCGCGAAAGACTGTCACCACGTTGCGCAGCGCTGGAACATCTGCGAATGCTCAGCGTTGGCTCTCAAATGCGCTCAGGTGCCCGAACGTGTGAATGTGTGTGCATGCGTGTGTGAACTATGTGCGCTGCGGCACCACACGTGGCCTGTGCAACAGCTCTTGAGATAGCGCGGTCGGGTGTAATTCAGCAGAATACGTTACTACGTTTGTGTTTACTTTGCAAAAGCATCGCTTGTTCGTAGTTACTCAAGTCATTGGCTTTTATAACTCAAAATTAAGCGATAATATGTGAGACGATTTTTACTGTCCATTTTCTTAGACGCTGTATTTTACAGTACAACATTTTTTCTTTGTGCCTATTGCATATCTGCAATTGTACGCAGTCGTCTTTCAAACGACCGTGCACTGAATTTTATAAAATATTGCATAACGTTTCAACAAATGTAAATGTCATCAGCATCAAGCAACTAATATTGTTGAAACGTTGGGAGTTGTTATTAGCAATAATTGACATGTATTTATCAAGTGGCGTAAGTCTTCTCCCAACAGTTCCAGTCGCTTTCTGTTCCTCTGGTTATGCTTCCAGTTCTTCGTCAAGTTTGTGTATGGTGACGAGAATTCTTCTGCTTGCATTAATGCAGTTTGTCACCTACTCTTGAAAGTGTTACCCGTGCGTATATCTCTTGGTTGGTTGGTACTTGTTATGGATCTGCAGCCCATCAAGAGTGTGAATTTTTTTGTGGTAACGGCGAAGAGTGTTTTTTATCCTAACTATCACTGTATGGACGTTGAGCCTGAGACAGATAAATAAGGAAAATAAAACAGGGCGGGTTTCTTAACCATTGCTGATACATATTTTGGGTGAATGAAGTATTGTTATTTACTGTCAGTACGTTTTATGCCCGGTTAGGCGTTCACTAAGTGATGCGCCGATATTTTAGTTCAACTTCCATTTTTTGATTAACACAATCCTTTCACATCTCCGTTCAAATAAGTATGAACAACAGGCTGTTTTGTATTTATTACGGTTTAGTCGCGCTATTCAAGAGAATTCTATAGGTAGCAGTAGGGCCGGCTCTAGCAGGTGCGGGGCCCAATGCACGACCTGGGCGCGGGGCCCCTCTGATCATTGATTTTATGACATCATCGTGTTCAGTCAACCGTGTTACGATCGTGGTAGAGCGCGGATATACAATAAAGCACTAAACCGAGAATTGAGCACCTTTGCTAACGTTTGAGAGGAATATCGCTAGTTCTGACGAGAGCGTTCTTTGTTAACAATGAAATCTATATGGCGTTTGTGCTGAATTCTCAAACGCAACGTGTACATCTGGCAAAAATGAGCAATTTACCCAAACACCACGGCGCAGGGCCCCAGAAGCGCGGGGCCCAATGCAGCTGCATCGCTTGCATCGGCTTAAGGCCGGCCCTGGGTAGCAGCGCAATCAAAGTTCTTCTGTGCGTCGTCTGCTCAATGGCAAACGCAATTCTGCAGTTTGCCACTCATAACGGGATTAAAATCCGGTCAGTAAGCGCAATACTCTGTTCGCATGAATAAATCTCGTGGTAGCGACCGAACTTACAAACAAGCGTACCGAGCAGAAAAGTTAAAATTTCTGCACAGGGTTTCTTGAAGATGACCGATACCAAGTTACCAATGCTTTACTCATTGGCCAAAAGACACAATGAACCACAAATAAGTTTTGGCAAAACTATCATTTTTATTGTAAGGTATATAGATAAACAGTAACGATGTACGAGTATGACTGATCGTAGATGTTTATTTCGCACGTTTGACTGTTCCTTATTGGGTTCGGCAATCGTGAAATGGAGTAGCCAAGGGTTCATTTTTCAAAATGTTGAAACGCTGTTGTAAAACCTCTGTATCGGCGCCATCGAGGTACTTAACCACAAACTAAATTTCAGAGGGTGGAAGTAGTTAAACAGCTGTTGATCCGCAATGACGTAACAACGCTGAAATGGCGTAGCAATATTTTCCGGCTAACTGAACAGCACCTGACTGGTCCAGAAGAAACACGATAACTCTGGAGTGAGGAAACTACAGTTTTTACTGTCACGAACAACATAAATCGTGGAATATCACAGGTGGGCTGCAATAATTTCAAATTTTCTCTTATGATGAAAAATTCAGCCAAGCAAACATGTTTTTTTTACTTCAATACGTAAATCAAACTGCAGAAATCTTGGTAAGCTTGTTTGCAAATCCAACTTAGTTTTTTACTTGTGTAACGAAAATTCTGGCGGTGTCCACAAATAAATGGTCAATGAGTCGCAACCTCCCCACCGATGCATAAACCAAACAGAATTGGTACTTTCGGCAAATTTGGTGATAGGATAAGCTCGAGTACGCTACTACCTGGGTCTTCCACCGCCTGTAAATTCGCTTTTCTCAAGAGGAAAAATAAGTAAACTTAGACTGAGCAAACAAAGCAACAATCATTCGTTTTAAATGTGGGACAGTTTCGCTTTTGCAAATCGCACATTATTTTCGACGGAACGATTGAGTCACGAAAAAGTGGATGGCGTTAAGATAGCACTTGTCGCTCCCTCTTCTCTTGTGCGCGTTCCCTACCTATCGTTCGCTCAGCACCGAAGGTTATGATTCGGGATGATTAATTGTCTAATTGTGTATTTGTTAACTGCTAATAGAGATTTACTGCTTGGTTCTTGGGTGGGATCAGTTCATGTGAATATCGATCTGCTTCGCATCAAACGTTATTTGAAATTTTCCTTTCCACTATGGCACGTTGTCTTCTGAAAAAATCATGCATTTTGTCCAAATCCAATACGTTGGGTTCAAAAGCAGGTTGTAACCGCCTCTGTTTTTTCTCGCCGACGCGCTAACCTGCTTTCGCGCTGACATGTACTGTTCGTTGGCATGGACCAGTAGGACGATTTTACGGCAAGTTTTGAATACAGCGCATGATTAGCTTAACCCATTTGTTTTTCTCAGAGAAGTCTTGCAAGCATTTATCTTTGCGTGAAAGTTTATAACGCACAGTTGGCCTCCCACTTAGTTCTGTAGTTCGACAATATTTTGCGTATTGGATGTCGTGCAGTTCCTTCACAAGTAGTCCATTCTTTGGCACAACTTTTCGTTTGATTCAGCTCCGTCAGATCCAGCAAATTTAACGTGATTTTTGAAGAAAGTGTTGGTGCGCTTGCAAGCTTGCAATGAAACACACTTGACCTAGTCTATTTTTTCAGGCGTTGTCTTTGACCAACAGAAATTTTGTAAGTACGTATTTTGGAAGTTAAGTAATGCCAAAAATATGACTTCGTTTTTTCGTCTCAAACATTTTTTGACGCAGCAATTCGAAACTTCGAAATTAGAATCGTGGAAATAGCGTGAAACAACCAAGTTGTTGGCGAAAAGCTAAACCAGAAAAATATTTATTAAAATCACCAAATACTATTTCATGTATGGCGTTAGTAATTTCTTCCAAACAGTAGGATGCTTGGCGTAAACTTAAGTCATTAAATTTTACATGAGGTAGGTTCCGATAGGTGCTGGCTCTGTACATCTACTTTCTTCCCAAATCAACGCACGATTCGAGTTACGTAAAATGCTTGCCAATGAGTTGAACAACGTTTATTTGTTGAGATCGTCTTTTGTTTTTCAAACGAAGCTAAGGGCAGGTTTGAAACACGAAACAGTGGAAGTGTGCTTTGTCATTGGATTGCAAAGCTTTGTTATCGCTAAGCTTGGAATTACAAGACTAATTTGTTGCTTAAGACTTCCGTTAGCTAAATGAGATTTCGTGGCATATTGGCTAAAATATGCAAAGTATTCTTTGATAGTGATAGATTTCTTTGGATTGCCCAAATATATCAAGCCAACTGCCGACTTTTAAAGTAAAACATTCATTTCCTCCAATTCACTTTCCATTTTGTGCTAACTTTATTTGATCTGTTTATGCACAGCTATTTTAGCGTTTGCGGACGCGCTGAAACGTGAATGGTTTTGCCTGGGCAACTAGCCATAAGTAAATTGCTTATTAAAATAATTAAACCTAAGAATTATATTGACGATTAGAGACCAACGTTTTACGCTATCATATATACAAGCCTGCAATGGCAATATCAGCCAATTCCCCATTTGGCAAACCTAATACCACGAACATGATATTAAATGCAAGGCATGAAATTTGCCCTGGTTGGCGCCAACAACATAACCTTGTCTATAACCATGTGCCGAAACGGTTGCGTGAGTGTACGGCAGTTGCAGATGCAGGAGAAAAATGAGAGCCAGATTTTAAGCTAAATTCTTTTAATTTCATGCACCCTAAAGCTCTGTTTTCATTGAGTTATATTTGTTGTTACCATGCTGCTCTCGCATGGTACTGTAACCATGCTGCTCTCGCATTGTACTCCTTTGCGCAGCAGTGAAAGATTGAAATAAATATTCGTTTTGTATCATAATAGCGCCTTTTTTAACTTCTAAGCCCTTACTTGGTGCTGTACATTCGTTTTGTTATTGCTCGAAGCTTGTCTTGGTGCTGCACCGAAGCTTTTACAATCGACAAAGCGGTAGAAAGTTGTTAACGACCTCTGATTGCAAAGCTTGGCATCAGATTTAAATGATGCGACTGCGCTTGAAGCTACTTCTGCCTTGTTGAAATCTTGAAGTACCGCGTGACAAAAAACACATCGAAAATTTTCTACTGTCCCACCAGGCCCATAGCCACGGGGGGCATCGCGGACAATGCCTCCCGAATTTTTTGTGCCTCCCCAAAGTTTGTTGTGCTCAGAGAATTTTTTTTAACATATAATGAGAACAAAAATAGATGTACCCCTGAAAATTATTTTACCCCCCAAATTTTAAAACCTGGCCACGGGCCTGTGTCCTACTTTTGCGGTGAACGTTTTCACTTGCCATGAACTTCGCGCGTCAGTGCTTGAAGTAACACGCAACTCTCTTTGTTTGCGGCAGGTCACGGAGAAGCTGGCACGGTTTCACGAAGAAGCGCAGAAGAACGAGGACACTATTCGCGCGTCGCATAAAAAGCAGGCATGTAGAGTGTGGGTGAAACCCTTCTGAACAAGCAATTATACTGTAACGTTGACTGCTAGAAGCATCTCCAACGACAGGAGATTGTGTATTTTGGTTGACGCTGTGTACATCAACCGCATTAAATTGACATGATATTACATATTATTTCAGTGGAGCAAACACATTTTGCAACGTGCTCTTTTGATATAAAGTTGGTTTGGGTTGAAATAAATTTTTGGTTGCCAAAGTTCTTCAAATTATAACCGTATTATGCTACTTAAGCTGTCAGCGGAACAACACCAACAGCTCCAGGCTGATGATTTTTACTCATAGGCGCAGGCGAAATATTTTTTCAAGGGGTTCAAGGACCGTTTGTCCTTAAAAATTTGTCATTTCCCCAATTTCTCACGATCGCTATGACTAAATTTTTTCAAATTGATTTGCATCGTCCGGTTTTTAACAGAACTTGCTTAATTTTTTCCCAAAAATGAAGTAAAGAACAAAAAAGTCGTCGTGTTTGGCGAGCTTAATGACCAAGAAACGTGGGCACCTCACTGCGCGGATACATTTTAGTCATTCATTTCATTCCGCAAGTGTCTTTATGTCTGTTCTGATTTTTTGAAATCTTGGTCTCATAATGACATTTCTACCAAAAAAATCAACAAACAGTGCCATCATTGGTTTCAATTTAAAATGCTTCGCAACGTTGAGAGGGAAGACACTTGTAGATTAGGGGTTCTTAACCTGGGTCCGTGATCCCGTTCGGGGTCCATGAATGTATTTTAGGGCGTGCGCAAACCAAAAATCCAATCAAGAAAATCCCCTAGTTATCCGTCCATTTGGGCCATCCCTAAGCTTAATCGCATCACAAGTGTAGTCGGACATGAACTTCTAGGCCTAACTAGGTAATTCCAGCACTACCTTTATGATGTAATAGTCCACACTGTCCACGGAATTTTCTGCTAAACTGTGCACATGCATTGATGTGAATAAAATATTTTGTTCATGTGCAGGCCCCCTACTGTTTTATTAATTGTTTAGTGCAGTGGTCTTCAACCTTTTTTGTAAAATCGCTCCCCCTATAGGCACTTTGGTTGAAAATCACCCCCTTCCTATAATTTTTCGGAAAATAGTATTTTGTTTTGAAAATAATTCAGAGCTAATGAAATATAAACGGGCGATCTAGTTAGCACAAAACAAAACGAATGCAAATGCGTTTGTAGAATAAATGTTATTAATTTCCGAAAAAACAGCTGATTCCAACTAATGCGAACCTTGCGATGGTGTTTATCTGCAAGCTTTCTCAAAGCAGGTTGCAAGTTGGTCACTTTGAATGGAGTTTCCCCGATCTTGCTCATTTCAAGGCGATTGCGGTAATTGTTACGCGTGTGCCGTACTTGGCAGAAACCTTGCTCAGGAAAATACGTCGTGGGAAAATCCAGTAATACAGTATTACCTTCAGTTTTCCTGAAAGTTGAGACGTTCCTGGATATTGGCGTCGTAGGAAAACCCAGTAATATTAGCTTCACTTTTCCCGAAAGTTGAGATGTTCCTGGATGGTAGAAACGCATTCGCTTGTGCTGGTTAGCTGGCAAAAAGCCATTTCACCCATAACTTTCTACGCAGTGTAACTTTCGGCGTGATCTCCACAACAGAATGACTTCATAGCAAGCCTCAAACAA